>Ga0209298_10000536_pt1 | contig 25300 bp, 27 predicted proteins | sample S_140806_EF_Meta_FD_187325 | JGI IMG/M metagenome (GOLD analysis project Ga0209298, IMG submission 187325) | Freshwater microbial communities from Lake Simoncouche, Canada to study carbon cycling - S_140806_EF_MetaG (SPAdes) (version 2) | ecosystem: Environmental > Aquatic > Freshwater > Lake ...
CACCTGTCACCGTTTTGGTCTTAGCTCAGTTCATGGACTTCTTACGTGCGGAGACGAACGGACGTGATGGCAATCACGTCCCTACCCGAGGCAGCTAGGTCGGCACGCAGTGCCGACCCTACCCGTTTTAGGTGTTAGCGGTTGGGAGCGGCAGAGAGCCATCCCTGCCTCTGCTTCGCAGCGGTTCACCATGCCAGCAGTTCCCCAGGGCGACGTAAGACGCCCTCAGAACCGGAAGCTGGAGCTGACTTCGAAGACGGCGGCGACGATCGCGAAGGCGATGAAGGCGACGAACGAGAAGGCGGCGACGAGGACGGAGGCGGAAATCGTCTGCGAGACCGTGCCGAGCCAGCGGTCGAGCTCGGCGCGGTAGGAGCGGGAGATATCGCGGAGACCTGGCGCCAGGTTGCCGGTCTGTTCGGCGACGGCGACGCGATCGAGAAGTAAGCGCGGGAAGTAACCCGTGCGGGCGAGGGCCTTCGAAAGGCTGTCGCCTTCCAGGACGCGGTCGGTCGCTTCGCGGAGCTGCTGGCGGAGGGCGCGGTTGGGCGCGGTCTTCTCGGCGAGACGCAGGGCTTCCGCAGTGGTGATACCGTTCTCGAGGAGCACCGCGAGGGTGTGGCAGAAGTTCAACACCGAGACGCGCATCACGAACGAGCCGGCGAGCGGGACGCGGAGCAGGAGCGCGTCGGAAGCGATCTTGCCTTCCTCCGTCTTGCGCCAGCGGGCGATGCCGATCACGGCGAGGATGCCGGCGACCACGACGATCGGGCCGACGACCACGAAGACGTCGGCGAAGGTCATCAGCAGCTTCGTGGAGAGGGGCAGCTTGCCGCCGAGGGAAGTAAGCAACGTCTGCAGGCGGGGCAGCAGGAAGAGGACGAAGAAGATCACCACCCCGACGGCGATGACGCAGATGAAAAGCGGGTAGGCCATCGCGCTGACGAGCTTACGCCTGAATTCCTTCTGCTCGGTGAAGTGCGTAATCAGGCGCTCGAGGACGTCGCGGATATTACCCGTGGCTTCGCCGGCGGCGATGAGGTTGAGCGTCTGGCCGTCGAAGACCTTCGGGTAGGCACCCATCGCGACCGAGAGGCTTTGGCCTTCGCCGAGCTTGGACCAGATGCCGGCGCAGAGAACGCGCAGGCGGGACTTCTGGAGACGCAGGGCGAGGAGGCGGAGCGCTTCGCCCGCGGACATGCCCGAGCGGACCAGGTCCGCCATCGATTCCAGGAAAGGCAGGCACTCGGCTTCCGTCGGCTCGAGCTCCTTATCGGAAGGACCGCCTTCGCGGACGGCCTCCTTGGCGCGCACGGCGGCTCCGGCTTCCTCGACCTTGACCGGCTTGAGGCCGCGGGCCTGCAGCTTACGAAGCGCCTCACGGCGCGTCTGCGACTCGATGGTGCCTTCGGTCACGGCGCCGGCGGCGTCGCGCGCGGTGTAGTTGAAGACGGCCATCGCGGCTTATTCGTTTGAACTCAGGTTGCGGACCAGCTCGTCGATGGTCGTGAGACCCGCGGCGACCTTGATCCAGCCGGCCTTGGCGAGGGGGCGCATGCCCTGCTCGATGGCCTTCTCGGTGAGCTCACGATTGGAGACGCGGCTAACGATGAGATCGTGCAGCGGCTTCGGGTGGAAGATCTCGAAGACGCCGACGCGGCCGCGGTAGCCCGTGTTGCGGCACTTACGGCAGCCGACGGCTTCCTTGAGCGACGTGACGTCCTTCAGAAAGGACTCGTCCATGCCGAGCGCCTCGAGGGCAGGCAGGACCTTCTTGCGGTCGACCGGAACGGTCTTGGCGCAATCCGCGCAGAGGCGACGGACGAGGCGCTGGGCGATGACCAGTTCGACGGCGGAGCCGACGAGGAAGGGCTCGACGCCCATGTCGACGAGACGCGTGATCGCGCCGGGCGCGTCGTTGGTGTGGAGGGTCGAGAAGACCAAGTGGCCCGTCAGCGAGGCGCGGATCGAGATCTCGGCCGTCTCCAAGTCGCGGATTTCACCGACCATGATGACGTCCGGGTCCTGGCGCAGCGTGCTGCGGAGGGCGCCGGCGAACGTGAGGCCGATCTCCGCGCGCGTCTGCACCTGGTTGGCGCCGGGCACTTCGTATTCGATCGGGTCTTCGATCGTCACGATGCGGATATCGGGCGAATTGATCGCCTGCAGGAAGGCGTTGAGCGTGGTCGACTTGCCGGAACCCGTCGGGCCCGTGACCAGGATGATGCCGTGCGGGTAGTCGAGGACCTTGCGGACCGCGGCCTGCTCCTCGGCGTTCATGCCGATGCGGTCCATGTTGTAAGCCTCCTTGCGCTGGTTGAGGAGACGCAGCGAGACGGATTCGGCGTAGATCGTCGGGATCGTCGAGACGCGGATATCGAGGACCGTCTTACCGTCGCGGAAGTTGATACGACCGTCCTGCGGGAGACGGCGCTCGGAGATGTTAAGGCGCGCCATGATCTTCAGGCGCGAGATGATCGCGTCTTGGAAGCGGGCGAGGTTGTCCGGGAGCGGGATGGGGATGAGGATGCCGTCGACGCGGTAGCGGATGCGCAGGTTGTTCTCCTGCGGCTCGAAGTGGACGTCCGTCGCGCCTTCGGCGACGGCCTGCGTGAGGACTTCGGTGACGAAGCGCACGACGGCGGCGTCCTGGTCGGCCTCGACATCGTTGGAAACTTCGGAAGCCGGGAGATCGTCACCTTCGTCTTCGAGGCTGCCGGAGCCCACGCCGTAGTTCTCGTTGATGAGGGCGCTGACGCGTTCGGGCGGAGCGAGGTACCACTTCGGGCGGCGGGTGGCGAACGTCGCGACCCAGTCGGAGGTGTCGGTGTCGGGCGGCAGGGCCGTGACGAGGCGGAGGCGGCCTTCTTCGCCAGGGAGGAGCGTCGGGACGACCTGGGCTTCGGAAGCGATGCGCGCGGGCAGAATCTTCATGCCTTCGGGATCGATCGCCGGCTCCTCGAGGACTTCGAGGCCCGTGAGGCGGGAGAGTTCGGCAAGGAGTGCGGCCTCATCGAGGTTGAGCGCCTGCGCAAGGAACTTGAAACGGGCTTCACGCGGCGTCTCCGCGAACGAAGCACGCACTTCGTCGGTCAGGCGCTCGGCCAGGGCCGAGGGCAGTCCGTGCCGGTCGACGGTCAGCATGTTACTTCTTCGCCGGGGCGGCGGGCGCCTGGCCGGGAACGTTGTCGATGATCTTCTTCACTTCCGGCCCCATGGCGCTGCTGGTCGCACGGCTGAGGGCGTCGAGGTTGTCGACGGCGGAGCTGTTGAGCACGTAGGGGCGGAGGAAGATGATGAGCTCCTGCTTTTCCTCCAAGTTGGTCGAGGAACCGAAGAGGTCGCCCAAGAACGGAATCGGGCCGAGGCGGGAGGTGGACTTCGTGGTCACCGTGCGCTGAAGGCCGCCGAGGACGACGATTTCGCCGCTCATCGCGCTCACGTAGGAATCGGTCGTACGACGGCCGATGATCGGCTGTTCGTTGCCGTCAAGGATGGTCGAGCCAAGGATGTCTTCGACGGACTGGGAAACCTGGAGCTGGACGGAACCGTCCTTGCCGATGAGCGGAAGCACCTTGAGCTGGATGCCGATGTCGCGCTGCGAGACCGTAGAGGTCGAGGCCCCGGTCGTCGTGGAGAGGGTCGAGCCCGTGATGACCGGGCGGGATTCGCCGACGAAGATCGTGGCCTCCTTATTATGGGTCGTCGTGATGGCCGGAACGGAGAGTACCTTCAGGTCGCCCTTTCGCGGCGTGGTGACGAGGCCGATGGTGGCGCTCAGGTCCCTGGTGGTGGTGCTGTAGGAGCCCTGGGCCGGATTAACGATGGTCTGGCCGGTGTTGAGGACAGGATTGGCTGGGGTGACGGGGATGCCTGTGACGCCGAAGCCGGCGCCGGTGCCACCGATGCCGGTCAGCTTGCCGTTAGTGACCGTGAGGCCGAGGGTGTTGAAGCCGGTGGTCTCGTTATCGGAGAGCTTCACCTCGACGATGACGACCTCGATGCGGACCTGAGGGAGGACGATATCGACCTTGTCGATCAGGTCATGGAGGAGGCGAAGGTCGTCGTTGGTGCCCGAGACCACGATGGAGTTGCTGCGGATGTCAGGCAGGACCGTCACCGTATTGCTGAACTCATCGGCACCAGCCTGCTGGGAGCCGGCGGCGCCAGCGGCGGCGGTAGCGGTAGCGGCGGTGGCGACGACCGGAGCGGCGGCCGTCGTGCGGTTAAGGGTCGTGGAGCGAGTCGTGTTACCGGCGCGGGTAGATGCGGTGGTCTGACCGGTGACGAGCGAGGTAACGAGCGTGGCGACCTGCTGGGCGTCGGCATGGCGAAGGAAGATCACGTCGGTCTTCGTGTTCGGGTTGGACTTCTGGTCGAGCGTATCGATGAGCTTGTCAAAGAAGTCGTGCTGGTCGGCCGAGCCCATGAGCAGCACGCGGTTGGTGCGTTCGTCAGCGAGGAAGGTCGTGCCCGTGCTGAGACGGAAGGGCGCGCCGCCGGAGGCGACCGCCTGAGTGCGCAGCATTGCCGTGAGCTTGCTGACCAGGTCGGTGGCCATCGCGTTCTTGAGCGTGTAGCTCTTGGTCACGACAAGGTCGAGCTGCGGGCGGTCGAGCTGGGTGACCAGGTTCTCGATCTTCTGGAGGTTCGTGATCGAGTCGGTGACCAGGAAGGCGTTGTTGCGGCCGAAGTAGATGGGCGGCGAGGCGAGGGTCGTGTTGAGGCCCGAGATAATTTGCGTGACGAACTCCTGCGCGTTGGCGTGCTTGAGCGTGTAGATCTTCGTGGCGATGCGGCCGCTGGGCGGCATCGTGAGGGTCGAACCCGTGAGGAGTGTGGGCGACTCGGCCTTCGCGACGAGGTTCGGGACGACCTTCAGGAACTTATCGCCCTGCTGGATGACAGCGATGCCGTTGAGATTAAGGAGCGTCTCGATGGCGAGCAGCGCTTCGTCACGCGTGATCGAGGCCGGGAGAGAGAGCGTGTAGACGCTGGCCGGGAGGGCCTGCGGGCGGAGGATGGACTTGCCCGTCCAGCGCTGCATCAGGTCGAGGACCTGAGCGACGGTCTCATCGCGCAAGATGACCGGGCCGACTTGATCGGAGCCGCTGAGGCCCGGGAGCGGGATGGCGGCGGCGACGGCGGCGACCGGGGCGGGTGAAGGCGCAGGGGCAGCGGGAGCCACGGCCGGGGCGGCGGCCGGGGCGGCTTGGGCGAAGCTCAGCGCCGGGGACATGGCGGCGGCGAGAAGCAGGCAGAAAAGGGGCAAAGAGGCCCGCCCTTCACGTTGGGTCGAATGGGTGCTGATCACTGGAATAAGGGGTACGACTTGGATAACACCAAACTCGTGAAATAGTTCGATGAAAAATCGGATTTAAAGCGGTTATTTTGCGATACGCCCTGCCTGGGTCTAGGGGGAGGGGCTCATAAAGGTGAACATTATTTCACCTTATGCTTGCGGGCGACCCAAGAAGTGTCATATCAGCCCTAAAAGCCCCTCTCAACGCATGCGCGAAGACCTCCCCGACTGGCTCGGCAAGCCCCCCCTCCGAGGAACCGACCAATGGAACGTCTGGTTGGCCAAGTGGAGGCGTTACGCCAAGACCGAGTTGCGTGATACCGCCGCGGACGACCCGGATTACGACTATGGCCTGCTGACCCAGGAGGAACGCTGGCGGGTCGCCTTGCGGTTGCAGATCCAGTCCCAGATCGAAGCCGGCCGCCAGAACGACCCTGTGCCCATGTCCTTGGTGCCGGGCCGAAAGGTCAGCGACCTTGATCACGCCGGCGTCGTCGCCTGGCAGGTCGGCCGTTCGGTCGTCTCGCCCATCCCGGACGAAGCCTTTACCCGCGCCCTCGAGTGGAGCAACCAGCGGGAGAACCCGCGCCGCCGCCGCATCTCGCATGGCATCCGCTACGGCTTCATCGCCGGGCTCGGCGGCGAAGCCGCGTCGCCCGCCTGGTCGTCGCCCGATTACGTGGCCGCCTACGAAGCCGCTTGGGAACTCGGCAACGCGATCGCGATCGAAGGTGACCCGCGGGGATAAGTTGCGGAAGCCCCGCGCCCGGGCAGAGTGTCTTTCTCATAAGCATCCAGATGGAAACCTTCGTCCAAATCGCCCTCCTCCTCGCGGTACTCAGCGTCCTCGCGTACCTCGCCTTCTTCAAATCCACCGGCCCGAGCGTCGACGACAAGGGCAGCGAACTTCTGATCGCCGACCTGCGCCGCCAGCTCGGTGAAGCGAACGCCACCGCGGAACGTGAACGCAACGCCAAGGCCGACGCCCAGGCGCGCGCCTCCGGAGCGGAGTCCGCCCGTAACGCCGCCGCCCAGCAGCTCACCGAAGCCCAGCAGACCAACGCGCGGGCCGTCGAACAGCTGCGCGCCGATAACGCCAAGGCCCAAGCCGAAGCCGGCGCCCGCCACGAGCGCGATATCGCCGAACTCAAGGTCTCGTTCTCCAAGATGAGCACGGATGTCCTCCGCGGCATGACGCCCGACGTCACCAAGGAGGTCGCCAGCCAGGTCTCGCCGCTCATCTCCCAGATCAACACCGCCTTGGAAAGCTATCGTAATGCCATGCAGCAGGGCATGCGCAGCCAGGGCGATGCGCTCGCCGCCGTCGGGGCGCAGATGAAGAACATCAGCGAGACCACCGCCGCCCTGGCGACCAGCACGACGGACTTCACTTCCGTCCTGAAATCCTCGCAGCACCGCGGCAAGTGGGGCGAGCAGACGCTGCGCAACGTCGTGGAAGCGGCCGGCCTGAGCCCGCATTGCGACTTCGCCGAGCAGGTCTCGCAGGACGATGCGCGCCCCGACCTGATCGTGAAGCTGCCCGGCAACCGCTGCATCATCATCGACTCCAAGGTGCCCGAATTTGATGTCGCCATCGCCGACCAGGCCGCGCCCAACCGCCGCGAACTCGTCGCCGCGCACGCCGCCAAGCTGCGCAAGACCATCCGCGACCTCGCCGCCAAGAATTACCCGGCGGCCATGGAGAAGCAGGGAGTGACGCCGTTCGACAAGGTCGTGCTCTTCCTCCCGGCCGAATCCCTGCTGAGCACCGCGCTCGAAGGCGACAACGAGCTCATCCTCGCCGGCGCCCGCGAAGGCATCCTCATCGCCACCCCTGCGACCCTCATGGGCTTCCTCGGTGCAATCAACCTCGCCTGGCAGCAGCACACGCAGGCGGAAAACGCCGGCCGCATCGCGGAGGAGGCCACCGAGCTCTTCGATCGCCTCGTGAAATTCGCCGAACATTTCACCAAGGTCCGCAAAGGCCTGCTCGCCGCCTCGGAAAGCCTCGATGCGGCCATCGGCAGCTACGAGACGCGTATCCGCCCGCAGGGCGAGCGCGTGCGCGAGCTCGGCGGAGCCTCCAGCCGTGACGCCCTGGGTGAGATCCTTCCGGTCAACGCCACGATCCGCCGCCTCGAGAATTCGGCGGAGTAGGCGGGAGTGCCTGCTGGTGGAGCCGATGAGGTTCGAACTCACGGCCTCGTCATTGCGAACGACGCGCTCTACCAACTGAGCTACGGCCCCAAACAGCAGGAAGGTTAGGGAAGCCGCCCCCGCTGGTGCGGTCAAGGTTTAGATACCTGTCGCCTTGCCTCGGGCCGGTTTCGCCCTAGGTTCGATAGTCCTCATCACCATGCGCGTAGCCAAAGAAACCGTCGTCGCCATCGAATACACCCTGAAGGACGACCAGGGCAACATCATCGACGCCTCCGGCGATCGCGGACCGATGGAGTACCTCCATGGTGCGCAGAACATCATCCCCGGCCTCGAGCAGGGCGTCGAAGGCCTCGTCGCGGGCGACACCAAGAACGTCCTCGTCCCTCCGCAGCTCGGCTACGGCGAATACAGCGAGAAGCTCCTCCAGCTGGTGCCCCTTAACGCCTTCGGCGCGAACACTCCCCAGGTCGGCATGCGTTTCCACGCCGAGACCAACCTCGGCATGCGCGTCCTCACCATCAAGAAGATCGAAGGCGAGGAAGTCACCCTCGACGGCAACCATGAGCTCGCCGGCAAGACGTTGCACTTCGACATCAAGGTCGTCTCCGTCCGCGCCGCCGAACTCACCGAACTCTCCCACGGCCACCCCCATCAGTCGGGCGGTTGCTGCGGCGGCGGCGGTTGTGGCTCTGGCGAATCCTCCTCCGAAGGCGGTTGCTGCTCTACTGGCGAAGCCTCCGAGGGCGGTTGCTGTTCGTCCGAAGAAGGCGCTTCGGCCGGCGGTTGCTGCTCCACCGAACAGCCCGTCGCCCAGAAACAAGGCGGCTGCGGTTCCGGCGGCTGCGGTTGCTCGGCCTAAGCCAAGCTCCATCGCCACCTGAAAAGACCCCGGGACACCGGGGTCTTTTGTTTACCCATGGGCGCGAAGGCTAACGCCGGAGGTAAGTCTTAACGATTTGCTCGAGTTCGGCATCGAGAGCCAGAGCCTCGCGTATGGCGTCCAAAAGCTTCTGCGAATCATTCAGGTCAGGGCGACCGAAGGGGCCGGTCTCCTTGATGGACAAGGCCTTCACCTTGGCAATCTGAGTCGAAAGCTTATCCAGGATGCGGCGAGCTCCCGGGCCTGACTCCCAGTAGCTGCTCTTGCCGTAAGACCAATAGGACTTGCTGTACCAGTTGCGGTAACGTGCGCCCTCAAAGTCGATGAAGTCGATCCGGAGGGCGTCGATTGCTGCGTTTACCTTCTGCATCTCGGCAGTATCGGCTTCAGTCGCTTTCGCGGGGTCGGGGTAGATCGTCTTCTGGGCACGGGCAAACTGGCCTTGGAGATCCTTTCTCCGCTCCGAGTAGACGTCGGCCGGGGTCTCGGCGCACAAGGTGGCTGTTAGCAATAAGGCTAGGATGATGAGTTTGGGCATGGTTTGTCATGTAACCGGCCCGTGAACATATACAGTTTGTTTCTAAAATAATTTTATTGAGTAATTATAAATGAGCTGCGGAATGACAGCCATGCAAAACATGCTCCTGGTGCTCCTCTTGGCTGGCTTGACCGCGACGGTCGCCCCATCGTCGCTTCAGGCTGCAAGCCATTCGCATGACCTCTCCTGTGAAATCTGCCAGATGAAGGATGCAAACGGGGGGCAGTGCAAAGGTAAGGTCACCCGGGGCGCGACTAGTGCGAGCGGGGTCAGCTATACCTGCAGCAACGGGCATAAGTTCGTCGTCAAATCGAAGATTCGGGTCAACTAAACTGCCCGCTATCCCTCATAAAAAGACCCCGGAGCGCCGGGGTCTTTTGTTTGCCCATGGGCCCGAGGGAGGCAGGCTGACGTCACCCCGCGCATGAGTTCCGCCCCCATCCATGCCCGCGACCTGACCCCGGGGCAGACGCGCGTCTCGATCGCGATCATCGCGGTGCTGTTCTTCATCTTCGGCTTCGTGTCCTGGGTGAACGCCATCCTGATTCCGTATTTCAAGATCGGCTGCGAGCTAACGCACTTCGAGGCGTACCTCGTCACGTTCGCCTTCTATATCTCCTACCTGGTGTTCTCGATGCCTGCCGCGCACCTGCTGAAGCGGACCGGCTTCAAGCGCGGGATGATGATCGGGTTCTGGGTGATGGCGGCCGGCGCGTTTCTCTTCGTCCCCGCGGCGATGACGCGGACCTACGGCGTCTTCCTCGGCGGGCTGTTCACGCTGGGCGCGGGCCTGGCCATCCTGCAGACGGCCGCCAATCCCTACATCACGGTCCTAGGCCCGAAGGAAACCGCCGCACGCCGTATCAGCGTGATGGGCATCTGCAACAAAGGGGCCGGCATCCTCGCGCCCTTGGTCTTCGCGGCGGTGGTGTTCAAGGTGACCGACACCGACCTCTTCGCCCGCCTCGCGACGATGGCGCCGGCCGAGAAGGCGGCGGCGCTCGACGAGCTGATTCGTCGGGTGATCACTCCTTATGCGTGCGTGGGTTCGGCGCTCGTCGCGCTCGGGTTCCTCGTGCGCTGGTCGCCGTTGCCGGAGATCGACACCGAGCATGAGAGCGCGGACGTCGCCGAAGCGAACGCCGACAAGACCGGCATCCTGCAGTTTCCGCACCTCATCTTGGGCGCGCTCGGCATCTTCCTGCACGTCGGCGCCTCCGTGATCTCCGTCGACACCATCATCCCGTACGCGCAGTCGATGGGCCTGCCCTTGCTGGAAGCCAAGGCCTTCCCGTCGTACGTGCTGACCGCGATGATCTGCGGCTACGTCACCGGCATCCTGCTCATCCCCCGCGTCGTCTCGCAGCTGGCCATGTTGCGCTTCTGCACGGGCCTGGGCGTCGTGCTGTCCGTGCTCATCGTGACGATGCGCGCTCCGGTGTCCTATGGGTCGCACGTCACGGATATCTCGCTCTGGTTCGTCGTCCTGCTCGGCTTCGCGAACTCGCTCACCTGGGCCGGCATCTGGCCGCTCGCGTTGGACGGACTCGGCCGGTTCACGAAGGTCGGCGCCTCGGTGATGATCATGGGGCTCTGCGGCAACGCGATCCTGCCGCTCGGTTACGGCTGGCTGGCGGATCATTATTCCGTCCGCGACGCCTACTGGATCATCCTCCCCTGTTATCTTTATCTCACTTATTACGCGATGGTCGGGCATAAGAAGAGGGTTTGGTAGAGGCGGTTAGCGGATAGCGGTTGGCGGTTGGGAAAGAGCGGAGAACGAGACAATCTGATTGGAGGCAGCGCGAAGGTGAAAGGAGCCGCGCGGGGAAATGCTGGCATGGTGAACTGCTGCGAAGCAGAGAATGCGAACGTGCAAAGGTGCAACTGCGGCGGAGCCGCGTGCAAAAGTGCAAAGGTGAAGGCAGCGTTTCGGGTGGCGTGTGGTAGCCGCAGGTGGCAGGTGGCGGGTCATTGGATGGGGCGTTGGTTGACCGGTTGATCAGTGGGCCAGTTGGCCAGGGCGCGGCCGAAGGCCGTGCAACCTATCAACGATCCAACGATTCAACCTGCCCTTGGGTGGCGGGCCGCCGCAGGGCGGCCGTAGGTAGGGGCGTGGCTTCGCCGCGCCCTCCACAAATAGAGTGCACGATGAATCGTGCCCCTACCATGGTTCGCCCTGCGGCGAACAGGAAACCGGAGACCGGATGATTGGCTGGGGAGATTCAATTTCAGGTGACGGGTGGCGGGCACGGGCTCCGGGAGTTCAGGCGTAGGCCGTTCGGGAGCCGGCCGCAGGATCCTGATTGCCGAGGGCTGAAATGCCGATTCCTGAAGGGCTGATTCCCCGGGGGCTGGCACCCGTCACCTATCGGGTCTTAGCTAAGTTCATGGACTTCTTACGGCGCTAGCGAAGGGATGCGATGTCATCGCATCCCTACCAAATCCAAACCAGCGCGATCTCGACGTCGGGGTGGAGCGATTGTTTCACGGGACAGGCGTTGGCGGCGCGGATGAGGCGTTCGCGCAGGTCTTCGGCGATGCCGGCGGGCATATGGATCGTCGCCTCGAGCTTCGCGATGCGGCGCGGCGGCTGGGCGGTCATGTGCTTCTCGATGTCGATCCGCAGGCCGCGGAAATCCAGTGCGAGTCCCTTGGCCTGGATACCGAGGATCGTCATGATGCAGGACGCGAGCGAGGTCGCCGTGAGGTCGGTCGGCGAGAAGGACTCGCCCTTCCCATGGTTGTCGACCGGCGCGTCGGTATGCAGCACCGTGCCCGAAGGCCCGTGGGTCGCGCGCACGCGGAGGTCGCCGAGGTATTCACAGGAGATTTTGACACCCATGCGTGGAGTGTGACGAAGCCCCCGACGTCCACCAAACAAAAAGCCCCAGAGGTCCGGGGCTTTCGGAGGAATCGCCGAAGCGATTATTCGCCGTCCTTACCGATGGCGTCGACCGGGCAGCCTTCGAGGGCTTCCATGCACTTATCGATGCCTTCCTGGTCGGTCGGCTGGGCGAAGACGTAGGAGTAGCCGCCGTCGTCCTGGCGGGTGAAGGACTTCGGGGCGGTTTCGCGGCAGAGGTCGCAATCGATGCACTGCGAATCCACGTAGAATTTGCCCGAAACGCTTTCGGGACGCTTGTCGTTCTTGTCGGCCATAGGGTCTGATTAATTGGAAGACGGCGGGCGGCTGTCAAGAATCCGCGTCAATTCGCCGGCAGCATGACGATCAACCGGTGGCGAAAACCGTCGCGGCCGGCCAGGTAAGCGGCCGAGAGGCGGTCCGTCGTGGCGAAGGTCACCTCGATGGTGCCGGCTGGCGTCAGGTTGGGGCGGAGACCAGGACCTGGCTGACGGTCGATGAGCGAGAGCGGACGGACGGCGACGGAGGACACCGGGAGTTCGTGTTCCTGAAGGATGACGAAACGGATGCGTCCGCGGGTGGCGGCGTCGACGCCATCCCAGCAGAAGAGCTGTTCTATCGCGAGCGCATCGTGCGCCTCATAGGCCTGACGGAGATCGTCGGCGAGGGCGCGGAGGCTGCGCGCGTTCCACCCGCTCCAGGCGGCGACCAGCGCGACGCCGAGCAAAAGGCCGACCAACGCCGCGGAGAGGCGACGGAGCCAGGGATGCCGGAGGAAGAGTTGCAGCACGAGGGAGAAGGGCGTTGACCGAATAGCAGGGTCGGAGATAAGCACGCAAGAGCCATGGCGCACGAAAGCAAGCTCTCCTCTGATTCCGGCCGATACGCGGCCCGGGGCGTTTCCGCCTCCAAGAGCGAAGTGCACGCCGCCGTCGACCGCCTCGACCCTGGGCTCTACCCGCAGGCGTTCTGCAAGATCGTCGCCGACAACCTGACCGGAGACGCGTCGAAGTGCGTCGTCACGCATTCGGATGGTTCCGGCACCAAGGCCTTGCTCGCCTATCTCTGGTGGAAGGAGACCGGTGATGCGTCCGTCTTCCGCGGCATCGCGCAAGATAGCATCGTCATGAACATCGACGATCTCCTGTGCGTCGGCGTGACCAAGGGCGTCATCCTTTCTTCGACCATCAACCGCAACGCCAAGGCGATTCCCGGGGCGATCCTCGCGGAGCTCATCAACGGCACCGAAGACGTGCTCGCCATGCTGCGCGACCAGGGTTTCGGCATCACCTCGGGCGGCGGCGAGACGGCGGACGTCGGCGACCTCACGCCCACGCTCACCGTCGATTCCACCGCGACGGCGATCCTGGCGCGCGCCGAAGTCGTCGACGCCGCGCGCGTCGTCCCGGGCCTGGTCATCGTCGGCATCGCCTCCCATGGCCGCGCCAAATATGAATCCGCCGAGAACAGCGGCATCGGCTCCAACGGCCTGACCAGCGCCCGCCACGAGCTGCTTTCCAAGTACTACGCCGAGAAGTATCCCGAAACCTACGACAAGGCCACCCCGGCGGACCTCGCCTACTGCGGCCCCCATCGCCTGACGGACCCCCTCCCCGGTTCGACCCTGACCGTCGGACAGGCCCTGCTCTCCCCCACCCGGACTTACGCCCCATACGCCTTGCGCCTGCTCCAGGCCCTTGGCAACCAGCGCGTCAAAGGCCTCGTCCACTGCTCCGGCGGGGGGCAGACCAAGTGCCGTCGGTTCGGCTCGAAGGTCCATTTCATCAAAGATAACCTCTTTCCGACGCCCCCCATTTTCGCCGAAATCGCCCGGGTCAGCGGAACGGATGCCAAGGAAATGCACCAGGTTTACAATATGGGGCACCGCCTCGAGGTGTTCCTCGAGCCCAAGGATGCTGAGGTTGCCCTCCAGATCGCTGTCGAGCTCGGTTTGGCGGCGCAGGTAATCGGGCGGACCGAGGCTTCGACCCGCCCGGACGGGGCTAATCACATCACAGTGATCAAAGACGGACAGGTCCTCGCCTACGCCTGAGGGATCTCCTGGCTTGCTTCCTTAAAGTGTCGGGTGGTCGGGCAGACAGGACTTGAACCTGCAACACCCTGCTCCCAAAGCAGGGACTCTACCAATTGAGATACTGCCCGGTACCCGAAGAAACAGTCTGATTTTGTGTTGCCGTCCTTGTCAAACCGCTAATCTCCAACTGTTCCAACCCGCAAAACACCTCCTACACATGGAAAACGACAGCATCTCCTCCTCCTCTTCCGAATCCAAGCTCCCGCTCATCGTGGGTATCCTCGGTTTCGCTCTCGGCGCCGCCGGCCTCGTGCTCGGCATCAAGGCCAAGGGCGCTGCCCAGGCCGCCGCCGATGAAGCCGCCGCTGCCAAGACCAGCGTCCAGGAGCTCGGTGCCGCTCTCGCCAGCAAGGCGAACGCCGCCGACCTCTCGGCCCTCCAGGCCGATCTCGCCGCCACCAAGCAGCAGACCTCCGAAAACGAAAAGGCCCTCGCCGACCAGATCGTCGCCCTCCAGAAGGTCGCCACTGCTCCTAAGGCTGCCGCCAGCGGCAAGTCCTCCACTCCTGCCGGCCCCGGCGAATACGTCGTCGCCAAGGGCGACACGCTCGGCGCCATCGCCAAGAAGTCCGGTCTCTCGGTCAAGGCTCTCCAGGATCTCAACCCTGGCGTGAACCCGAACCGCATGCAGATCGGTCAGAAGCTGAAGACCAAGTAAGCTCGCGCATGTCGGCGCCCTCTCGCTGGTCCGTCCAGCACGAAGAGCTCCACGCCGACTGCAGGGTTTTCCGGGTTTACAAGGAACACTGTAATCACCCTCTCGACAAACGAGAGGGTGATTTTTTTGTGCTCCGCTCCGGCGACTGGGTGCTCGCCCTGCCGATCACCGAAGATGGACGCCTCGTGATGGTCCGCCAATACCGCTTCGGCACGCGCGATCTTTCCACCGAGGCGCCGGGCGGCATCATCGAGCGCGGCGAAGACCCGCTGCTCGCCGCGGGGCGCGAGACCGAGGAGGAAACGGGCTTCGCCGGCGGCCGCGCCAGCCTGCTCGGCACCTGCGCTCCGAACCCCGCCATTCAGGCCAATCGCTGCCATTTCGTGCTATTGGAGGGCGTGCGCCCCACGGGCCAGCGCGCCCCAGATGAGCACGAGGAGATCCAGGTGCTCGCCGTCAGCCCCAAGGCCGCGCTGGCGCAAGCGCTCGCCAACCAAGCCCAGCATTCGCTCGCCCTGCTCGCGCTCTACCGTCTTCGTGACGTGCGTCCCGATCTCTTTTCATGACCACTCCCACCCGCATCAAGAACAAGGGCCGCGAGGCCGACCCCGTGCTCGTCGTCGGCTCCGTGGCCTACGACAGCATCGTCACGCCGCACGACAAGGGTGAACGCATCCTTGGCGGCAGCGCCGCCTACGCGTGCCTCGCCGCGAGTTACTTCGCGCCGCCGCGCATCGTGGGCGTCGTCGGCCACGACTTCCGCGACCGCGATCGCAACAAGCTCGCCAAGCGCGGCATCGACCTCGACGGCCTGCTGACCGACTCGTCCGGCCGCACGTTCTTCTGGCGCGGCCGCTACCACGAGAATTACAACCGCCGCGACACCGAGGACCTCCAGCTCAACGTCTTCGAGCACTTCAAGCCGAAGCTGCCCGAAGCGCACCGCGCCTCGCCGTTCGTGATGCTCGGCAACATCCGCCCCGACCTGCAGCTCGAAGTCCTCAACCAGCTCAGCGCGCCGCGCTTCGTGCTGGCGGACACCATCGACATCTGGATCGAGACGCAGCGCGAGAAGCTCGGCGAAGTCATGCGCCGCGCGGACCTGCTCGTCGTCAACGACACCGAGTCGGCCAAGCTTACCGGCGAGGCCAACGTGATCGTCGCCGGCCGCGAACTGCGGAAGCACGGCTGCAAGACCGTCATCATCAAGAAGGGCGAACATGGCGCCGTCCTCTTCCACGAGGAAGGCCTCTTCGCCCTGCCCGCCTACCCCGTCACCGAGCTACGCGACCCCACCGGGGCAGGCGACAGCTTCGCCGGGGCCCTCCTAGGCTACCTAGCCTCGGTCGGGTCGACCGACTTCGCGAGCCTCAAGCAGGCCATGGTCTACGGCACAGCTGTAGCCAGCTTGACCGTGGAGGCCTTCTCGACCGATCGCCTAGCCAAGGCCGGCTGCCGGGAGATCAGGGCCCGCCGCAAGGCGCTCCTGAAGCTGATCAAGGCCTAGCCTCGACGGCGGCCCAACAGCCGCCAAAGGAAGGCCAGCAAGATTCCCGAGAAGACGAGGTCGCCGACCACCAGCGGCCAGACCTTGGGGAGCTTGTCGGCGAACAGGGCGTACACGAGGAAGCCCGCCTGCAGGAGGATGACCAAGGCGAGAAGGGGGACGCAGCGGCGGAGCTTCGCCAGGGGATCGGGGTCACTCATGCGAAATGACGGCGGTGGGCTTCGGCCAAGCCGAGCAGGGTCAGGTGCGGCTCGTGCGTCACGCGCGACTGCCAGGAGGCCGGCAGATAGACCGCGGCGCCGCCGGTGACGATCACCTTGGGCATCGGGGAGCCCTGGCGGACCAGCTCCGCGCAGACGCCGTCGAGCAAGGCGCCGATCATGCCGGCGAAACCCAGGGCGCAGCCGGCGCGCATCGCGTCGACGGTGGACTTGCCGATCGCCGGGCCGCCGAGCAACGTGGCCGGGTCGAGGGCGGGAAGGAGCGCCGTGCGCTCATGCAGGTACTGGGTCATGACGCCGAGTCCGGGCGCGATGATGCCGCCCGCGTAGCCGCGTGCGGTGAGGATATCGACGGTGGTCGCCGTGCCCATGCCGATGATGACAGCCGGCGCTCCCGCGACGAGCTGGGCGCCGACGCAATCGGCGAGGCGATCCTGGCCGACTTCAGCAGGCTTCGGATAATCAAACCCGAGGCCCTTCACGTTGTCGTGACACAGATGGTAGAACGGTTGGCCGCTGCTGAGGAGCGCGGGCGAAATCGCCGCGGTGACCTTCGGGACCACGCTCGCGAGCGCGATGCCTTGGGTCGGGTGCGCGGCGAGCAGGGCGTTCAAGGACGAAGTCTCGAGCGACGCGGTGGGCAGTTCGCCATGGGCGAGCAACGTGCGTCCTTCCACGACGCCCCAGTGCGCATGCGTGTTGCCGACATCGAGGCAGAAAAGGGACACAGGAAAGAGGGTGGCCGGAAGGGTTCGCGGGGGCAAGCGCTCAGGCTTTGCGCAACGTGACTTCGCCGGAAGAGACGATGGTCTTACGTCCGCCGCCGGTGCGGAGGATCAGCGAACCTTCGTTATCGATGCCATCGACGATGCCCGCGACCGGGTCGCCGCGGAGGCCGACGCGGACAGACTTGCCGGCGAGGACGTCGTGATGCTGCCAAAGCTTGCGGAAGGAGCGCGACCAAGCGCCTTCCTCGAACTGCTCCCAGGCGCGGAAGAGCGCGGCGATGACGGCCGCCGCCTCCCGGTTGAGGTCGATCGGCGCGCCCAGCGCCGCTTCCAACGAGCCGGCGGTGGCGCGGATCTCGGAGGGGAAATCCTTCGGCTGGCCGGTGAGATTAAGGCCGAGGCCGAAGACCAGTTCGCGCACCGAATCGGCGTCGAGGCGCGCCTCGGTGAGCATGCCCGCGACCTTGCGACCATCCGGCGACTGCAGGTCGTTGGGCCACTTCAGGCCGAGCTTCAGGCCGAGCGATTTCTCGACGTGCGCGCATAACGCCAAGCCCATCCAGAGCGTGAACGGCTTGAGGCGTTCCGGCGGGATGAACGGACGGAAAGCGAGCGACAAGTAGAGGTTACCGGACTGCGCGCTGTGCCACTTGCGGCCAAGGCGGCCGCGACCGGCTCGCTGCGAACGGGCGAGGACCGCGAACGGCGCCTCCTGGCCGGCGGCGAGACGGCGCTCGGCTTCGGAGTTCGTGCTGTCGGCTTCGTCGAGGAATTCGACGACGGGCGCGACCTTGAGCCGGCGGAGATGCGCGTCGAGTAACGCCGCGTTCAGCTCCCTCGGCACGGACTTCAGCTCGTAGCCCTTGCGGGTCGAAGCCTTGAATGTGAAGCCATCGGCGCGCAGGCGCTCAAGGCGGCTCCAAATCGCCACGCGCGACACGCCGAGTTCCTTCGCGAGACGGTCGCCGCTGACCGGTTCGCCGTCGGCCTCGAGGAACGCGAGGAGGATGCTGCTGTCGAGGGCCGCCATGTCGTCAGAGCCAGTCGAGGCCGAGGTCGCACCAGGGCGCGGCGTGGGTGAGGCCGCCGCTCGAGACAAAGTCCGGCGCGAGCGCACCGATGAGCGGAAGCGATTCCAGGGTGACGCCACCGCTGACTTCGGACCACGCCTTGCCGCGCAGGAGCGGAATGGCCTCGCGCAGGTCGGCGACCGGGAAGTTGTCGAGCAGCACGATGTCGGCGCCGGCGGCGAGGACCGGGCCGATCTGGTCGAGACGATCCACCTCGACTTCGACGAGCAGGTCGGGGCGGCTTTCGCGCGCGCGGAGGACCATCTTTGTGATACGTTCACCGGCGGTAGCGCCGCCGGCCGCGAGGTGGTTATCCTTCACCATGATGCGGTCAAAGAGCCCCAGGCGATGGTTGTAGCCGCCGCCTTGGCCGACCGCGTATTTCTCGAGCATGCGGAAACCCGGAGTGGTCTTGCGCGTATCCAGCAGCTTCGTGGGCGAGGACCCCAGCGCCAGGACGTGCGCGCGGGTGTGCGTGGCCACGCCACAGAGACGTTGGAGGAAATTCAGGAGGATCCGTTCAGCGGAAAGCAGTTCGGCGGCGGGCCCTTCGACTTCGGCAACAGCGGTGCCAGCGGGCACGAACTGTCCATCGTAGGCGAGCGGCTTCGCGCGGCTGCGGCCGCCGTAAGCTGCGAAGACCACGTCGAGTAGCCCGAGGCCGGCGAGGACCAGCGGGCGGCGGGCGACCACGCGGGCGCGGGCGCGGACGGAGCCAGCCAACAGGTCCGCGGAGGGATCGCCGGTGCGGAGCGGGCGTTGGGCGAGGCCAAGGCCGGACAGGTCTTCGTCACGCGCGAACTCCGCGAAGCGGAGCAGCCACGACCGATCCAGTTCGTCCCAGCGGAGACGACGGATGAGTCTTTCGGTCTGGCCGGAGTCGCGCGGCATGGGTTCACCTTACGACCCGACCCCCATCGGGCAAGGGGGTTAAGGGAAGAACTTTTTGAACTTCGTACGCCAGGACTCGGAGACCGGCGCGGCTTCGTCGCCGCAGGCGGCGGCGTAGGCCTTGAGGGCTTCCTTTTCCTTGTCGGTCATCTTCTTCGGGACGTCGATGTCGACGCGCACCAAGAGATCGCCCGAAGTCGAGCCGCGGAGCGGAGGCATGCCTTCGCCGCGGAGGCGGAAGATGGTGCCACCCTGGGTGCCGGCGGGAATATTGAGCGTGGTCTTCCCCTTGAGTTTCGGGACGACGATCTTGCCGCCCAGCGTGGCGATGGAGAACTTCACTGGGACGCTGCAGGCGAGGTCGTCGCCGTCGCGTTCGAAGAGCTCATGGTCCGTGACCGTGATGTAGACGTACAGGTCACCCGCCGGGGCGCCGCGGCGGCCCGCGGAACCGTTCCCGCTCGAGCGGAGCTTGGTGCCCGTATCGACGCCGGGAGGAATGCGGAGGCTGACGGTGGATTCGGCGACGGTGCGACCTTCGCCGGAGCAGGGCTTGCAGGGCTTGTCGATACGTTCGCCTTCGCCGCCGCAGCTCGGGCACGTCTGCTTCATGGAGAAGAAGCCTTGGGAGCGGACGACTTGGCCGTGGCCGTGACAGGTCGGGCAGCGGGTCTTCTTCGCGCCGGCTTCGGCACCGGAGCCGGCGCACTTCGCGCAAGCGACGTGCTTTCGATAAGGGATTTTACGTTCGACGCCTTCGGCCGCCTCTTCGAGCGTGATCTTCAAGTCCACGCGCAGGTCTTCGCCGGCGTTGTCGTGGGTTTGGCCGCCGCCACCGAACATGTCGCCGAAACCGCCGCCGCCACCGCCGAACATCTGTTCGAAGATGTCGCGCGGATCCGCGCCACGGAAACCGCCGCCAGCCGGACCGCGGCCAGCGCCCACGTTCGGGTCGAAAGCGGCCTCGCCGTGCTGGTCGTAAAGCTTGCGCTTGGCATCGTCGCCGAGGACTTCGTACGCGCGCGAGACCTTCTTGAATTTCTCCTCGGCCTCCTTGTTGCCCGGATTGCGGTCCGGGTGGAACTCCATCGCCTTCTTACGATAGGCCTTCTTCAAGTCGTCAGCCGAGGCGGACTTCGCCACGCCCAGCAGGGAATAATAGTCGTCGGCCATCGGGGAAGCTTACTTGGTGGCGCCGGAGGAAACGAAGACCGCGGCCGGTCGGAGGACGCGGTCGTGGAGCAGCCAGCCTGAGCGGGCGACGCGGAGCACCGTGCCTTCGGCGACGTCGGCGCTGGGCTCGGAGCCCACGGCTTCGTGGCGGGCAGGATCGAAAGGCTGGCCGACCGGCGTGACCTCGACGAGTCCCTGCGACGCGAGGATCGCCCGGAGCTGGCCGACCGCCATGCGGAAGCCTTCGGCCACGGCGCGTCCCTCGGTCTGCTTCGTGGCGGACTCCAATCCGAGATTGAGCGAATCGAGGGCCGGAAGCAGGTCTTCGAGCAGGCCGGTGGTAGCGAACTTGCGGAGCTCTTCGCGTTCACGCTGGTGACGGCGCTGCTGGTTCTGCTGGTCGGCATTGCTGCGCAGCACCGTGTCCTTGAGGCGGGCGACCTGGCCTTCGAGCTCGGCGATACGTGTCGCAGCGTCGGGCTGGATCGGTTCAGAGGAAGGAATCGGTTCGGTCATGAGATTATTTTTCGCCGAGAAGCTTCTCGGTCACGGACTTGCGGAGGCGTTGACGGGCGAGGTCCATCAGGAGCTCGGGCTGCTTCCGGACGGCGGTCTGCACGGCCTGGGTGCCCATCGGGCGGGAGACTTTTTCGTCGAAGTTATGCTCCGTGATATCGCGGGCCTCGAAGACGTAGTCGAAGGCTTGGTCGACGACCACCTTGCGCTGGTCGGTGCCGTCGCCGGAGATCACCGTGATGCGATCGACGCGCACGCGCAGGTGCTTGATCAGGAATGGCTGCTTGGCGGCGGGCGAGCCCGGGGCGGGCGCGGGAGACGGGACGGTCGAAGGCCCCGGGGTGGCCTTCAGTCCGTTGAAGATGTCCTTTGCATTGTTATCGGCCAAGAAGTCGGCCTTGCCGACGATTGTCAGGTGCTCGATGTCGAGCTCGGCTTCAGTGACAACCTGGCTGCCACCTTCGAAGAAGGTCAGCGGCTCGATCTCGATGGCCAGACGGCGGACCTTCAGGAATTCTCGCTCGGACCACCGGGTCGGATTGGTGATGGTCAGCCCCGAGAACGCGATACGGCCGGCGAAGAGATTGGTGTCGTTCCCTTCGACCGCGAGATGGGCGCCGGACTTCGTCGCCAGCGTCGAGTCGAGGAGCTTCGGGGCGAACCGACCCAAGGCCCAAACGCCCAGCAAGCCCACCATGACCAGGAACAGCACCAAGCCGCTGAGCACGGCGAGGAGCTTGCGTAGGGCAGACCCGAGGTGGGTGTTTTGGGCAGGGTCAGTCATTGAGTGACGATAAAACCGAGCAGTAGGCATGCCACCGAGCAGGGTCAACGGTGGAGGCAAAAAGCGGGCTTATGGGCTATTTTCCGAGGGTCTGGACATGAAAAAGACCCGCTGCGGTGGGCAGGCGGGTCCTTCTGTCACGGAGTGAGACTCCAGGGCGGTCCTTACTGAGCGAGGACGGCAAGTCCCAGTTCGTCGCCGACGCGGACGACTGGAACGGAGAACTGACCGGGGAGGATCGAGACCACGGCGGAACGATCGTCTGCCTTGATGATTTCGACGACGAAGCTCTTGCCATCCTTGGTCAGCTGGAGGCGGACGCCAGGGTCGCGCTTCTCGACGGACCCGAGCTCGATCAAGGCGAACTCCGGGCGGACGGATAAGACCGTCGGGCGGGAGTTGTCAGCGGCGGCGGCAGGGGCGTCCTTCTGCCAAGAAAAACGGGCGTCCGGGCTGGGGTGGGCGGTAGTAGCGGGAGACTTAGCGGATTTGCAGCCCACGATGGCCGCGGTGAGAGCGAGAAGAAGCAGGGAGCGTTGCATGATATTTAACTCAAAAAGGGTCATTTTATAGGCGTTCCCCGTCAACCCCTTAATGCTTGCGGAGGGGCGATGGGTGGTCTTCCTCAACAGTCCAATGAGTCAGGAAGCCGCCAAATTGATGCTCGGTCTGCCCAAGGGCAGCCTGGAGGAGGCCACCCTCCAGTTGTTCGCCCGGGCCGGGTTCCCCGTCACCAAGAGCAGCCGCTCTTATCGCCCCTCTTTCGATGATGCCGCCCTCGACGGACGCTTCATCCGCGCCCAGGAAGTCGCCCGCTATGTCGAGCATGGCTTCTTCGATTGCGGCCTCACCGGACAAGACTGGGTCCAGGAAAACAACGCGGACGTCGTGCAGGTCTGCGAGCTGATCTACAGCCGCGCCTCCGCCCAGAAATCCCGCTGGGTCCTCTGCGTGCCCGAAGCCTCTCCCGTCCAGACCGCCAAGGACCTCGCCGGCAAGCGCGTCGCCACGGAACTCGTCGAGACCACCCGCCGCTGGTTCAAGGCGCAAGGTGTCGAATGTGAAGTCGAATTCTCCTGGGGCGCCACCGAGGTGAAGGTGCCTGAACTCGCCGACGCCATCGTCGACATCACCGAGACCGGCTCCTCCATCAAGGCCAACAAGCTGCGCATCGTCGCCCAGCTCATGGAGACCACCACCGTCCTCGTCGCGAACAAGGCCGCCTGGGCCAATCCCGCCAAGCGCGCCAAGATCGAGCAGATTGTGCTCATGCTGCAGGGCGCCCTCGCCGCGCAGCACATGGTCGGCCTCAAGTTCAACCTCCCGAAGGCCAAGCTCGACCAGGTCGCCGCCGCCCTCCCCGCCTTGCGCAATCCGACGGTCTCCCCGCTGAGCAATCCCGAGTGGATCGCCGTCGAGACCATCATCGACGCCCGCCAGGCGCGCGAGTTCATCCCGACCCTCAAGGCCGCCGGCGCCGAGGGCATCGTGGAGTATCCGATCAACAAACTCGTCTACTGACGACCCTCGCCATGGCTGATTCCGTCCGCGTCGGTCTCATCCAGCTCACCGCCGAGGACACGCCGGCGGCGAACGTGCGCAAGACCTTGCCCCGCATCGAAGAAGCGGCGGCCAAGGGCGCCAAGATCATCGGCCTGCAGGAGATGTTCACGACGAAGTATTTCTGCATCAACCAGGACCCGAAGAACTTCGACCTCGCCGAACCGATCGAGACCGGGCCGTCCGTGACCGAACTCGCCAAGGCCGCGAAGCGACTCGGCGTCGTCATCGTCGCCCCGCTCTTCGAAGCGCGCGGCAGCGAAGTCTACCACAACACCGCGGCCGTCATCGACGCCGACGGCACCGTGCTCGGCAAGTACCGCAAGATGCACATCCCGCAGGATCCGGGCTTCGAGGAGAAATTCTACTTCACGCCCGGCGACCTCGGCTTCCGCACCTGGAAGACCGCGCATGGCGACATCGGCGTCCTCATCTGCTGGGACCAGTGGTACCCCGAAGCCGCGCGCCTCACCGCGCTCGGCGGCGCGCAGATCCTCTTCTACCCGACCGCGATCGGCTGGCTGCCCGAAGAGAAGGCCGCCCTCGGCCACGCGCAGCATAACGCGTGGGAGACCGTCCAGCGCGGCCACGGCGTCGCCAACGGCTGCTACGTCGCCGCGACCAACCGCGTCGGCACCGAAGGCCGCACCCAGTTCTGGGGCCAGAGCTTCGTCTCCGATCCTTATGGCGAGATCGTCGCCCGCGCTTCCGTCGAGAAGGAGGAAGTCCTCCTCGCCGACTGCGATCTCGTGAAGCAGCGCGAATTCCGCCGCATCTGGCCGTTCTTCCGCGACCGACGCATCGACGCCTACGGCGACCTGACGCGCCGTCTGCGCGACTGACCTTCCGCATGGCCACGCCTCGCTCCCTCGGATTCCGCATGCCCGCGGAATGGGAACCCCAGTCCGCCACGTGGCTATCCTGGCCTTCGAACACCGCGCTGTGGCCCGGCCACTACGACCTCATCCCCGCGAAGTTCGCGGAGTTCGCCGCCGCGATCGCGAAGTTCCAGCCGGTGAAGATCAACGCCGCCGGCAAGCTGCGCGCCGAAGCCGAGCGCGCGCTCAAGGAAGCCAAGGCCGACCTTTCCGTCATCGAACTGACCGACATCGCCACCGACGACGTGTGGTGCCGCGACCACGGTCCGATCTTCGTGAAGAACGACCGGACCAAGGAACTCGCGCTCACCGACTGGGAATTTCACGGCTGGGGCGGCAAGTTCGAGGCCTCGCTCGACAACCAGGTGCCCGGAAAGGTCGCCGCACGCCTCGGCGTGAAGAAGTTCAGCTATCCGTTCGAACTCGAAGGCGGCGGCATCGAAGTCTCCGGCGACGGACTGCTCCTCACCACCGAGGCTGTGCAAAACAATCCGAACCGCGCCAAAGGGCGGGATGACGCCGCGTTCCACGCTGCCATCCGCGACGGCCTCACGGTCGATGAACTGCTCTGGATCGGCGAAGGCCTCGCCAACGACGACACCGACGGCCACATCGACAACCTGGCGCGCTTCATCGCGCCGCGCACCATTCTCGCCGTCAGCGAAGCCGACAAGGCCTCGCCCAACTACGCGCCGATGCAGGAGAACCTCCGGCGCCTGCGCGAGATGCGTCCCCGCGGCCAACGACTCGACATCCTGGAGCTCCCGCTGCCCACGCCCATCCGCCTCGCCGGACGCGACCTGCCGCCGAGCCACGCGAACTTCCTCATCGTGAACGGCGGCGTCCTCGTACCGCTCTACGGCCAGGATTCCGACAAGGTCGCCATGGGTATCGTGGGCGACTGCTTCCCCGGTCGGAAGATTGTTGGTATCGACTGCCGCCTCCTGCTCATCGAAGGCGGCGCGCTGCACTGCCTCAGTCAGCAGCAGCCGGCCTGAGGGAGGAGACTAGTTGATCGGTTGACCAGTGGGCCAGTTGGCAAGAGACCCAAATGAGGGGTTAGCTCAAAGGGAAACCGGAGACCGGATGATTGGCTGGGGAATTAAATTCTGGGTGACAGCAACTCAGGTATCGGCTTCTCGGCCATCGGCCGCGGGAGCCTGGAGCCGGCTGCCGATGGCTGAATGGCTGACTCCCGAGAGGCTGATGCCCTGGTGGCCGTCACCTGTCACCCGAAAGAATATGTCCGAAGCTAACTTCCCGGTTTCCGGTTTCCCTTTGAGCGAGCGTTCGCTCTGGCCAACGATTCAACCAATCAGCCGGTCAACTTACCTATCGCGCTCACTTCTTCGGCTTTAGTTTCGTCGCGCAGCCGCAATCCCCGGCGCAACCACCTTCCTTACGACGGCGAGCTGCGGCCATCCAGCGGCGGGCGAGCCAGCCGGCGGCGACCCCGACGATAGCCCCGACGAT
>Ga0209298_10000541_pt1 | contig 25232 bp, 22 predicted proteins | sample S_140806_EF_Meta_FD_187325 | JGI IMG/M metagenome (GOLD analysis project Ga0209298, IMG submission 187325) | Freshwater microbial communities from Lake Simoncouche, Canada to study carbon cycling - S_140806_EF_MetaG (SPAdes) (version 2) | ecosystem: Environmental > Aquatic > Freshwater > Lake ...
GCACCCTCGCTCTCCTCACCCTCCTCGCCGCCTCCTCGGCTTTCGCCGCCACCGACGCCGATCGCGAAAAGGCCTTCAAGGCTGACATCGCCCCGATCCTCGAAAAGAGCTGCATCGGTTGCCACGGTAAGGACAAGGCCAAGAAGCCCAAGGGCGGCTTTGATGCCACCTCCTTCGCCACCGTCGTCAAGGGCGGCAAGGAAGCTGGTGCCGGCATCACCTGGGGAGACGCTTCCAAGAGCTCCCTCTACAAGACTTCCGAACTCGGCATCTCCAACCCTGAGGACGACCTCGCCATGCCCCCGCAGAAGGCCAAGGAGCGCCACCCCCTCACCAAGGAGCAGCTCGAGAAGGTCAAGGCCTTCATCGAAAAGAACAAGTAAGCCTCACGGCTTGCTGACGAAAAGTCCGCGGCAACCCGCGGGCTTTTTTGTGTCTAAATCATAAGGGGCTTCGCGTGGCCGCTTGCGTTTGACCCCACCGTAACCCCACCCCATCATCAAAGAACCCTTCCGCCCCATGACGCCGCTCCATCGCATCGAAGAACGCCTGCACGCGCTTACCTTCCGCCAGGCCCTCGCCTTGGTCGCCGGCGCCAACCTCTTCCTGATCGCCTTGGCGTTAGCCCTGCCGGCCGATGGCGAGATGCGCGGACCAGCGATCCTGTCGATCCTCGGAAACTTTCACATCCTAGCCCTGCATATCCCGGCCGCGGTGCTGCTCGTCGTCCCGCTCTTCGAATTCTTCGAACGTCATGAGCAGGCCACCGCGACCGTGCGGCGCCTGTCCGTGTTCTCGGCTGCGGGCACCTGGGGTGCTGTCTTCTGCGGCATCCTGCACGCCCACTACAACGGCTTCGCGGGCGACGCCGTCCAGCTCCACCTCTGGGGTGGCATCGCGGCCTCAGCCTTTGCCGGTCTCGCCACCCTGACCCTCGCCAAGGAATTCCGGATTCGCCTCGCCGCCCAAGTCATCGCCATCGGCGTGATGGGCTTCGCAGCCCACATCGGCGGCGAGCTCGTGCACGAAGAAGGCTTCCCGTTTAAGCCCAACAAGGTCGCCTCACCCAAGAAGGAAGAGACGCCGCGCGTCGTCACCACCAGCCAGAAACGCGATGACTACACCCAGGTCATCCGTCCGATCCTGGAAGCGCATTGCGTCGAGTGCCATGGGGCCAAGAAGGTGAAGGGCAAGCTCCGCATGGATACGCTCGAGGCCCTTAAGAAAGGCGGCACGGAAGGCTCGGCCTTCGTCGCCGGCGACCTGAAGAAGAGCCTCATGCACGTACGCGTGACCCTCGATCCCGCAGACGATGAATTCATGCCGACCGAAGGCAACCCGCTCACGAAGGAACAGGTGCAGGCCATCGCCCTCTGGATCGAGGCCAAGCCCATCCCCGACGAAGTGGCCAAGCTAGCGCTCGCCGCGACCAAGGCCCCCAAGCAGGCTCCGAAGAAGTAAGCCCATGCGCACCCTGCTGCTCTTCGCCGCCGCCACGCTCACTGCCGCGACTTACACCCCGAAGAAGCCCGAGCCAGCCAAGCCACTCACCGCCGCCCAGAAGGCCGATTTCGCCAAGGTGATCCAGCCGATATTCGACGCGCACTGCGTATCGTGCCACGGACCGAAGAAGGAAAAGGGGAAGCTGCGCCTCGACACCCTCGAAGCCACGCTCAAGGGGGGCAAGAACCCTACCTTCGTCATCGGTAAGCCCGATAGCAGCATGCTGCTGTCCCGCGTCTTCCTTAATCGCACCGCCGGCGACGTCATGCCGCCCAAGGCTGAGAAGCCACTGACTGAGAAGCAGAAGGAAGCACTCTATGCCTTCGTCGAAGGCCAGCCCATCACGGAGGAACTCGCCAAAGCCGCCTTGGCCGACACGAAAGCAGCCCTTACAGCCGCCAAGGCCGCCCCGAAGACCAAGAAGTAAGTTTTCTTTTGCCCACCCCCTTCACCCCGCCCTTTATCCCAGACACCCCAATGAAACTCCGCACCCTCCTCGCGCTGGCGCTCCTCGCCGGCCTGACCTCCACGCTCTCAGCTGAGCAGAAGCCCCTGCGCGTCCTCGTCGTCGCCGGCGGATGCTGCCACGACTACGGCGCCCAGAAAGACATCCTCAAGAAGGGCATCGAAGCCCGCCTCAACGCCACCGTCGAAGTCGCCTACGTCGACATCAAGGCCCCCGACTTCAAGGGTAAGGCCACGCAGCCGGTCTTCGAGATCTACAAGAACGCCGATTGGGCCAAGAACTTCGACGTGGTCGTCCACGACGAGTGCGCCGCCGACATCACCGACCAGACCTACGTCGCCAACATCGTCAACGCCCACCGCAACGGCCTCCCTGCCGTGAACCTCCACTGTGCCATGCACAGCTACCGCTGGGGTAATTTCAAGGAAGCGGTGAAGGCCGGTTCCGACAACGCCAGCTGGTACGAGATGCTCGGCATCCAGTCCACCGGCCACGGCCCGCAGCTTCCCATCGCCATCACCTTCACCGATAAGGAAAACCCGATCGTGAAAGGCCTAGCCGACTGGACCACCATCAACGAAGAGCTCTACAACAATGTCCAGGTTCTCACCGCCAAGGGTCTGGCTAACGGAACCCAGAAGGTCCCGGAGAAGAAAGACAAGAAGGGCAAGGTCACCCCAGCCCAGGAAGTCACCACCATCGTCGTCTGGACCAATGAGTTCGGCCCGAAGAAGACCCGCATCTTCAGCACCACGATCGGCCACAACAACGCCACCGTCGAAGACGCCCGCTACCTCGACCTCGTCACCCGCGGCCTGCTCTGGTCCGTCGGTAAGCTCGAAGCCGACGGCAAGCCCTCCGCCGGCTTCGGCAAGTAAGCCTTAAGGCAGTTCAGCAAAAGCCCCGGACCTCCGGGGCTTTTTTGTGCCCACCCGGCCGCCGCAGGGCGGCCGAAGGCAGGGGCGTGGCTCCGCCGCGCCCTCCGAATGAGGAGTGCACGATGAATCGCACCCCTACCCGCGTTCGCCCTGCGGCGAACTAGGACAGCACGTGGTGCTGTCCCTACCAATCGCCTTCCCTCCCCCTGCCTTTACCCATACTCCATACTCACCTCGCATGCGCCTCCTCGCTCTCCTCGCGTTCACCACGTCGGCCTTTGCCGCCGAAACCCTTCCGCTCTGGAAGGGCGATGCGCCGGAAGGCGACGGCAAGTTTTCGGACTCCTCGAAGGCGAAGCTTACGGTACACCTACCCGAGAAACCCAACGGGGCCGCGATCGTGATCTGCCCGGGCGGCGGTTACGGCGGGCTGGTGTCCAAAGGCGAAGGCCACGGCATCGCCGACTGGCTGAATGCCCACGGTATCGCTGGTATCGTTCTCGAATATCGTCTGCCCGCGGGTCGTCCGTTCGTGCCGCTGCTCGACGCCCAGCAGGCCATCCGTACCGTCCGCGCCAACGCTTCGCAATGGAAAATCGACCCGAAGAAGATCGGCATCATCGGCTTCTCCGCCGGCGGCCATCTCGCTTCGACCGCGACCGTGCACTTCGAGACGATCGAGACACGCGCGCCCAACGCCATCACCGGCCAGAACAGCCGTCCTGATTTCTCGATCCTGATCTATCCGGTCATCAGCATGGAAGAAGGCGTGCATCGCGGATCGAAGAAGAACCTCATGGGTGAGACGCCTGCCGCCGGCCTATCGGACTTCTTCTCCAGCCAGAAGCATGTGAAGGCCGATACCCCGCCCTCCTTCCTCGCGCATGCAATCGACGACAAGGCCGTGCCGATCGAAAATAGCCGCATGTTCTACGAGGCCCAGAAGAAGGCCGGCCTACCCACCCGCCTGGTCGAACTCCCCAGCGGCGGCCACGGCCTCAACGGCTACAAGGGGCCTTCCTGGGATAAGTGGCAGGCCGAATCGCTGCTTTGGCTCAAGGAAATCAAGGTCCTGCCCTGAGCAACGATTACGGACTTCAAATCCAGCCCTGAACCTCCCATATAAGACCTCCCCTCATGAAATCCTTCCTCATCGCCCTGCTCGCCACCGGCACCCTCTTCGCCGGCGAAAAGGCTACCCTTACGCTCGCTGACTTCACCGACCTCAACGGCGGCGCCCCCGCCGGCGGCTGGAAGACCGAAGATGGCGGCGTCATCCACCTTGCCGCCCAGAAGGGCACCGGTGCGCTGATCTCCAAGAAGGAGTACACGAACTTCGAACTCGCCTGGGAATGGCGCCTCGAAGCCGCCGGCAACAACGGCATCAAGTATTGGGTCACCAACATCAAGGACGCCAAGGGCAAGGGCGAATGGCTCGGCATCGAGTACCAGATGATCGATGACGACAAGCACCCCGACGGCCTCAAGGGTGGCAGCCATAACACCGGCTCGATCTACGACCTCATCGACTCCGCGAAGGATAAGGCCAAGAAGCCCATCGGCGAATGGAACCAGAGCCGCATCGTGGTCAAGGACGGCAAGATCGAGCATTTCCTCAACGGCAAGCCCTGCTCCTCCGTCGACACCAAGTCCGACGAATGGAAGGCCGCCGTCGCAAAGAGCAAATTCAAGAACAAGAAGGATTTCGGCCCCGGCCACGGCAAGCTGATGCTCACCGAGCACGGCGACCCTTGCTGGTTCCGTAACCTCGTCATCACCGAACTCTGAGACCGTCTCCGAACGGAATAAGAAGGGCGCCCGATGGGCGCCCTTTTTCGTGCCCGCTTATTCGCCGAGCCTGACCCGCAGACCGTCGTAACAAAGACCGACCTTCGGGTGCGTCTTATGCAGCTGGGCCGTCGTGGTCTCGTAATTGATCTGATAGGTCATATGCGTGAGCAACGCGCGCTTAGCGCGTAGGTCGTGCGCCGCCTGGCAGGCTTCGTCGACCGTCATGTGCGTCGGATGCGGATTCGGACGCAAGCCGTCGAGGATCGCCAGGTCGGCATGCTCGCCGAGTTCGAGGGACTTTTCGGTCATCGCGCGACAATCCGTGTAATAGGCGAACTTCATACCCGTGGAGGGCTCCTCGAAGACGAGGCCGAGGGTAGATTCATTGCCATGCGGCAGAAGCGTCGAACGGATGATACCGCCACCGGGGAGCACAAGCTTCGACGGCATCAGGCTGAGGCTCAGCGAGACGTAGCCCGAGGCCGCCGGCTTTCCGACGGCGTAAGGGAAGATGGCCTTGATGCGCTCAAGGCCGACCTCGGTGGAAAAGACCGGGATGGCCGCCCCGCCCTTATTCGTGCAGAACTGGCGGAGGTCATCCATGCCGAGAACGTGGTCGGCGTGGCCATGGGTCAGGATGAACGTGTCGACCTCACGGACGTCATACTTCAGGCACTGCGTCCGGAACTCCGGCGAGGCGTCGACCTGGACGTGATGGCCCTCGATGACCACATGGACGCTCGTCCGGGCACGCCAATTGCGCGGGTCCTTCAGGTCGAGACCCGGGTTGTCATGGGCGGGCAACGGACAGCCCTGCGAAGTGCCGCAGCCCATGATGAGGATTTCCATGTGGCGAAGAAGACGAGAAATGCGGCGGATGCAAAGAAGATACCGTGGCAGGTGGTAGCGGTTAGCGGTTGGCGGTTGGCGGTTAAGCATTCTCAGGTGGCGGGTGGCAGCCCCGGGCGGCGGGTGCCGGCAGAGACATACCATTATTCCTGCCACCTGCCACCCGAGGCCGCCACCTGTCACCCGTATCTTTCATACTAGGCCTCGATTTCCGTCCTCTCCTGCCTTGTCTCCCGCCCCTCCCTGCTTTCTCCTTCCCCTCCCGTGTTCGCCAATCTCACCGATAAACTTACCAAGGCCCTCCGTGACCTCCGGGGGCTCTCGAAGCTCTCCGAGGAGAACATCGCCCCAGCCCTGAACGAGGTGCGCTCGGCGCTGATGTCCGCCGACGTCAATTTCAAGGTCGCTAAGGACTTCACCGAACGCGTCAAGGTGGCCTGCCTCGGCCAAGCGGTCATCGAGTCCGTCAACCCGGGCCAGATGGCCGTCAAGATCGTGTCCGACGAGCTCACGAAGCTCCTCGGCGAAGGCGAACGCCCGATCGACCCCCGCCGCCCGCTGCGAGTGCTCCTCGTCGGCCTCCAGGGCTCCGGCAAGACGACCAGCGCCGCCAAGCTGGCCAAGCACCTCGTGAAGAAGGAAGGCATCCGCAAGCCCTCCCTCGTCGCCGCCGACTTGCGTCGCCCGGCCGCCATCGACCAGCTCGAGACCCTCGCCAAGAACGAAGGCTTTGACTTCCGCTCTGACCGCGCCGCGACCGACGTCGCCGCGATGGTGGGCCGCTTGGTCAAAGAGGCCGAAGCCGCCGCCGCTGACCTCGTCATCGTCGACACCGCCGGCCGCCTGCAGATCGACGGAGACCTGATGGAGGAAGTCCGCCGCGTGCGCGACGCCTTCCAGCCGCACGAGGTCTTCCTCGTCGCCGACGCCGCCCTCGGCCAGCAGGCCGTCGACGTGGCCGCCAAGTTCCACGAATCCACGCCCCTTACGGGCATCATCCTGACCAAGCTCGACGGCGACGCCCGCGGTGGCGCCGCGCTGTCGATGAAGTCCGTCACGGGCGTCCCGATCCGCTACATGGGCACGGGCGAGAAGTCCTCGGACTTCGATACCTTCCACCCCGACCGCATGGCCCAGCGCATCCTGGGCATGGGCGACGTCGTCTCCCTCGTCGAGAAGGCCCAGGAGGTCGTTGACCACAAGGAAGCCGAACGCCTGGCCGAGAAGATGAAAAAGGCCGACTTCGACCTCGAAGACTTCCTCGCGCAGATGTCGCAGATGAAGAAGATGGGCCCGCTCGGCGACATCATGAAGATGATGCCCGGCATGAGTAACGTCCAGGTCGGCGCCAAGGAAGAGAAGCACCTCGCCAAGACCGAGGCCATCGTACTCTCGATGACCAAGAAGGAGCGTCGGAATCCCGACATCCTCAACGGCTCTCGTCGCCTCCGTATCGCCAAAGGCTCCGGCACCCAGGTCAGCGACGTGAACGCGCTGATCAAACAATTCTCCCAGATGCGAGACATGATGCGCATGATGAAGGGCGGCAAGGGTAAGGAACTCATGCGCCGAATGGGGCAGATGGGCGGCGGCCGCGGGGGTATGCCTGGTGGTGGCGGCTTCCCCGGCGGCGGTTTCCCCGGAATGCGCTGAAAACATGTCCCAGATGATTCCCTTCGACCCGGCCCTCCTCTCCCGTCCGGGCTGGATCTTCGACTGCGACGGCACGCTCGCGGCCTCCATGTGGATCCACCACCGCAGCTGGACCCATATCGTGGGCAAGCAGATCGGTCGTCCGTTCGATTTCCCTTGGCCTCTCTTCTGTTCGATGGGCGGCATGTCCGCCGTCGACACCTGCAAGCGCCTGAAGGCTGACTACGGCTTCGACCTGAACGTCGAGCAATTGCTCGCCGACGGCCATGAATTCCTCGAAGAGCACCTCGCCAAGGACGTCACCGCCCGCCACGAGGTCGTCGCCGTCGTGCACCACGTACGCGGCCTCGGTCACAAGACCGCCGTCGCTTCCGCCGGCCGCCGCGACCACGTGTTTACCACCCTTAAGCAGATTGATATCACGCATCTCTTCGACGCCATTATCACCGCCGAGGACGCCGCGCGCTCCAAGCCGCACCCCGACCTCTTCCTCGCCGCGGCGGATCGCCTCGGCCTGAAGCCCGCCGACTGCGTCGTCATCGAAGACAGCCCGCGTGGTAAGGAAGCCGCCGACGCCGCCGGGATGCCGTGCATCCTCGTCGATCCGGCCTGACCTGAGGTAGGGGCAGCACCGCGTGCTGCCCTAGAAATCCCCTCAGGACACCTACCCATCTTGGTCCGCTTGTGCGTCGCACAGCCGGCACAAGAATGAATGCGTATGCCTGAGCTCTACACCAGAAAAGCCAAATATGCACGTTAAACGTGCATATCCTCATTGACACTATGCACGCTTAGCGTGCATCATCATTACGTCCGGTGATCGCAACCTTCGCTTGCCGTGCCACGCACCAGCTCTGGCTAGGCCAAAGACCTACCGAGTTCCCCGCCACCATCCTGCAGACCCCCCTACGGAAGCTCACCCAACTACAAGCGGCCACCTCGCTCCACGACCTACGCGTACCACCCGGCAATCGTTTGAAGGCACTCCAAGGAAACCGACAGGGACAACACAGCATCCGCATCAACGACCAATACCGACTTTGCTTCCGCTGGGCAGGCCGCGAGGCCTATGAGATCGAGATCACCGACTACCACTGACCTTCATGAAAAAGAAACTCCTCAACGTCCACCCGGGCGAACTGCTCCGCGAGGAGTTCCTGACGCCCCTGGGCATCACGGCCTACCGTCTCGCCAAGGGCGCACGCCTGCCCCACCAGCGCGTCAACGAGATCCTTAAGGAGCGCCGTGGCATCACCGCCGAGACCGACCTGCATCTCTGTGCCCACCTCGGCCTCGAGCCAGGCTACTGGCTGCGTGCCCAGCTCGCCTATGACCTCAGACAGGCCATCAACACCATCGGCCCAAAGGTGAAGGCGAGCATCAAGCCCCTGCAGGCGGCGTGAATTGAAACGATTCAACCAGGGCACGACGCGGTCGTGCCCCTACCTCATACATGCACAAAAAAGGACGGCACCGGGTGCCGTCCTTTCGTTAAGGGGTGTTCCCCTCGCTGAAGTTACTTCTTCAGCTTCGCGCAGAAACGACCGAGGCGCTCGAGGCCCTGGGCGATGACCTGGTCGGAGGTCGCGTAGCTGAGACGGATGTAGCCTTCGGAGCCGAACGCGGAACCGGGGACTACGGCCATGAGTTCTTCTTCGAGCAGGCGGTCGGCGAACTGCGTGGAGGTCAGGCCGAACGACTTGATGTTCGGGAAGAGGTAGAACGCGCCCTGCGAGCGGTAGCAGGTCAGGCCGGGGATGGCGTTGAGGCCGGCAAGTAGATTCAGGCGGCGCTTGTCGAAGACGGCGCCCATCTCGGCGAGGGAAGCCTTGGCCTTATCGGGGTGCTGGTGCACCGCGAGGGCACCGAACTGCGCGAAGGTGGTGGCGTTGGACGAAATCTGGCTCTGGAGGTCGGCCACAGCGGCGGCGAGGGACTTGTCGGAGGCGACGAGGGTGCCAAGGCGCCAGCCGGTCATGGAATAGCTCTTGGCGTAGCCGGAGACGGTGATGGTCAGGCGGGCGGCTTCAGGCGAGAAGGTCGCCGGGCTGCAGGTGGTCTGGCCGTCATAGACGAGGTTCTCGTAGATCTCGTCGGACATGATCCAGACGTTGGCCTTTACGCAAATGGCCACCAAGGCCTCAAGTTCGGCGCGGGAGTAGACGGCGCCGGTCGGGTTGGACGGGCTGTTGATGATGACCATGCGCGTCTTAGGCGTAAGCGCGGCGGTCAGCTGGGTCGGGGTGATCTTGAAACCGGTGACGTCCTCGGCGTTGACGACGACGGGCTTGCCGCCGGCGAGTTTCACCATCTCGGGGTAGCTCACCCAATACGGGGCCGGGATGATGACTTCGTCGCCGGCGCTGATCGTGGCGAGGATGGCGAGGTAGCAGGACATCTTGCCGCCCGGGGAGACGACGACGTTGGCGTCGGCGATGCCGGTGAAGCCGCGACGGGTGTAATCCTCGGCGATGGCCTTACGGAGAGCGGGGATGCCCGGCGTAGGGGCATACTTGGTCTGACCGTCGGCCAAGGCCTTGGCGCAGGCGTCCTTGACGAACTGCGGGGTGTCGAAGTCGGGCTCGCCGACGCCGAAGCCGACGACGTCCTTGCCGGCGGCCTTGAGGGCCTTCGCCTTGGCATCGACGGCGAGGGTCGGTGAAGGGGCGACGTTACGGGCCCAGGAGGAGAGAGCAGGATTCGACATGGCGTGGAGCCCCAAGCAAAGGACTCCCAGCGGATTGGCAAGACTGACCGATTAGGGGTAGGGGCAGGGATAGGGGTCGGGGTAGGACAAACCTAACCGCAAGAACAACGAACAGCTGCGACCCTGAAGCCTCAGTCCTTTTAAATCAACCCCCACCCATGCCCCAACCCCTACCCCTGACGAGCCACGCTCGCCTCAAATATCGATGGCGTCGTCCTTGGCCTTCTGGGCGTTGGCCTTGGCTTCGTTGGCCCGGCGCAGCGGCTTGAGCTGGTCGATGCCCACGGAAGAGGAGATCACCCAGGAGGTGATGGAGATCGTGAGGGTCGCCATGGCCCAGGAACTGACCGAGAGGTCCTTCAGGAGACTATCGGTCAGGGCGAGGATAGCGCCATTGGTCACGAAGAGCACCAGGTAGGCGCCAAGGCCAAGGGTGATGATGAGGATGGGAATCGAGACGATCATGAAGATCGCCAGGAGGAACGGGCGCAGGAAGGAGTTGAACAGCCCGAGCATGATCGCCACGACGGCGAGCGTGCCGACGTCCTTATAGGTCAGGTAGCCGAAGTGTCCGGCGACATAGACGCCCAAGGCGAGGGACGCCCATTCGAGGACCAAGACTCCGAGACGACGTGCGACTTCCATCCCCTCATCATACCACAGGAAAGCCCCCCGACAAGGGGGACTTTCCGGCGGCAGGCTTAGCGGGCGTGACGGACGTCTTCGCCGGAGAGCAGAAAGATGACCTGTTCGGCGATGTTCTTGGAGTGGTCGCCGATGCGCTCGAGGGCTTTGGAGATGAAAATCAGTTCGACGTGAGAAGCGGAAACCTTGGTGGTATCGCCGCTCTTGCCGAAGAGCTCTTCGTAATTCTTGCGGTTGAGGGCGTCGATCTCGGCGTCACGCTCAAGGACCAGGCGGGCCTTGGCGATGTCTCCTTCGATGAAGCTGTCCAGCGCGAGGCGGAGGACCTCGCAGGCGATGATGCCTTCGGCAGGCACATGCAGGAGGCTCTTGAGAGGCCCGCGCTCGGAGATCACCATAGCACGCTTGGCGATGACCGAAGCTTCGTCGGCGATACGCTCGAGGTCATGGCCGATGTCGCGGGCGGCGAGGAGCAGGCGGACGTCGCTGCCCATCGGGCCGAAGAGCGTCAGGTAGCGCATGATTTCGCGGTCGACGCGCTTCTCGAGCTCGTCGACGCGGTCGTCCATGCCGCGCACCTGCAGGGCCAGAGAGTCGTCGCCGGTCTCGACGGCGCGGAGCACCAGGCGGGACATGTCGAGCGAGCGCTCGCCCATCAGGATGAGGTCGTCTCGGAGCTGGCGGAGTTCGTCGTGGAAGAAGCGTTGCATGTTTGTTTTTATTAAAGGATCAACCGAAACGGCCGGAGATATAGGCCTCGGTCTGAGCCTGGGAAGGGTTCATGAAGATCTTCTCGGTGGTGTCGTATTCGATCTGCTTTCCGAGGTAGAAGAAGGCGGTGCGGTCCGACACGCGAGCAGCCTGCTGCATCGAGTGCGTGACGATCACGATCGTGAACTGGTCCTTGAGCTCGTGGATGAGTTCTTCGATCTTGCCGGTGGCGATCGGATCAAGGGCCGAGCAAGGCTCGTCCATCAGCAGGATTTCCGGGCGATTGGCGATGGCACGGGCGATGCAGAGACGCTGCATCTGGCCGCCGGAAAGGCCGAGGGCGCTATCGTCGAGGCGGTCCTTCACTTCATCCCAAAGGGCGGCCTTACGGAGCGAGGTCTCGCAGGCCTCCTCAAGGATGGCACGGTCGCGGACGCCGACCACGCGCAGGGCGTAGACGACGTTCTCAAAAATGGACTTCGGGAAGGGATTGGACTTCTGGAAGACCATGCCCACGCGACGGCGAAGGGAGATGACCTCCAGACCGGCATCGTAGATCGAACGACCGGCGATGGTGATGTCACCCTCATGATGGACGTCATCGACCAGGTCGTTCATGCGGTTCAGGTTACGCAGCAACGTGGACTTGCCGCAGCCCGAAGGACCGATGAAGGCGACCACCTGGCGCTCCGGGATGTCGAGCGAGATGGCATCGAGCGCCTTCTTCTGACCGTACCAAAAGCCGTAGTCGCGGATGCTGATGTAGTCCTTGCGGCCTTCGCGTTCGGTGGCGGGTCGGACCTTGATGCGAGAGGAGGACGGAGGGTTCATGATTTGGGGCATGAGTTGGTTTGTTTTTAGAAGGAGGCGCCCTTGAAGCGAGCGCGAAGGCGGTTACGGATCCAGATCGCGCCGATATTCAAGCAGACGACCAGGATGATGAGTAGGAGCGTCGTCGCGAAGACCATCGGGCGGGCGGCATCCGAGTCGGGCGACTGGAAGCCGAGGTCGTAGACGTGGAAGCCAAGGTGCATGAACTTGCGGTCCATGTGTAGAAACGGGGCGGTACCATCGAATGGCAACGTCGGGGCGAGCTTCACCACACCGACCAGCATCAGCGGAGCCACTTCCCCTGCCCCACGGGCCATGGCGAGAATGACGCCAGTCAGGATACCCGGTGCGGAGGCCGGGAGCAGGATATCGCGGATCGTCTGCCACTTCGAGGCGCCCGTAGCCAAGGAAGCCTCGCGCATGCCGCGCGGGACGGCCGCGAGGGCTTCTTCGGTCGCGACGATGACCACCGGCAGCGTCATCAGAGCGAGCGTAAGGGAGCACCAGAGCAGGCCGCCGGTACCGAAGACCGGGGTATTGTTGTTATACTTCAGCTGGTCGGAGAAGAATAGCTGGTCGATCGATCCGCCGAGCACGTAGACAAAGAAGCCAAGACCGAAAACGCCGAAGACGATGGAAGGCACGCCGGCGAGGTTATTAACGCTGATGCGCACGATGCGAAGGACAGGACCCTGTTGGGCGTATTCGCGGAGATAGATCGCGGTGATGACGCCGAAAGGCGTGACCATCAGGCTCATGAACACCGTCATCACGAGCGTACCGAAGATGGCGGGCATCAGGCCGCCTTCGGTGTTGGCTTCGCGTGGCTCGTCGAAGATGAACTCGCCGAGGCGGGAGACGAAGAGCTGCACGCGACCCCAGGTGTCGAGCCGGTTCGGGAACCAGCCACGGATGACTTGGGTGAGCGGGATGACGACCTCACGGCCGGCGGAGTCCTTGGAGACCAGCGACGCGACAGCACCACCCTCGACGACCTTCTTCGCCTCGGCCTGCAACGATACGAAACGTTCTTCCAGCCCGGCGATCTGCCGGCGACGGTCGGCGATTTCGTTGGCGATCTTGAGGTCTTCGGCGCGGCGCAGGGCCACGCGGGCCTCGTCCATCTCGCTATTCACGTCACCGATCCGATGGCGGGTGATCTCGATGAGCTTCTCGCGGACGGCGGAAGCCGCAGCGACCTCCGCCTGGAAGGCGGGCTCGAAGGCGGAGTCGGTGATCGCGATGACCTTACCGTCGGACTTGCGTAGGGTGAGCGGGCGGACGAAGGCCGGTCCGTTCTCGACGCGCTCGAGGCCGAGCACGTCGGAGGGGAAGCTCTCGGACTTAATCTTCACTTCGTCGACCCAGAGATAGGAATTTCCGTTCAGCTCGCGGAGACCGACCTGGTATTGGAGCTCGTAGCGAGGATGACCCGCGGGCGAGCCGGCGCGGATGCGGCGCTGGGCCAGCTGACCGATGATGGTGCGACCATCGTCGACCTGCGCGACCGGCACCTGCGGCGCCCAGAAGACCGTGACCCCGTTAAAGATGACCAGCGACAGCAGGCCGATGACCATGCCGAGCCCGATGATCAGGCCGAGGCCCGTGAACCAGACGAAAGGTTCGCCGCGAGGCGTGCTGCTGTCAGAAGAGGAGGCCATGGCTTAGACGACTTTGTAGCGCTCACGCAGGCGCTGGCGGAGCACTTCCGCGAGGGTATTAATCACGAAGGTGAGCAGGAAGAGGCAGCAGGCTCCAAGGAAGAGCGCGCGGTAGTGGGTGTGGCCGGCGGCGGCTTCGGGCAGCTCGACCGCGATGTTGGCGGAGAGTGTGCGCATGCCGCTGAAGGGATTGGCCTCCATCACCGCGGTGTTACCCGTGGCCATCACGACGATCATCGTCTCGCCGATGGCGCGACCGAAGCCAATCATGACACCCGAGACGATTCCTGAGATAGCCGTCGGCACAACGACGCTCCAGACCGTCTGCCAGCGGCTGGCACCGAGGGCGAGGGAGCCGGAGATCAGAGAATTCGGGACATTGGAAAGAGAGTCCTCGGCGATGGTGAAGACGATTGGGATGACCGCGAAGCCCATCACGAAGCCGACCACAAGGGAATTGCGGGAGTCATACGTCTCGCCAGTCGTCTGGCGCCACCACTCACGGAAGTCGGCAATCGGCAGGCCGCTCGCCGTATCCTTGACAGTAAAGAAAGCAGCCTCGACGGCGGGGCCGGACTTCCAGGCGGCAAAGGCACAGAGGGCGAGGAACGGGAGGAGCCAGAGGAATTCCATCCCGGGCTTGACCTGGCGGCGCACCGGCTGGGGTAGAGCGGACCAAAGGAAGCCCGCAAACAAGGCGGCGGGAGCGAGGATGCCGACGGCGCAGAAGAGAGAGATCAGGCGAGGGTCAACCAGCGGGGCGAGCCAGAGGCCAGCCAGGAAGCCCAGCACCACAGAGGGCAGCGAGGCCATGATCTCCATCACGGGCTTCACGACGTTGCGATATTCCGGACGAAGGAACTGCGAGACGTAAATCGCGGCGGTCAGCGCGATCGGGAGCGCGAAGAGGAGCGCGAAGAGGGTGCCCTTGGCCGTACCGTATAGGAGAGGGACGAGGGAATACTTCGCCTCGAACTCATCGGAACCGGCGCTGGACTGCCAAGTGTAGTCAGGGCCGGTGGCGCCCTCGTACCAGATTTTGCCGAAGAAAGCGCCCCAAGAGGATTCCGGATGATGATCGACGATGCTCCAGCGGTGGAGCTTACCGTCGGCCGAGAGCGCGGTGAAGCGGTCGTAGTTGCCCGCGAAGGCGACCTGCCGGATGGTACCGGTAGGCGCGTCGCCTTCCCAGCGGAGCGAGCCCGTGGTCATGTTGCGAAGCTGCAACTTGCCGCCGGCGACCGAAAGGTAGCACTTGTTACCCTCGGCGGCATAGATGCCTTCGCCCGCGCCGGCGAGCGTCTCGCCGTCATGGATCTTGCCCCAGCGGCGCAGGCTCTTGCCATCGGGCTGGAGCTGCGGGTACATCGACCAGACCTGCTGCTCGCCCGAGCGGCAAATAAAGACGACCGAAACGTTGCCGAAAATCAATCCGGCCGAAGAAACCGACTGATCGCGAGATTCCTTGAAGGGCACGAAGGCCTGCAGAAAGGAGAAGTGGGTGCCATCATCGGCATAAGTGCGCACCTCGCCGGACTTGCCAACGATGATGAGCGATTCGGCCGTGGAAGGCAGGAGCACCTGCTCCACCGAAGCAGCATCGGCAGCGACCACGAACGGGGCGCTGGCGGTGACCTTGGCCTTACCGCCGAGTCCTTTACGTTCGATCAGACGGACCGCGGTTAAGAGCGGCTTGCCGGCGGATTCCTGTCGTACGAGCAAAAGACGCGACTGTGGGCCCTTGGCGTTCCAGACGTCGACACAAGGCAGGCCGGGCTTGCCGATTGCGACCGGTTCGAGCGCGGTCACGGAAGGTTCGACGGTTCGCTTACCGGCGGCATCGAAGGTCGAGCGATAGGCGATACGGAGTTCCTGGACCGATCCGTCGGAAAGACCGAAGAAGACGAGTCCGGTACGAGGGTAGCTACGGACCGCGGTGACGCGACGATCACCGAGTGAAGGCGACCATTCGAGGAGCTTCGTACCATCCTTCGCGCGCTGGAAGACCACCTTGCCGTCGGCTTGGACGATATAAGGGAAGTCGCCGTATTCATCCTCACCGAAGGCGACGGAGGCGGACGGGACAGCGAGGGAGCCCACCGGGGCTACCTTGGCGCCGGTGAAGAGGGGGAAGACCTGGAAGATCAGGAAAGCCAGCATACCGAAGACCGCGAGCACCACGCCGACACCGCCGAAGCGGATGAGGCGGCCCATCCACCGGTCGGCGGCCAGGGTCATTGGACTTACCGTAAAACGCGATTCCGGCGCAGCAGCGGGAGCGGGTTTTTTGTCGGAAGTTTCCATCGGGTTACGGTCTGGTGTCGTTGGCTCTAATAAAGGGTAAGGCGGGGATACCCCGCCTTAGGAGGACCCGAGACCGTACCGTCGCGCTTTTCAGACCGACCCCGGAGGGCGTGGTGGCGAAGGTACGATTTCGAGACCAAGCTTATTCGGCGCTGTAGTACTTAAGGGCGGCGCGACCTTCAGAGGAGACGTCGGCCGGCAGCGGGTAGTAGCCATCCTTGATCGTGATTTCCTGGCCCTGCTTGGAGAGGATGAAAGTCATGAACTCGCTGGTGAGCTTGTCCATGTCCTTGGAAGGAGCCTTGTTCACGTAGACGTACAGGTAACGGGCGAGCGGGTAGCTTCCGTTGAGGCAGTTGGCGTAGTTCGGTTCGACGAAGGGCGAGCCGTCTTCGACGGAGAGAGCGAGGGCCTTGACGCCCGAGGTCTTGTAACCAATGCCGGAGTAACCGATCGCGCCGAGGTCGGCGGCGACACCCTGGACGACGGAGGAAGAGCCCGGCTGCTCCTTGACGGAGGACTTGTAGTCGCCATTCTTCAGGGCGTTGTCCTTGAAGAAGCCGTAGGTGCCGGAAGCGGAGTTACGACCGAAGGAGGAGATCGTCTTACCAGCGAAGGCGCCGGTCAGCTTGGCATCACCCCAGGTGGAGATGTCCTGGCCACCGCGCTTGCGGGTGGAGGAGAAGATACCGTCGACCTGGGAGAGGGAGAGACCCGGAACCGGGTTGTCCTTGTGAACGAAGACGGCCAGGGCGTCGATGGCGACGGCGATTTTGGTCGCCTTGTAACCGAACTTACCAGCGAAACCAGCGACTTCCGAGGACTTCATCTCGCGGCTCATCGGACCAACCTGGGCGGCACCGGAGGTGAGGGCGACCGGGGCGGTGCCCGATCCCTTACCTTCGACCTGGATGTTGACGTTGGGGTACTTGGCCTTGAAGCCTTCGCTCCAGAAAGTCATCAGGTTGTTAAGGGTGTCGGAGCCGACCGAGTTCAGGTTACCCGAGACGCCAGAGGTGACGGCGTAGTCAGGGAGCTTGGCATCGACGACGACGACCTCGGCGGCGGCCGGGGCGGCGGACTGAGCAGTGACGACGGTCGCCGTTAAGGCGAGCAGCGCGAGGGACTTGAGGGAGGTGTGCATGTGGTTAGAGAACACAGGCATCTTCCCATACGATTGTTACAGTTTCGTGTCGGCGGGGTGTTTCTTGGGCAATAGCCCCACCCCCCGCCCTGCCCCCTAAAAGCCAAAACCCCTTATTTTTTGAGGTATTCGCCAATCAGCTCGGCCGAACGGGCCTCCGCCTCGGACACGGGAAGCCCCCCCTTCACCCCGGGACGCTTGTGTCCCGTCTGGGTGAGCCAGGCATCGCGCAGGAGCGCCGAACTTTCGCGCAGGCTCTTCAGCTTCGCGCCTTCGGCGAACCCAACATCGGATTTCCATTTCATCATCGGCGCAAGCGACTGCCACACGGCCTTCGCCATGAAGAGATGGCCTTGTTCGCCGGGATGGAGATTGTCCTTCGCGTAGATGAAAGTCGGATCGGCTTTCTTCGCGGCGTCGACCGACTGATGCAGCAGAGGATGGATGTCGATGACCTGCCAGCCGACGGAACGCTGCGCGACGAGCCATGCTCCGTAGGCTTCCATCACGCCGTCGTAGTTGATCGCATCTTTCGCGCGATTGTCGGGCGCATACAGCGGCGGGGTGACGATCACGATTTGCGCACCAGCGCGGATACTGGCGAGGCGTAACTTGATGATGCCATCCTGGAAGGCGAGCTGACGCATCGCGTCGAGCGGCTGGTAGATGCCATCGTTGATGCCGTAGCAGGCGACGACGAGCGTCGGCTTGAATTGCGTAAGCACGCGACCGAGACGTTCATGCAGATCGGGGCGCGGAAAACTGCCGCCGGCATGGCCAGGCTCGGAAAGACCCGAAGTCGTCTCGCTCGAGAGTCCCATGTTCACAATCGTCGCGCGACCCATGCCCTTCTGCGCGCGGATCGCGGATTCGACATAGACCGTCCAGTTACCACCGTACGTGATGCTGTCGCCAAGGAAGAGGACGCGAGGCTCGAGCTTATCGGCCGAAGCACGGGCGGTGAACAGAATCAGTAGGGCGAGAAAGAGGCGTGACACCCGTGCAGGCTGACAGTTCGCCGAAAGAGGGAAAAGCCGATTAAGGGATGACTTATTAACGGCCGCCCACTTCCGCCTTCTCCCGGCGGGCGGACGGAGTATGGTCCGCTGTCCTGAACCCGCCCATCCACATCAAGGGAGCCCGTACCCACAACCTCAAGGACGTGGAACTGACCATCCCGCGTTACCAGTTGACCGTCATCACCGGGGTCAGCGGGTCGGGCAAGTCTTCCCTGGCTTTCGATACCCTGCACGCCGAAGGCAGCCGCCAATACCTCGAATCCCTCTCCGCCAAGGCCCGCGGGATGCTGGATTCGGCCCCACGACCAGACGTGGACTTCATCCGGGGCCTCTCCCCCGTCATCGCCATCGCCCAACGCACCGGCGGCAATACCAACCCCAGGTCGACGGTCGCCACCCTGACCGAGATCGCCGACCACGCCCGCCCCCTCTGGATCATCGCCGGCGATCGCCGCTGCCTGCAGGACGGCCAGCCGGTCCGGCGACGGTCGCTCGACGACAACCTGCTTGCTCTCGAAGGCATCCCCGCCGGCACCCGCCTGATGGTCGTCGCCCCGGTCGCCAAGGACAAACCCTCTGTCCTCCTCGAAGCCTCCGCCGACCTCGGTCGCCGCGGTTTCTCGCGCGTGCGCGTCGACGGCGTCGTCGCCACCCTTGAGGAAGCCGCCGGCTTGCTGACCGGACGCGAAGCCAAGCAGCTCGACGTCGTGGTCGACCGCATCGTCACGGGACCCGAGCAGCGCAGCCGCCTCGCCGACTCGCTCGAACTCGCCTTCCGCGAAGGCCGGAATCGCGCGATGGTCTTGGCCGAGAAAGACGGACGATGGGAAGAACACGTGCTCTCACTCCACCTCGCCTGCGAACATTGCGGCGAGAGCTACGAGCCCATCAGCCCCCGGGCTCTTTCGCATAATCATCCCGAAGGCGCTTGCCCCGATTGCGGCGGACTAGGCCGCCAGATGCGCTTCCAGGAAAGCCTCGCGATCCGGGACGAATCCCTGTCGATCCACGACGGCGTCGTGAAGCCTTGGAAGTGCGCGACCCGTAAGACGCTCATCCGCCGCAACGCGATCACCCGCGCGCTAGCCGAGCAGGTGCCGTTCGACCTCAAGACCCCGTGGCGCGAACTGCCCAAGTCCGTCCGCGACCTGCTGCTCCACGGTGACCCCAAGCGCAAGTTCCTGCTCCCTCCTCCCAAGGGACGCAAACTCGTCGAGACCGTCTGGACGGGCATGTTCGCCGAACTCGAGCACGCCTACCGCACCACCACCGGCGAATCGTTACGTCAGCGCCTGCTGCAGTTCCAGGCTGGGTCCGTCTGCGCCGGCTGCCAAGGCCGACGACTCTCCCCCACCGCCCTCTCCTTGCGCCTCAACGGCAAGACGATGGCCGAGTTCCTGGCGATGACGATTCCCGCGGCGCTGGAGTTCACGAAGCAGCTCGCCACCCATCCCGGCGTCATGCCCGCCGAAGAAGCCCGCCGCGGACTCGAACAACGTCTGTCGTTCCTGAATGACGCCGGCCTCAACTACCTCACCCTCGACCGCGAGTGCAGTTCGCTCTCCGGCGGCGAAGCCCAGCGTGTTCGCCTGGCCACGCAACTCGGGCTCGGGCTCGTCGGCGTGACGTATGTCCTCGACGAACCCAGTATCGGCCTGCACCCGAGCGACCATCAACGCCTCATCGGTTCGATCCGCGGCCTGCGCGACCTCGGCAACACCGTCCTCGTCGTCGAGCATGACCGCGACATGATGCTCGCCGCGGACCACCTCATCGAGATGGGGCCTGGCGCCGGCATCGATGGCGGACGCATCGTCTTCGAAGGCACGCCGAAGGCATGCGCCGCGCACGCGACCTCGCGCACCGGCGCGTATCTTTCCGGCCGCGCCACGCTCGAAGGCATCGTGAAACGCAAGGCCCCCGGCAAGGCGCAGCTCACCGTCAAAGGCGCGACCGAGAACAACCTCAAGGACGTCACCGCCTCCTTCCCCATCGGCGGCCTCACCGTCGTCTGCGGCGTCTCCGGCTCGGGCAAGAGCACGCTCGCCATCGACATCCTATCCGCCGCGGCCGCGCGCAAGATCAATGGCGCCAAGGTCGTCCCCGGCCGTCACGCCGGCATCGAAGGCCTCGAACAGATCACCGCCTTCACCGCCGTGGACCAGGAGCCCATCGGCCGCACCCCGCGTTCGAACCCCGCGACCTTCACCGGCATCATGGACCTCATGCGCGAGCTCTGGGCCGCGTTGCCGCTCGCCAAGGCCCGCGGCTATGGCCCTGGTCGTTTCAGCTTCAACGTGCGCGGTGGCCGATGCGAGACGTGTTCGGGCGAAGGCTCCGTCGCGCTCGACATGCAATTCCTCGGCGAGACGTTCGTCGACTGCCCCAGCTGCGCCGGACGACGCTTCAATCGCGAAACCCTCGAAGTACGCTTCAAAGGACTCAGCATCGCCGATGCGCTCGGCCTCTCGGTCAACGAGGCCGCCGAAGTCTTCCGCGCCCAACCCAAGCTCGCCGAAAAACTCCGTACCCTCGCGGAGGTCGGCCTGGGTTATATCAAGCTCGGCCAGGCCGCCAACACCCTCTCTGGCGGCGAAGCGCAGCGCCTCAAGCTCGGCGCCGAGCTCGCGCGCCGCGATCACTCCGGACGACTCTACGTCCTCGACGAACCCACGACCGGCCTGCACTGGGACGACATCGCCAAGCTCCTCGCGCTGCTCGGACGCCTACGCGATGCGGGCGCTACGCTCATCGTGATTGAGCACCACGCCGACGTCATCCTCGCCGCGGACTGGGTGATGGAACTCGGCCCAGAAGGCGGAGAGAAAGGCGGCAAGCTCGTCTACGCCGGCCTGCCCGAAGGCCTGCTCAAGCAGAAGGGGTCGCCGACGGGAAGGGCGTTAAGCCAGCAACAGTGATGGAAGATAGAAGATGGACGATGAAAGATTGAAGGCAGAGGGTCAGGCGCTCTCCCGCCCCCATCGTTCATCTCTCATCTTCTCTCTGATCATTCATCTTTCATCCTTCATCATCCATCCTATATCTTCGCTGAAATCAGCGTGGCAACCGCACTGAGGTCCGCGATTTCGTGGACGTTAAAGTCGTAGGGCTGCATCTTGCCGATGCCGATGACGCCGATGACCTTGCCGTCAGCGCCGACGATCGGGACCGCGAGAGCGCCTTGGACATTCGTCTTTTGAGCGTCGGGCTTGGCGACGCCGCCGAGGTCCTCCTGGAGATTGCAGAGCTGCACGGCCTCTTTGCGCTGTGCGGCGCAACCAGCGATGCCCTTGCCGAACGGGATGTTATCAATCTTCGGCAGCAGCATAGGGAGAACGTGCGGCGGGATGCCATGCTGGGTGACCAGCATGAGCAGGCCGGTGGACGAATCCGTGCGATGGATCGTCCCCGTGACGCAGGCGAAGTTCTCGAGCACCTTGACCAGCACGGCGTGCCAGTCGGGCTGACCGACGAGGAGTTCCGGGACACCGGCGGTAGGTTGCGACATGGTAAGAGTATCAGACAACGCCCTTGGCCATGCGTTCCGCCAGCCAGGCGAGGCCGCCGGCTTCGTCACCGAAGACGCCGTCCAGCTGGGCTTCGAAGGCTTCGTCGAGGATCTGGGAGAACCAGCCGGCAGGCTTGTGGCCCATGGCGATGAGATGGCGGCCGAGGACGATCTTCTTCGGGGCGGTCGAAGCGACCTGCAGGGCAGCGGCTCGCTCGGCGAGCCATTCGCCATGCGGGGAGGGACCATGCATGCTCGCGGTACCACGGCCGCGACGGTCGGCGAGGTCGACGCGGCAGAGGCGGTCGATGCGGACGACCTTGTTGGCGAGGCGGCGGACGGCGGCGTCACCGGCGCCAGCCTTATGGAGATAGTAGGGCTGACCGTGCCAGCGCACGAGCGGCAGGATGGAATCGATGAGCTTCTTCTCGTTCGTGATCTGGGCGAGGAAGCGCGGAGCAAGGTTGAAACTTTCTTCTTCGTGACCGTAGGCATGCCAGCGGTCGTCTTTCTCCTTCTTCGTAGTGGTGGCCTTGCCGATATCGTGCAGTAGCACGGAAAGCCCGATGATCAGGTCTTCGTCGCGGTCGCCGAGACGCTCCTTGGCGTAAGCGTCGAGGCACTCGCAGGTGTGATTCCAGACGTCGCCTTCGGGATGCCATTCGGGATCCTGCGGGACGCCGATCATCGCATGGAGTTCCGGGTAGAATTTCGTCCAACCGCAGTCCTTCAGGAAAGCCAGGCCCACCGAGGGCTTGCGGCCGCGCAGGACAAGCTTCGTCCACTCTTCCATGAGACGCTCCGGCGGAAGGTCAGCCTGGGTCAGCGTGGCGCAGAGCACGACGGTTTCCGGGGCGACCGAGAATTCGAAGCGCGCGGCGAACTGCATCGCGCGAAGGACGCGGAGCGGGTCTTCGGCAAACTTATCCGAGACATGGCGGAGACGACGCGCCTTCAGGTCGGCGACGCCGCCCCACGGGTCGACCAGCTCGCCCGTGAATGGGTCCCACATGATCGCGTTGAGCGTGAAGTCGCGGCGTTCCGCGGCATCCTTCGGCGTCATCGTCGGGTCGGCCTGCACGTCGAAATCCGTGTGCTTGGCCCCCGTGCGGTTCTCACGGCGGGGCACCGAGACATCGATCGGGAAGTCCTTGAGCTTCGTCACGCCGAAGGCCGCGCCGACCGTGATGATGCCGAATTCCTTGCGCAGGGCGGCTTCGACCTGACGCGTGCCAAGGCCGTAGACCTCGATGTCGAAGTCAAGGACCGGGACTTCCATCAGCGCATCGCGCACGCAGCCGCCGACAAGGAACGGACGTCCGCCCGCTTCGCGCAGGAGCTCGACGACACGTCGCACGGGCGCGAAGTCGCCGTCGAGGCGGATGAGACTGGGCTGCAAGTCGGGCACGGCCCTACCCTACCGACGCCGGGACCGGAGGCGAGTGGTTTTGCGAATCAGAGGTTGGTCGTGAAACCTTCCTTCAGCAGCCAAGCTTTGGCCGTGTCGCGGCGGTCGCCTTGGAGCACGATCTCGCGGCCCTCGAGGGCGCCGCCGGTGCCGAGAGAGCGCTTGAGCTCCTTGAGCAGCGCTTCGCGCATGCGCATCTCCTGCGACTCAATCCAAAGCCCCTTCAGGATCGTGACCTCTTTGCCGCCGCGGCCGGCACGTTCGTATTGCAGGATCACCTTGCCCAGTTTCGGCTTCGCCTTGGCGGCGGGCACGACCGGCTTCGGGGGCGGGCCGGGGGGCAGGTCCTGCCCGTCCAGCTTATCAAAAGGATTGCCGCTCATGCGCCGCGTCCGCAGGTCCCTGCGCCCGGCGTGCCACCTTGGAGATAGACCAGCGCCTTCTCGTAGGAACGGCGGCGGAGGTAATGATCGAGGTCGCCCGGCAGGCCCGAGTCCGGGGCCGCCACTTCCGCATCAAGCACCTGCATACAGGCCAAAAGCCCGTCCTTGGGAAGCCCCGGCTGGGCGAGGGACTGGAGCGTTTCCAGGATGCGTTGGCGGCGGACAGGGTCCATTTGCCCGCAGATTGCGGTTTAAACGGGCCCGGGGCAAGCCCGCGGGGCGGTTTTCATAGTGGACAAAAGGCGGGGGGTATCCCTATACCAAACCTTCCTTTGGATGGATAGCTCAGTTGGTTAGAGCGTCTGCTTTACACGCAGAATGTCGTGGGTTCGAGTCCCTCTCCGTCCACCCCTTCCACCCTACTCTCAAGCCGCCATGACGCCCCCCAAGAAGAAGCACACGCTTTCCGCCCTCGTCGAAAACAAGTTCGGCGTCCTGGCTCGCGTTGCCGGCATGCTCTCCGGCCGCGGCTTCAACATCGAGACCCTCAACGTCGGCCCGACCCACGACCCGGCCTACTCGCGCATCACCGCGACCGTCGTCGCCGACGACGCCGCCCTCGACCGCTGCGTCAAAGCGCTCGATAAGCTGATCAATGTCATCACCGTGAACGACTTCTCCCGCGAGGAAGTCGACCATGTCGCCCGCGAGCTCATCCTCGTCAAGGTGAAGTCCGACAAGAAGACCCGCACCGAGATCCTCGAGATCGCCGGCCTCTTCCGCGCCAAGGTCGTCGACGTCGCCCACGACTCCCTCCTCATCGAGTTCACCGGCAACGTGACCAAGATTTCCGCCTTCCTCGATCTCATCGAACCTTTCGGCATCATCGAAACCGCCCGCACCGGCGCCGTCGCCCTTACCCGCGGCCTCAAGAAGGCTTCCAAGTAACCCCTTTTCCACCAAAACCATGCCTGCCAAAGTGTACACCGACAAGGATGCCGATCTCGGCTTCCTCAAGAACAAGACCCTCGCCGTCCTCGGCTTCGGTTCCCAGGGACATTCCCACGCGATGAACCTCCGCGACAGCGGACTGAACGTCATCGTGGGCCTGTACAAGGGTTCCAAGTCCGCCGCCGCCGCGAAGAAGAAGGGCTTCAAGGTCTATGAGACCGCCGAAGCCGTCCGTCGCGCCGACGTCATGCTCGTGGGCATCCCCGACATGAAGCAGGCTTCCGTCTGGGAAAAGGATATCGCTCCTAACCTCGGCAAGGGTGGCAAGACCGTCCTCTTCATCCACGGCCTCTCGATCCACTACAAGCTGATCAAGCCCGGCAAGAACGTCGACATCGCCATGGTCGCCCCCAAGGGCCCCGGCCACGTCGTGCGTGCCCAGTACGTCGAAGGCAAGGGCGTCCCTGCCCTCATCGCCGTCCAGCAGGATATCTCTGGCAAGGCCACCAAGACCGCCCTCGCCTGGGCTAAGGGCATCGGTGGTACCCGCGCCGGCGTCATCAAGACCTCCTTCAAGGAAGAAGCCGAAACCGACCTCTTCGGCGAACAGGCCGTCCTTTGCGGCGGTGCCTCCGAGCTCGTCAAGGTGGGTTACGAGACCCTCGTCGAAGCCGGCTACCAGCCTGAGATGGCCTACTTCGAGTGCCTCCACGAGCTGAAGCTCATCGTCGACCTCATGGTCGAGTCCGGCATCTCCGGCATGCGCTTCTCGATCTCCGAGACCGCCAAGTACGGCGACATCACCCGCGGTCCCCGCGTG
>Ga0209298_10000542_pt1 | contig 25212 bp, 25 predicted proteins | sample S_140806_EF_Meta_FD_187325 | JGI IMG/M metagenome (GOLD analysis project Ga0209298, IMG submission 187325) | Freshwater microbial communities from Lake Simoncouche, Canada to study carbon cycling - S_140806_EF_MetaG (SPAdes) (version 2) | ecosystem: Environmental > Aquatic > Freshwater > Lake ...
GCTGGGAATGAGCCCATAGAGCCTCCAGACATGGTCTCAGAGGCAGATCAGGGCCAAAAGCAGCTTTGCTGATCTCAGCGGCTGTTCAAATCCCTATTGCCCAGAGATTCCCTAGGCACCGGCGGACCTTGATCGCCACGCTCTCCCAACCGCTGCAACCTAGAAAGGGTGTCCGCCCCCCTCCCAGCCATGCCCGCTCCGCTTCCCCTCCCCGCCCTGCTCGCCGCAGTTCCGCTGGCGGTGGAGGCCGGCGGTGCGGGAGCCACCGGTGCAGCGGCAGCCCTTCAGGCAGGCAGCCCCTTCGCCTGGTCGCTGGTGCTGGCCGGCGCCGTGGTGATCGCCAGCCTCTTCCCCCTGGCCGCCGCCCGCTCCAAGGCTGATTTCACCCCCGCCGATCTGGCGGCTCCCCGGGCGATGTTTGAGCGGCTGCCGGCCTGGGGCAAACGGGCCAACTGGGCCCACCAAAACTGCTTCGAGGCCTTCAGCCTCCACGCCCCGGCCTGCCTGCTGGCCCTCTTTGCCGCCCACACCGGCGCTGCCCCAACCGCCCTGGCGATCGCGGCGGCCTGGCTCCACCCGGCCCTGCGGCTCGGCTACATCGGCGCCTATGTGGCCAACCTCCCACCCCTGCGCAGCCTCTGCTGGGCCGGCGCGATTCTGTGCACCGCCATCCTCTACAGCGAAGGCCTACGCGGCGTGCTGGGGGGCTGATCAGCCCTTCTCCTGCAGCCCCTTGAGCGCCGCCAGCAGACTGGCCGGACTCTGGGGATCCACCATCAGCACGCTGCCGGCGGGGGCATTGCCGAGCTTCTCGCCCATCGCCATCCAGTCCTTGGCCAGCAGCAGCCTCAGGCCCTCAGCGGCCGCCGGATGGGCTTCGATCACGGCCGCCAACTCCTTGGCGGAGGCGGCCCGCGCCTGGGCCAGCAGCAGTTGCTGCTTCGCCTGGGCATCAGCCTCGAGCAACAGGGCCTCCTGCTTGGCCTTCGCATCGAGCACCAAGGCCTCGGCGCGGCCCCGCGCCGCATTCACCTGGGATTCCCGTTCGCCTTCGGAGCGCAGCACCGCCGCCCGCTTCTCCCGCTCAGCGGTCATCTGCTGCTCCATCGCCTGCTGCACACCGTTGGAGGGCTTGATATCGCGCAGCTCCACCCGCGTCACCTTCACGCCCCAGGGATCGGTGGCCTGATCGAGTTCCTTGAGCAGCACATCGTTCACCTCGGAGCGGGTGGTGAAGGTTTCATCGAGGTCGAGCTTGCCCATCTCGGCGCGGATCTGGGTGAGCACCAGGTTCACCATCGCCGCCTGCAGGTTGTCCACCGCGTAGTAGGCGCGGGGATGCTCCAGCAGCTGCCAGTACACCACCGCATCCACCTCGATCGACACGTTGTCGCGGGTGATGCACTGCTGCGGCGGAATATCGAGCACTCGCTCCTTGAGCGATTCGTGGCTCACCACCCGCTCCAGCCCCGGGATCACCAACGAGAGGCCTGGTGAGAGCTGGCGGTTATACTTGCCGAGGCGCTCGACCAGCATTGAGCGGCTGCTGCTGGTTACCTTCACGCCGCTGATGCCGAGTGCGCCCAGGGCGATCAGCACGGGAATGAATAGGCCTTCCATCGAAACGGCTCCACTGAGCAGAGCGTAGGCAGGATGGAGCGGATCCACCGCCGCGGCCCGTTCGGATGCCCCCCCTGCCCCTGCTCTGGCTCGGCCTTGGTGCCCTGCTGCTCACGCTGGTGCTGATCGGGCTCGACAGCGACGGCCTGCTGCTGGTGGGGGGCCTCGCGGCCCTGGTCGTGGTGCTGCTCACCAGCGCCCTGCCCCAGCTGGCGGCGGCCCCGCAGCTGCTGCTGTTCGCGGCCCTGGTGGGGGTGGCCTTCACCCTGGTGCGGCGCTGGTCCCGCCGCCATGGCGAACGGGCGATTCCGCCGGCAGCTCGCGCGGAGCTGGCCGAGGTGATCGCCCCCTTCGACCTTGAGGGCGAAGGCCGGGTGCGCTGGCAGGGCCAGAGCTGGGCCGCCCGCAACCTTGAACCCTCCCGCCAGCTGCCCAGCGGCAGCGCCGTCACGGTGATGGGCCGCGAGGGCACCCGGCTGCAGGTGCTGCCCCGCGATCCTGAACACGCCAGCTGATCCCCCCCTGCCATGGCTGGCGGCCCTAGTCCCTACTGGGCCCCGGGTCAGCAGGCCCGGCACCCGACTCTCGCTCAGTCGAAGAACATCAGGCTCACCACCTTGCCCATGTCCTCGGCGCTGCGACAGCTGGAGAGCAGGGTTTCGCTGTCATGGAAGGCGTAGCAGATCAGCTGGTCGCAGCGGCTGATGATCTCGTGATTGCAGAGGCTGCTGGCCATCGGCAGGGGCAGGTCGTCGTGCTCCGGCTTCTCCACCAGATGCAGCACATGCTCCAGCTGATCGCGCGATTCGATCGGCTGGCGCTCCAGGCTCTGGGGCAGCAGCACGGTGAGACGGCTGGGGTCCACCTCCAGCACGCTGCGGATCACGGCGGAATTCACCCCCTGGGCCCCCGAGGTGATCAGGCTGTGGCCTTCATGGGCCAGGGCGCGGGCCACCAGTTCCACCAGGTGGATCGACACCACCGGGACGTGCCGACTGCCCAGGATGGCGATCCGGCGTTTGCCCCGATCCTGAAGCATGGCTAGCTCCTGGGCGAGGGTGTCGATCCGGTCTAATGCCGGTATATCGAGGGACCGGGTCAACCTTTGACCGCAAGCTTCGATGTGAACCTAGCAGCGGCGAACCACTTGGGCGGGCCAGCGGCTCAGGCTCGCACCGGCAGCCGCAGCCGCTCGAACAGGCGGGAGAAGTTGCAGTGCTCCTCCACCAGCCGAATGGCGTAGGTGGCCTTCACAGCTTCATGGAGCCGACCATGGCCGAAGGCGGCATCGATCGTCTCCACCGTGGTCAAGGTGTCGTGGTCGACCTTGAGCACGGGCACCTCCAGTTCCTCGGCTCGGCTGATCAGCTGGGGCAGGGGATCCCCCACCCCGGTGAGAATCAGACACTGGGTGGAGGCCTCCAGGGCCGCCAACTGGATGTCGGTGCGGTCGGCACCGGTCACCACGGCCATGTTGCGGCGGCGGCGGAAAAACTCCATGGCGGAGTTCACGTTCATCGCCCCAATCGAGAGGGTTTCCACCAAGAGATCGAGGCGGTCTTGGCAGCAGAGCACCCGCGCTTCAAGGCGCCGCACCAGCTCCTCCACGGTCACGCTGCGCAGCAGGGGGCTACGGGGCATCACCCCGAGCACCGGCAGCCCCAGGCGCTCCAGGGCAGGCTCCACCTCGGCCCGCAGCGCGGCAAGGCCCTCGGGCGCCACACTGTTCAAAACCACTCCGGCCAGGCGATCCCCCAGCTGCTGGCGGGCCTCCAGCAGGGGCTCCACGCTGCGGCTATCGCTCCAGGGATGCACCAGCATCACCTGGGCATCAAGCCCCTTGGCCAGCTGCGCCAGCGACAGCCCGAACAGCAGGCCCTCACTCAGGGTGCCGGCCGCCTCGAGCAGCACCAGCCGCTCAGCCTCAGCGGCGATGCGGCTGCGCAGATCATCGAGAGCGTCTCCGGCCTCCAGATCGGCCGCCAGCAGGCGGGCCTGGGCCGTGGCCGGCTCCAGCACCCGCAGCGAGGGCAGCAACTGCTCATCGCTCAGGCCCAGGGTGGTGCCCACGAAGCGCACCTCGGGATCCATCGGGAAGTCGGCCGTGCTGGTGGCCAGCGGCTTGCCGAACAGCACCGAAACACCCTCGCGTCCCAGTTGGCGGGCAAGACCCAGCACCACCGCCGATTTACCGCTGAAGGGTTCGCAGGAGCCGATCAGCAACGGGATGGGCATGGATTCCTCGCCGGGGTCAGCGGATCGGCGCCAATCTAGGCAGCGGCCCACCTCAGGTCCTCATCGTGGCGGATGAACAGCCCGGCCATAGTTCACGGCGGACGCCGGCGCCACCCACGCCGACACCACAGAGGGCGGCACGGAAAAGGGCGCCTCCCACGCCGCCAGGCCAAGGGATCAACTGCAGAATGCAGCTTCGCGCGGGAGCATTCGCCTCCGCAGAGCCACCATGACTAACGCGGAGCTCCCCGCCACCCCCAATTCGCCCCCACGGCAGTCCCCGCTTGCAGCCCCCCTGCCGGACCTCGGGATGGCCCCCCAGAGCGACCCGGCGGCGCCACGCTCCAATGGTCCGCCGCCCCCGTGGGTGGCTGTGACCGGCGCGGGGGGCAGCTTCGGCGGGGCCCTGCTGCGCCGCTGGCACGCCCGAGGCGCCCAGCTGATCGCCCTCACCAGCAGCGATGCGCCCCTGAATCTGGTCGATGGCAAGGGCCATCCCATCCCCCTGCGCCAGGTGCGCTGGCGGGTGGGGAAGGAGCAGGAGCTGGCGGCACTTCTGGCCGAGGTGGACGTGCTGGTGCTGAACCATGGCGTCAATGTCCACACCGCCCGCGACCGGGCCGCCGTGGAGCGCTCCTTGGAGGTGAATGCCCTAAGCAGCTGGCGCCTGCTGGAGCTCTTCGCCACCGTGGTCGCTGATCGCCGCAACACCGCTGGCGCGCAAGCTCCCGGCAGAGCGGCCCGTCCCCTCCCCGAGGTGTGGCTCAACACCTCCGAGGCGGAGATCCAGCTGGCGGTGAGCCCGCTCTATGAGATCAGCAAACGGCTGGTGGGCCAGCTGCTCAGCCTGCGCGCCCTGGATCTCGCCAGCGCGGCCGGCGGCCCGTTGCGACTGCGCCGGCTCGTGCTGGGCCCCTTCCGCTCAAGCCTCAATCCGATCGGCCTGATGGACGCCGACTGGGTGGCCGGCGAGGTGATGCGCCAGGCGCTCGACTGGAACTGCGGCCTGGTGATCGTGACCCCCAACCCCCTCACCTACCTCCTGATGCCCCTGGCCACCCTCAGCCGCTGGGCCTATTTCCGGCTCACCACCCGCGCACCGGGGTCGTGATCAGAAATCCCGGTCCGTGAGGATCTCGCAGCCGTCGCTGGTCACCACGATGGTGTGCTCCCACTGGGCCGAGAGACTGCCGTCCACCGTCACCACGGTCCAGCGGTCCTTGAGGGTGCGGCAGCCCCTGCTGCCGGCATTCAAGATCGGCTCCACCGCCAGGGTCATCCCCGGCCGCAGCACCATGTTGGGCAGGTCACGGGTGCGGTAGTTGAACACCGAGGGCTCCTCGTGGAGGTTGCGACCCACGCCGTGGCCCGTGTAGTCCTCCACCACGGCGAAGCCATGGGCCTCCACGTGGTCCTGAACGGCGCCGGCCAACTCCAGCAGGGTGCTGCCGGCCTTCACCGTGGCCAGCCCCTTCATCAACGATTCCTGGGCCACCCGGCTGAGGGTCCGGGCCTCCTCCGGCACCCCTTCGCCCACACAGATGGTCACGCAGCTGTCGCCGTGGTAACCCTCGAAATAGGCACCCGTGTCCACCTTCAGCAGGTCGCCGGCGCGGATCACCCGCTTGCTACTGGGAATGCCGTGCACCACCTCGTTGTTGATCGAGGCGCAGATGCTGGCCGGAAACCCGTGGTAACCCTTGAAGCTGGGGGTGGCGCCCATCTCGCGGATCCGCTTCTCGGCCTGGCGGTCGAGGTCGCCGGTGGTGAGGCCGGGAGCGGCCATGGCGATCATCTCCCGCAGCACCGTTGCAACGATGCGGCTGGCCTGGCGCATCACAGCAATCTCCCGGGCCGACTTCACCTCCACCCCCCGACGGCTCTTCTGAATGCGCGGCCCGCTCTGGGTCACGGTGCCGTTGGGGGCGGCACCGGGCTGCGTGGCAGCCAGGAGATCGGCGAAGAGATTCATGCGGGGCCGACTCCGGCAGGTCGTTCGGGTTCGTTTCAAGTTATCAATGGCTCATGCTGGCCGGGGAGACGCCATGGCTGATCCACACGCAGAGGAACCGCGCGGCGGCAGCGAAGCGGAGGTCTCTGTGCCCAATCCGGGCGGCGATGCTCCCAACCTGAGCGCTCCTCCAGGGCGCACTCCCCCCGAGGCGAGTTCCGCAGCCGGAACCGATCCGAACGATCCGACGGGGCCGGCCACCACCGGCTCAGCCCAGAAGGACACCCGCCGCCCGGCCCAGGATCCCGCCGGCCGGAAGGGCTCTCCACCTCTGGCCCTCCGGCTACGCCGGGCCCATGCCGCCCTGGCACCCTGGGTGCTGGCGCCCCTGCTGCTCACGGTGACCACAGGGCTGGCCTACAGGCTGCTGCGCGACTGGGGCGGCCTCGGCCGGGATCCCGCTCATGGGCTGATGGTGCTGCACGAGGGGGAATGGCTGCGCCACTGGTTCGGGCCCAGCGGCGAAACGTTCTACGTGCTGACCAATGGCCTTGGCCTGCTCTGGATGCTGGGCACCGGCGGCGCAATGCTCTGGCAGCGATGGCACCGGCCGGGGGATCGCGGTGACACATGAGCCGGTACACTGGCTGTTTGGCCAGGCACTGGAGAGCTGGGATGGCAGCGGAAGCAACCGAATCATCAACCGAATCGACATCAGAATCAAACGCAACAGCCATGACAGCACCAGAAGCCGCCGCCAGCGAGACCGCCGCGGCAACCGCCACCGAGGCCCCAGCGGCCACCACGGCGGTGAAGATCACCACCGGGCGCCGCAGTGCCCGTGAGCTTCTTGACGCCTTTGAGGCCGAACAGCTCAAGGCCGATCTGCCCGAGATCTACGTGGGCGACACCGTGAAGGTGGGCGTGCGGATCCGCGAGGGCAACAAGGAGAGGATCCAGCCCTACGAGGGCGTGGTGATCGCCAAGCGCCATGGCGGCCTGAACGAAACCATCACCGTTCGCCGGATCTTCCAGGGCATCGGCGTGGAGCGGGTCTTCATGCTTCACAGCCCCCAGGTCGCTTCCATTCAGGTGGAGCGGCGCGGTAAGGTGCGACGGGCCAAGCTCTTCTACCTGCGTGACCGGGTGGGTAAAGCCACCCGCGTGAAGCAGCGTTTCGATCGCTGAGCCACGCTTCCACCAATCCTTCCTTTGGAAAGGGTTGGTGGATTTAGCCCAGTTCCCTGGGGTCGTCGCCTTGCGCCGTTAGTTCAGTTGGTAGAACGCAGGTCTCCAAAACCTGATGTCGGGGGTTCAAGTCCTCCACGGCGCGTTCGATGGCCCCATTTGCAGTTTCGTGGTTCCGAGCATGGAGTTGGATCTACAACCCGGTGACGTGGTGAAAGTGCTGGAGTCCGCAGCCCTCGGTTGGGTTCGGGCCCGCGTGATCCGTGTTAAATCTGGAGGTCGGGTAGTCGTGCAGAGCGACCAAGGTCGGGAATTCACAGCCCGAGGCAATCAGGTGCGTTTGATCGAGCCAGCCGGTTTCCGTCCCTAAACGACAATTAGTTCGGGCCTGAATTTCCCTGATCGGCATTGATCAGCCCCTGTTAATCAATCTCAACAGCTCATTTCAGCAACCGCAGGATCTGATCTTTCCTTCACTTCACCTTCCCATGGCCTCCCAGCACAGGGGAGGTCTTTTTTGTTGGAAGCCTTCCTTCGCTTCCCTGCCCATCGCCACCTGACACATAACCATCAGTTGTGCTGATCAGCCATCCTCCCTCCTGGGGGTGAAACCCCGCTACGGAACTGGAGGGTCTGCGCAACCAGCCCATGACCTCAGCAGCGTTGACGGAGGGACAGGTCGCGTTGGATACTTCTGAGGTCGGCCAAAGGGCCGGCGCCGCCGATTCACGGGCTCCAAAAGCTCGCGTGTGCGACGGGGGACTGTAGTTCAATCGGTTAGAGCACCGCCCTGTCACGGCGGAAGTTGCGGGTTCGAGCCCCGTCAGTCCCGTTCATTTATTTGGAGCCCCCCACCGTGGCAGTCGCTGGTCCGGTCAGGGTTCGTCTGGCCCCAAGCCCCACCGGCACTCTTCACATCGGCACCGCGCGCACCGCGGTGTTCAACTGGCTGTTCGCCAGGCGCCACGGCGGCCAGTTTCTCCTCCGCATCGAGGACACGGACCGCGAACGCAGCAAGGACGAATACACGGTCAACATCCTCGAAGGCCTTCAGTGGCTGGGCCTCCAGTGGGATGGGGAGCCCGTGATCCAGAGCGACCGCATCGGCGAGCACCGTCAGGCCATTGAACAGCTGCTCGCCTCCGGCAGCGCCTACCGCTGCTACGCCAGCGAGGCCGAGCTCACGGCGATGCGCGAGCAGCAGGCAGCCCATAACCTGCCGCCGCGCTACGACAACCGCCACCGCCACCTCACCCCCGAGCAGGAGCAGGCCTTTATCGCCGAGGGCCGCGAAGCCACGGTGCGCTTCCGCATCGATGACGACGCCACCATCACCTGGAACGACCTCGTTCGGGGGGAGATGCGCTGGTCCGGCGCCGATCTAGGGGGCGACATGGTGATTGCCCGGCGCGCCCCGGCCGACCGGATCGGAGATCCCCTCTACAACCTCGTGGTGGTGGTGGATGACGCCGCCATGACCATCAGCCATGTGATCCGCGGCGAAGACCACATCGCCAACACGGCCAAACAACTCCTGCTCTACGAAGCCCTCGGCGCCCCCGCCCCGTTGTTCGCCCACACCCCTCTGATCCTCAACCAGGAGGGCCGCAAGCTCTCCAAGCGGGATGGTGTGACCTCCGTGAGCGATTTCCGCCGCATGGGCTACATGGCCGAAGCCCTGGCGAACTACATGACCCTGCTCGGCTGGTCGCCGCCAGAGGGCATGGGGGAGCGCTTCAGCCTTGCCGAGGCGGCCACGGTGTTCGCATTCGATCGCGTCAACCGGGCCGGTGCCCGCTTCGACTGGGACAAGCTCGACTGGCTGAACGCCCAGGTGCTCCATGGCCTGGATCCCGAAGCCCTCCGGCAGCAACTCCTCCCCCTGTGGAAGGCGGAGGGCTGGGCCATCACGGGAGCGGCGACCGATCCCGCCTGGCAGCTCGATCTGTGTGCCCTTCTCACGCCCTCCCTCACCCGTCTCAGCGATGGTGTGGATCAGGCTGCCCCCTTCTTCCACCGCCCGGAGCCCGATCAGGCCGCCTTAGACCAGCTGGGCGCTCCAGGGGCCACGGCGGCCGTGGCAGCCCTGCGTGCTGGCCTGCCGGAAGGTCCTCTCGAGGCCGATGACGCCAAGGCGCTACTGGAAACGGCCGCCACAGCGGCTGGAGTGAAGAAGGGGGTGGTGATGAAGAGTGCCCGGGCCGCCCTGCTGGGCAGCCTGCAGGGCCCAGATCTGCTCACCACCCTCACCCTGCTACACCGTCTCGGGGAAGCGGGCCCAAGGCTTGCTGGCGTTCCAGGTTGAATCCTGGTCGTTTGTCCTGCGGACCACCTATTCCTGAAGGCTCGCGAACTGGGGCTCCACCCGGATGGCGATCACGCTCGAGGCTCGCAGCACCAAATACTCCAGTTCCAGATCCTCCAGCGGAACGTTCACGAAGGCATCCGGCGCCGCCGAGGTGAGCACACCGCCATACCACTTCTGGAAATCGTCGAGGGTGCGGAACTCCACCACCTGCTCATGCCCGCCCTCGAGCATCAGGTGGATGTGAAACCGACGCGGAACACGGGGCATGGGAAGGCGATGGTTCCGGAAACTCCCCCCAGGATGACGCAAATGGGCCCGGCGTCATCGCCGCCGGGCAATACAAAGGATGGCGGGGCTGGCCGGAGGCGGTGCAGCCCAGGGCAAACGGCTGGACCGCAAACTCGGCCACCAGGGCGAGCAGGGCGCGATCGCGGCCCCGCCAGGCCCCGCCATTGCCCCAGCCCAGCCATAGCAGCGACCCGTGCGGCCCCACCGGATCCGCTCCAGCGGACTCCTGCGCAGGGACAGCTACGGAACGCCACGGACCGAGGCTTTCCAGACAGCGCCGGATCCAGGCCTCGTTGTCCGTTCCCACCGGATCGGCCATCCGCTTCAGGGCCACTGGGCTGGTGGCCACCGCAGCGAAGAGGTTGATCACCTCCAGCCGCCCGAACCCCCAGCGGCGGCCGTAGGCCACCAGCCGCCGCAGGGTGGCGTCGTCCCGCTGGCCATCCGCACAGGAGGGATTGAGCCCGACAAACACCAGGGTCGGCTGCTCCGGTTCCCATGTGCGTTGGAGCCACCAGCGGTAACCACCGCAGGGGCTGAAGACCGCCGCCTCCTCCGTGCCTGGGGGCGGCGGGGAAACCTCTGGCAGGCTGTGGCCACGGACGGGATCCAAGGGGCGGGAGACCATGGCCAAGAACAGGGGGGAGAGGCTGGCAGATTCAGCGCCGTTGGCTCAAGTTGAAGCTCCTGAGGGGCCCCATGCCACACGGGAGAGCAGCCTCAAGAGCACAACAGCGGCTCAAAGCCCCAACCCCCTGCTGCTGCTGGTGGATGGCCATTCCCTGGCCTTCCGCAGTTTCTATGCCTTCGCCAAGGGCGGCGACGGCGGGCTGAGCACCAAGGCGGGGATTCCCACCAGCGTGACCTACGGCTTCCTCAAGGCGTTGCTGGAGAACGTCAAAGGGCTCACCCCCCAGGGGGTGGTGATCGCCTTCGACACCGCCGAACCCACCTTCCGCCACGAGGCGGACGCCGCCTACAAGGCCCACCGCGACGAGGCACCCGAGCACTTCTTCTCCGATCTGGCCACCCTGCAGGAGATCCTGGCCGGAGCCATGGATCTGCCCCTCTGCATGGCGCCGGGCTACGAGGCCGACGACGTGCTGGGAACCCTGGCCAATCGGGCGGCGGCCGAGGGCTGGCGGGTGCGGATTCTTTCCGGCGACCGCGACCTGTTCCAGCTGGTGGACGACGAGCGCGACATCGCCGTGCTCTACATGGGCGGCGGCCCCTACGCCAAGAATTCGGGGCCCACCCTGATCCGGCGCGAAGGGGTGATCGCCAAACTCGGCGTCAGCCCCGAGGAGGTGGTGGACCTCAAGGCCCTCACGGGCGACTCCAGCGACAACATCCCCGGCGTGAAGGGGGTGGGCCCGAAGACGGCCATCACCCTGCTTCAGGAGAACGGAACCCTCGACGGCGTCTACGCCGCCCTCGAAAGCCTGACGGGCGAGAAGGATAGCAAGGGCGCCCTCAAGGGAGCCCTCAAGGCCAAACTGGCGGCCGACAAGGACAACGCTTACCGCTCCCGCATGCTGGCGGAGATCCTGGTGGATATCCCCCTACCCAGCGAGCCCCGGTTGGCCCTGGGGGAGGTGGATGGCCCGGCCCTGGCGCGTCGGCTGGAGGAACTGGAGCTGGGCAGCCTGGTGCGCCAGCTGGGTGCATTCGAGCGGGCTTTTTCAGCGGACCACACGCCCCACACCGATCCGGATCAGGTGCTGGCGGCCAAAGCCGGCGGGGACGAGCCCATGGGCAAGGCCATCAAACCGGCAGCCGCAGCCACAGAAACCCAACCATCCCAAGCGGCACAAGCTGCCCCACCGGCGTCCGAACAAGAAGGCCAGGTGGCTGCCCTTCCGGCCCTACAGCCGGAGATCATCTGCACACCGCAGCAACTGAACACCCTGGTGGAGCGGTTGCTGGCGGCCACCGATCCAGCGGTCCCCGTTGCCCTCGACACCGAGACCACGGCACTCAACCCCTTCCAGGCCGAACTGGTGGGGGTGGGCTTCTGTTGGGGTGAGGGGCTCACTGATCTGGCGTACATCCCGATTGGCCATGGCAGCGGCGATGCTCAGGGACTGCTGGCGGGCCTGGCTGATCCGGCGGAGGCTGACCTCCTCGCCCAGCTTCCCCTGGAGACGGTGCTTCAGGCCCTGGCCCCCTGGCTCGCCAGCCCCGCCCACCCCAAGACGCTCCAGAACGCCAAGTACGACCGCCTCGTGCTGCTGCGCCACGGCTTGGCCCTCGAGGGCGTGGTGATGGACACCCTCCTGGCCGATTACCTCCGCGACGCGAACGATCGCCACGGCCTAGAGGTGATGGCTCAACGCAACCTGGGCTTCACCCCCACCAGCTACGCGGATCTGGTGCCAAAGGGAGCCAGCTTCGCGGCAGTGCCCATCAAGGCGGCAGCGCTCTACTGCGGCATGGACGTGCATGTGACCTGGCGGCTCACGGGACTGCTGCGCCAGCAGCTCGCGGCCCTGGGACCCGCCCTGCCCGCATTGCTGGATCAGGTGGAGCTGCCGCTTGAGCCGGTGCTGGCCGCCATGGAGGCGACCGGCATCCGCATCGACTGTCCCTACCTGGCGGAGCTCTCCACGGAATTGGCCACCACCCTGGCGGACCTGGAGATCCGGGCCCGCGAGGCCGCCGGCGTGGACTTCAATCTCGCCTCCCCCAAACAGCTGGGCGAGCTGCTGTTCGAAACCCTGGGGCTGGAGCGCAAGAAATCCCGCAAGACCAAAACCGGCTGGAGCACCGATGCCGCCGTGCTCGAGAAACTGGAACACGACCACCCGGTCGTGCCCCTAGTGCTGGAGCACCGAACCCTCAGCAAGCTGCGCAGCACCTATGTGGAGGCCCTGCCGGCCCTGATGGAGCCGGAAACCGGACGGGTGCACACCGATTTCAATCAGGCCGTCACCGCTACCGGCCGGCTGAGCAGCAGCAATCCCAATCTGCAGAACATCCCCATCCGCACGGAGTTCTCCCGGAGGATCCGCAAGGCCTTCCTGCCCCAGGAAAGCTGGTTGCTGCTCAGTGCCGACTACTCCCAAATCGAGCTACGCATCCTCACCCACCTCTCCGGTGAAGAGGTTCTGGTGCAGGCCTACAACGACGGCGACGATGTGCACGCCCTCACCGCCCGGCTGCTGCTGGACAAGGAGGAGGCGAGCAGCGAGGAGCGGCGGCTGGGCAAGACGATCAACTTCGGCGTGATCTACGGCATGGGCGCCCAGCGGCTAGCCCGGGAGACAGGGCTCCCCCAGGCCCAGGCAAAGGAGTTCCTGAGCCGCTACAAACAGCGCTACCCCCGGGTGTTCGCCTACCTGGAGCTGCAGGAGAGGCTGGCACTCAGCCGCGGCTATGTGGAAACCATCCTCGGCAGGAGGCGCCCCTTCCACTTCGATCCCGGCGGCCTGGGCCGTCTGCTGGGCAAAGATCCTCTGGCGATCGACCTGGAGGCGGCCCGTCGCGGGGGCATGGAGGGCCAGCAGCTGCGGGCGGCGGCCAATGCCCCGATCCAGGGCTCCAGCGCCGACATCATCAAGCTCGTCATGGTGGAACTGCACCGCACCCTCGTAGAACGGGGCCTACCGGCGCGGCTGCTGCTGCAGGTGCACGATGAACTGGTGCTGGAGGTCGCCCCAGAAGGCCTGGACGAGGTGCGCGACCTTACCCGCCGCACGATGGAGGAAGCCGTGCAGCTGCGGGTACCTCTGAAGGTAGAAACGGGGGTGGGTCCGAACTGGATGGAGGCCAAGTGAGCAGCGAGGGAAGGGAGCCGCGCCGCCCATGGGACAATCCGCAGCATCCAAGAATCCCGGGGAGTATGCCTCCAGCCCAGGCCTCACCAAAGCGCAAGGGCATCATCCTGGCCGGTGGTAGCGGCAGCCGGCTGGCACCGCTCACCACAGCGGTGAGCAAGCAGCTGATGCCGGTGTACGACAAGCCGATGATCTATTACCCGCTCAGCACGCTGATGCTGGCGGGAATCCGCGATGTTCTGATCATCAGCACCCCCACCGACCAGGCCGCGTTTCAACGGTTGCTGGGTGACGGCAGCGCCTGGGGAATCCATCTCACCTATGCGATCCAACCCAGCCCTGATGGCCTGGCCCAGGCGTTCCTGATCGGCGAGGAGTTCCTCTCTGGTCACCCCGCCGCCTTGGTGCTTGGGGACAACCTGTTCCACGGCCATGATCTGGTGCCCCAGCTGCAAGCCAGCTATGGCCTGACCAGCGGCGCGACCGTGTTCGCCTATCCCGTGCGAGATCCCGAGCGCTACGGCGTGGTGGAGTTCGCCCCCGATGGCCAGGTGCTGAGCATCGAGGAAAAGCCCACCAGACCCCGATCCCGCTACGCCGTGACCGGTCTGTACTTCTACGACGCCTCGGTAGTGGAACGGGCCCATCAGGTGCGGCCCTCGGCCCGGGGGGAACTGGAGATCACCGACCTGAACCGCCTTTACCTCGAGGAGGGCCAGCTGCGGGTCGAGCTAATGGGGCGCGGCATGGCCTGGCTGGATACCGGCACCCCCGATTCGCTGCATGAGGCCGCCAGCTACATCCGCACCCTGGAACACCGCCAGGGCCTCAAGGTGGGCTGCCCCGAGGAAGTGGCGTGGCGGATGGGCTGGATCGATGCAGCATCCCTGGAGCAGTTGGCCGGCCCCCTGCGCAAGAGCGGCTACGGCACCTACCTGCTCCAACTCCTGGAGGGCCCCCATGCAGGTTGAAACCCTTGGGATCGAAGGCCCCCTACTGATCACCCCCCGGGTGATCGCCGATGGCCGGGGCCATTTCTTCGAAAGCTGGAACCAGCGCCGTTTCGCCGAGGCCCTCGGCCTGGAACCCGACGCGCTGCCTGAGTTCGTCCAGGACAACCAGTCCCGCTCCCGCCATGGCGTGCTGCGGGGCCTCCACTACCAGATCGAGCCGGAGCCCCAGGCCAAGCTGGTGCGCTGCGTGGCCGGTGAAATCTTCGATGTGGCGGTGGATCTGCGCCGCCACTCCCCCAGCTTCGGCCGCTGGGTCGGCACCCATCTCAGTGGCGAGAACCACCAGCAGCTCTGGGTTCCCGTGGGCTTCGCCCACGGCTTCCTCACCCTCAGCGACAGCGCCGAAGTGCTCTACAAAACCGCTGGCTACTGGAACCGCGATTGCGAGCGTTCGCTCCGTTGGAACGACCCGGCCATCGGGATTGCATGGCCCTCCAGCGGCATCGAGCCGCTGCTGGCGGACAAGGATGCCGCCGCTCCCGGCCTGGCCGAAGCCCTGGCCGCTGGCGATGTCTTCGGCGGCCCCGAGCCATGAAAGTGTTGCTCACCGGCCGGGAGGGCCAGCTCGGCACCGCGCTGCAGGCCAGCCTTCCCGCAGGCGTTGCCCTGATCGCCACCGGACGCTCCGAACTGAACCTGGCCGATGCAGCGGCCTGCCGACAGGCCGTGCTGGAGCATCGTCCCGACTGGGTGCTCAATGCCGGGGCTTACACCGCCGTCGACCGGGCCGAAAGCGAGCCTGATCAGGCCTTGGCCATTAACGCCGGTGCGCCGCAGGCCTTTGCTGAAGCCCTCGCGGAAACCGGCGGGCGCCTGCTGCAGGTGAGCACCGACTTCGTCTTCAACGGCGCCCAGGGTTCGCCTTACCGGCCGGATCAGGCGCTCGATCCCCTAGGGGTCTATGGGGCCACCAAGGCAGCAGGCGAAACGGCCGCCCTGGCCCTTCCCGGAGCCCGGGTGCTGCGCACCAGCTGGGTCTACGGGCCGGTGGGCAAAAACTTCTGCCTCACGATGCTGCGGCTCCATGCCGCCAAGACGGCGGCCGGTGAACCGCTCGGCGTCGTGGCCGATCAGGTGGGCTGTCCCACCGCCACCCACACCCTGGCGGCGGCCTGCTGGCGATCGATCGGGGCCGATGCAGCAGGCGCCATAGCCAACACCGCCGCTGGAGACGACACAGCGGGCAACGACCGCCCAAGGATCCTGCACTGGAGTGATGCCGGCGCCGCCAGCTGGTACGACTTCGCCGTGGCAATCGGCGACCTGGGGGTGGCGGCGGGTCTGCTGGAGCGGGCCGCGGTGGTGCGGCCCCTCAGCACCGCCGACTACCCCACCCCGGCCCAACGGCCCAGCTATTCCCTGCTGGACTGCACCGGCTCTCGCCAGGCCCTCGCTCTGGATGCGGTGCACTGGGGTGCCGCCCTTGCCGAGGTGCTGGAGGGGCTGAGACGCTCGCAGAGCTGAGCTGACCTCAGGGCTCAGTACGGCGATCCCGCGTCACGGCAGGATTCAGGGGCAGGCAACCAAGATCCAGAAAGGGATCGGCGCTGCATCCGCTGTCGCGACTCTCCCCATGCCGTTCAACTAGGCCTTCGGACCCGTCGGACAGACGTAGAGCGTCCAGCGCCCCTCGTCGACGGGAGAGGCCTGCTGGGCTGAGGGGCAGATCCGGGCCAAAGTGTCGTTGCTGAGGGGTTTGTCAGTGATGATCGCACCAAGCCGGTAGGGCTTCAACCTGGCGCTGGGATCCGAGAGAACACCCTGCTCACTGAATGGCCCCTTCTCATACCAGCGCGGCAGGACCAGGGCCCGGCGACGGCTGAGATAAGGGAAAGATGAGAACCAATCATCACCAAGCACGAGGAGGGCGGAGCTGGTTTCCGTTGACTTGTTGATCAAACGGCTGATCTCAAGCTTTTCATCGCTCTGCGTGTTGGCAGAGTCAAGATAATCCCTCTTAAAACCCTTAGCGTCAGCGATCAGAAAGAAAAGCAAGATGGCGGCTACCACCACCTCAATCAAGGCAGGCTGCAGTGGTCGCTCCAAAATGAGTGCCCCGGAGGCGGCAATCGCAAGCAGCAGAAAAATATGATTAGCAGACTGATAGTAATTGTGGACGATATGAAGATTCGGAAACATCACCAAAGGCATCGTTCCGAGAAGAATGCAGATCAAAATACACACGATCCTGGGCCTATCCCTGCGTGACTGCCAGAGTGCTGTAGCAAGCAGGAAAACCAATGGCAGCCAGGCTTCCTTGGTCAACATACGCTTGATCAGGACTCCCTGCCAGAGATCACCAGAAAAGCGTTGTTGCAGGCTGCCAAAGTTCCAGCCATGGAGCGCAATCGAAGTCAGCTTCAGTCCATAGGGATTGAGCGATTTCAATGCATCGGCATGATGCGTCCATTCACGCAGCGCGAAAAATGCGATCACCACGCCTGCTAACAGCGTCAGGCTGTTGGCGAGCAGGATCGGCGATCGCCGCGTAGCGGGTCTGAGTAGGTGCCAAAGAAGGTGACAGGAGATCAGCAGGAAAACAGGAAGGGCCGTGGTGGCCTTGACCAGCATGGCCAGGGTCAGACTCAGTGCTAAACCAGCCGCAGATACCAGCCGCCGCATCGGCGTCAGGTCATCAATAGTGCGAAGGCTGCGTCCATAGAGAAAAAGGGCTGTAAGGGTGAAGAAGAGAGCCGTGCTCTCGATCATGAAGGCGCGATTCCAGTAGAGATAGATGGATGAAGATAGATAGAGGGTGGCGAAGATCAGTTGCGCCAGCCTGCTGAAGCCATGCTGCCGGAGCAGGGCGATCGCCATGGCCATGGCCCCGAGGCCAAAGATCAAGCTGACCAAGCGACCGCTGAGGCTCAGATCAAGCCAGGCAAAGCGTGCCAGCGTCGCCACGATGAGCTGGTAGAAGGGAAATTCGAAGGGAACCTCCCATGGAGCTCCGAGAACCGGTGTCTCGTAATGGAGGATCCCACTCAGGCCTGGCTGAAGCCAGAGAGCGGTGAGTGCTGTCTGGGTCTGACGGAAGGATTGGGCGTCAATCAGCGGTTGTCCCAGTGTCCGGATCCAGAACAACAGCGCGTTGAGTGATGCCATCAGCAGCAGGGCGGTGGCGATCAGATTGATTCTCTGCCTGGGCATCCGCTCGATTTCTCCCGCCGTTCACTTGCTGGTGAATTATACGTATCCCGCCTCAGAACACCGGGGCGCTGCGGCCCCCGTCAGCTTCAGGGCCGGGGAGGGCGAGTCTCCATTGATTGGCGCCATTTCGCAGATCACGACCTCGACCATATCGGACATGCCCACGAGACACCTTGCAGACAGTCGCTGCAATCATATAGCTAAATCGACCAACATAAAATGCGTGAGCAGCACTCACGCATCCAGAGGCTTTTTGGTTAGTCCGAGCCAAATTGCAAGCACAGTAATCGACCAAACGGTGCAGATTCTGCGCAGGATGGCGATGCTCAAGGCCAGCGCTGTCGTCAGGCCCGCCTGGTGCAGAAGCAAGGTGGCTGCCGCTTCATTCACACCGATGCCCCCCGGCAAAGAGGAGAGCATTCCAGCTGTGCCCGAGAGCAGGTAGGTCACAATGGCGGTGCTGAAGTTGATCGGGTGGGCGGGGCTGAGGGCTTGCACCAGTAACCACAAAATCATCGATTCGCAGCCCCAGATACCCAGGCTCACGGCTGTGGCAGGCAGACAAGCCCGCGCCATGGCACCGCTGGGCAGATGGTGCCGCCAGCGATGCCGGCACCAGAGACCGCCGATCAACAGAAGCAGCAGCCCTGCGGGGATCGCAGCAAGGGCGTGCCAGGAACTGAGGAGCGAGGCCAAGGAGCCCATGGATGGGGGCACCAGCACCAACAACCACAGACCCACAGCCATCAGGTCACAGAGTCGCTCCGCCACGAAAACATGTAGCAGCGGTGCCCGCGGATAGCCCAGTTGCAGGTGCAGGCTCGTCACCCGACTGAGTTCTCCGAGTTTCCCCGGTGTCGCGGTGAGCGCAAAGCCTGCAAACCAGGCCCTGGCATCCTGCAGGCTCCAACGACCGATAGCTTCGGAACCCAGCAGCAGTCGCCAACGCCAATAACGGCCGAGGTAGGCCACAGCCAACACGGCGTAAATCGCCGGCAGCCAGAGGGGTAGCCGCGTCAGCCCCTGAACCAGGGTCTGCCGGGTTGCAGGTTCAAGGTGCAGCAGGCCAGAGATCGCGAGACCAAGCAGCACCAGGCCCAAAAGAGGCACCCATCCAAGGTCTCTCTTCTGGCGCTCAGGATAGGGTTGAACCGTGGCCATGAAACTGCGCCAGTGGGGTTCGCAGGCGGCCTGCAGGAGTTCGCGATCGCCGCGGCTATCCCCATAGGCATGAAGTTCGATCTCCTGGAGCGGCTGACCAAGCCAGGCCTCCAGGCGCCTCACCTTCTCGGCTCCTTTGCAGTTGGCCGAGGTGAGCTGCAGGGTGGCGATGGCCGCTTCACCGGCAAGATCACTCGTTTCGGTGGCAATCAGTTCCACGCCCAAGTGCTGCGCCACGGGCTGGATCAGGGCCCGCGGCGAAGCCGACACGATCACCAGCCTGTGTCCTTGCTGGTCGTGCCAGCGAAGCCTGGCAACAGCTTCGGGTCGCAGCCCTTGGATTAAACGCTCAGGAAGATCGTGCTCAAGAACCTGCTGTCGTTTGCGGGCGTCCGTTCCCGCCAGGATCACAGCCAAATAGTGTTGTTTGAACCAGGCCGTACTGCGTCGTCCTGCCTTCCAGTTGAGCAGGGCAGGCAGCAAGCGGATCCAGCCCAGCACCATCCCACCAGGGCCCCTTAAGACTCGATGGAACAACAACAGGCTGTCGCCTTGCAAGAGGGTGCCATCAAAGTCGAAGGCTGCGATGGTTCTCACCTGGAATCCCTAAAGGAGATGTACTTATGTCCGAAGTAACTGCTCACCACAGGCACCGCAACGCCGATGGCATGGGCAAGCAGATCGCGGAAAACAACAATGCCAAGCAACGGTAAGAGCCAGTTGCGCATGCCGATGCTGACCAGCCAGGTCTGCAAGACAGCAAAGAGATTCACCAGGGCAAAGCCTGCGAAAGAGCGCTTGATACTGGTGCGGCTAGACAGGAAGACAAATTTTCGGGCCAACACATAAGCCGTGACCATGCCCACGCCGTAGGCCAACAACACCGCCAGTTCAAAGCGCACAACAGTGGAAAACCCTATGCGGCTGACCACGTTGATCAAGGCGGCCAGTCCACCGGTGATCAGGAACAGGGTGAATTCACGGCGTTGGCTGGTGGGAGGCTTGGTCATTGCAGTGCCTTGAGCACCTTGCGGGCCAGATCCCGCCCAAAGCCCACACTTTCAGAAATGCCCCGATCTTCGGGATAGTACACCGTGGTGTCGGCAATCCATATGTTGGCGATGGGATTCAAGGGGGGCAACGTATCGAGAAAGTGGGTTCCGCACACAGGCTGGGCATAGCGGTATCGACTGCAATGGCTGGCTAGGATATCGGCAGTTTGAAGTTCAGGATTGATGGCCTTCAGGCAGGCGACTGAGTCGGCGATAAAGGCCTCGTTGGGACGGCCGTAATCGGGATGCTCAGCCGGCATGTAGAAGGGCACATAAGTGATATGAGGGGTGATCGGCCGCAGGTTGCTCATCTCGATGATGCCGGGAATGGCGAAGCGGCTGTCATTGACGTTGGTCCAGAAATTGCCAGTGATCGGCTTGGATGTTTGCAGCACCACGCAGGCACAGGCCACCGATTGCTGGGCCTCATAGGCCGCAATCAAGCTGGGATCCTGTTGGCCCTGGCGGAGCATGGGTGCCACCAGGGGCAGGGGCACGGTGGAGATCACGGCATCGAACACTTCGCTACCGCTGGTCGTAGTGATGCGAGCGCCCTGAGCATCACCTGCCAGGGCAATCACCGGGCTGGAGAGGCGGATCTCGCCGCCCAGCTCGAGAATTTTGTGCTCGATCGCGTCAATCCAGCGATCGGATCCCCCTTCCAGGTAGCCGAGCGTTTCCTTCAGCCAGCGCCGCGATTGGCCGATGCGACGGATACGGCTCCAGATCCAGGCAGCGGAGAGGCTGTCGGTGTATTGGTAGAACTTGTAGGCAAACAATTTGGACCAAAGCACCTCGTAGCCCTTGGGGCCCAACCAAGTGCGCAGCCACTCGGTGGCGGAAATCCCATCGAGATGGCGCCAATCGCGCAGGCTCAGACATCGGGCAGCATGAAGCAGGTAACGCAGGCGCGAGAGTAGGGGCAAGCGCCGAAGTTTGAGCACGGAGCCAGCGGATCCCCAGGGGTAGAGGCGACCATCAAGGAAGAAGCCCATGGCCGTTTGCTTCCAGCACACAAGTTGGCCGAGATTGAGTTCTTCTAAAAGCTCAAAGAAGGCTAGATCACTGAGGCAATGGAAGTGGTAATAACGTTCGATCGGCACACCGGCGAAATCGAAGCTCGCAGCCATGCCCCCGAGGCGGTCGTCGGCTTCCAGCAGCACGGGCCTGCAACCTTCCAGTGCCAACTGGTAGGCAATGGCCAGGCCCATCGGGCCGCCGCCGATCACGGCTACGGAGGGGGAAGACGATTGGTCCATCAGAAAGGCATCGCCACGGAGGAAAACCTGGGATCGCGGTAGGTGATCCGCAAGGCATCGGCCAGGGGCGTGGGCTGGACACCAAAGATTCCCGGCCAGTCGATCACCTCAAATTCATCGCCTGCGGTAAGGGCCTGGAGCTGGTCTTTGGTGAATGCCGGCTGGCGGCTGATCAGGGCCCAGAGCTTCAGCAGAAAACCAAACAGGGGGATCGGCAGATGGATGATCCAGGGTTCAGCACCCACGGCATCACGGAGTTGGCGCATCAAGCTGATATAGCTCACCCGTTCAGTGCCCGTGATGTCGAAGCTACCGGTGAGGGCGGGGTTCTCAAGACAGCTTTGGATCACCCGGCAGAAATCGCCCACGTAAAGCGGCTGGCGGATGAACCGGCCCGAACCTGGGATCGGGAATACGGGCAATTTCTGCATGAAACGAGCCAACCAGCCCAAATGCTTGCGATCAAACCAGCCAAACATCAAGGTGGGCCGCAGCACCACGGCAGTGGGCCATTCGCGCAGCACCAACTGCTCCTGACGACGCTTGGTGGTGGTGTAGAGATCGGTGGCCACGGAGTTCACGACCGAGCTGCTGATGTGCACCAGGCGAGCAATCCGGCAGCGCTTCAATTCCCTCAAGACAACTTCGGTGGTGGTGATGTTGTTGCGTTCGAACTGGGTTGGGTCGGTGTTGCCGATTTCGGCCTGCAACATCACACAGGCATCACATCCCTCCAGCAGCTGGGGCCAGCTGTTACCGGCTGAGCGGGTGAGGTCTTCACTAACGAACTGAACAGATGGAAATAATTGACGGCCCACCTCCAGCGCTGCGGCTTTTTTATCCACCACGATCAGCTGCCAGTCGGGATGGTCTTGTTGCAAGGTGGCGATCAGGTTGAGGCCGACGAGACCGGCGCCACCGGGGAGGAAGAGTTTCATCGCGATGAGATCAGAGTTGCACCCGGCGGGCAAGATCCGAGCTGAACACCCCACGAGGATCAAGAAGGGCCCGTTGCTCGCGCCATTCGCCCAGGCGTGGATAGCTGCGCTGCAGCATGGCAGCCGATTGCCGTGAATCTTTGGCGAGATAGAGCCGGCCTCCGGCAGCGGCGACGCTCTGGTCGAGGCGATCAAGCATCTCGAACAGTCCGGGAACGACGGCGGAGACATCGGCGGCCAAGGTCCAGCCCGGCTGGGGGAAGGAGAGGGGCCCGGGGTTCGCCGGCCCGAAGCGCTTGAGCACGGTGAGAAAGCTGGGCGCACCGATCTTGCGCAGTGCCGCCAGGGTTTCCGGCACCAAAGCGGCGGCGGCATCGGGAACGGCGAATTGGTATTGCAGGAAGCCAGCGGGGCCGTAGATGCGGTTCCAGTCGCCCACCCCATCGAGGGGATGGAAGTAGGGGCCGATGGCTTGCAATTCGCCCACCCGATGCTTGGGAGCTTTGCGGAACCAAGTTTCGTTGAAGGCCCTCACCGTCCAAGTGTTGAGCAGGCCTCCGGGCAGGAAGGGGGGTGCGGAGGCCAGGGCCCTAGGGTCGTAGGCGAGGGGATCGGCAGCCAGCTCGGGAGCCTGCTCGCGCAATTGGGCAAGGCTGGCGTGATCGCCGCAGGTGAGCACACCCCGGCCGGCGGGGTGAAGGCTGTCCACCCAGGCCACGCTGTAGCGGTAGCGGGCATCGGCCTCCACCATCGCGGCCATCAGCGCGTTGAGATCGCCGAAGCGATCGGTGTCGACGCTGATCAGGGAGGTTTCAATCGGGATCAGCCGGAAGGTGGCTTCGGTGATCACGCCGGTGAGGCCCATGCCACCGGCGGTGGCCCAGAAGGCGGCGGCGCAGATGGGATCGCTGGGGCTGAGTTCCCGCAACTGACCCTCGCCATCCACCAGCTGCAGGCGAATCACGTGATTGGCGAAGCTGCCTTCGCCGTGGTGGTTCTTGCCGTGCACGTCGGCGGCGATGGCACCGCCCACGGTCACGTTGCGGGTGCCCGGGGTGACGGGCAGGAAGAAGCCCGCGGGCACCACAGCCCGCAACAGGGCATCGAGGCTGACGCCGGCGCCCGCAGTGACACAGGCATGGGCGGGATCCAGGCGAATCTGATCGAAGGCCGCCAGATCGAGCACGATGCCCCCTTCACATTGGGCCGGATTGCCATAGGCCCGGCCCAGGCCGCGGGGAATCAGGCCGGCGGGGCCAGCGGCATGGATCAACGCCTGGATCTGCTCAAGGGAGCTGGGCTGACACAGCTGGGCTGTGGTTGCGGCGGTGCGGCCCCAGCCGGTGAGGCTCTGTTGGGCGCAGGGGGAGGGTGCGGTCACAGCTTGGCGGCCAGGGCAGGGGGTAGGAGGCGAATCAGGATCATCAACGGCGCCCACCACCAAGGGATGTACTCGATACCACGGCGATGGGGGCGGCGAAGGAGATCACGGGCGATCTGTTCGGGCTGGGCGCAGAGTAGGGGCGGGGCCTTTCCCACAGTCATGGGGGTAGCCATGAAGCCCGCCTTGAGGATGCGCACGGCAAAGGGGGTGCCGTGGCAGCGCAACAGCAGGCCTTCGCAGAAACGGGTGAGGCCAGCTTTGGCGGCGCCGTAGTGGTAGTTCGAGGGCCGACCGCGATCGGCGGCCACGGAAGAAAACACCCAGAGGCAGCCTGGTGTCTGGATGCGCTCCGGGGTGACGATCGCGGTGAGCCAGGGGATCAGGCTGGTGTAGTTGGCAGCGGTGATCGACTGGGCTTCGCTGGGCTCGATGCGCGCCCGCTCGGCATCACCGAGGGAACCGGCCGTGATCAGGTAGAGATCAAACGGCTCGCCAAGGCTCGCAGGTGCAGGGTTGGCAGCCAGCAGGTCCACCTGTTCGAGGCGGACCTCGGCGCCGAAACGCTCCCGCAGTTCCCCGGCCAGGGCCTGGTTGGCGATGGTGTTGCGGGCGATCAGATGGAATCGGCGGCAGCCCTGGCGGGCTAGGGCCTGGCAGATGGCGATGGCCACGGCGCTGGTGCTGCCCAGCACCCAGGCCGAGCGGATGGGGGAGCGACTCATGTCAACCAGCCCTGGCGATGGGCCATGCCTACCACAACCACGGTGAGCAGCCAGCCCAGCAGGGTGAGGTGAATGCCCCGGTCACCCAGCAGGATTTCTTCCGGCTTTTCGGTGGTTTGATCCGGATTCGCACCAGCGCGACGTTCGGACTCCTCGGGGTCGCTGAGCAACTGGTAGCGGAAGATACCCACCAAGACAAACGGCACGCTCAGCAGCATCCAGCTGGTTGGCGCACCTTTGAGGGTGGGGCCAGCACTCCAGAGGGCGTAGGCCATGAAGGCACTGCTGGCCACCAATGATTCAAGCCGTTGCAGCAGGGGCAGGGAGTAGCGCATCAGCACCTGGCGGGTGACCACGCCCCGCTCCTTCGAGATGCGCAGTTCGGCCTTGCGTTTCTCCACGGCCAGAAACAAAGCCAGCATCCCAATGGTGAGTAGGAACCAGGGGGAGGCGCCCAGCCCGGTGGCCACCAGACCCGCCAGGGCACGCAATAAAAAGCCGGAGGCGATGCAGAAAATGTCGAGCAGGGGTTGGCGCTTGAGGTGCAGGCAATAGGCCAACTGAATCAAGGTATAGGCCAGGATCACGCCGGCGAGGGGTTGGCTGACGCTGGCGGCCACAGCAAGGCTGGTGCAGAACAGAACGGCGGCAGCGGCCAAAGCGAAGGGAACGGGCAGGGCCCCCGAAGCAATGGGCCGGCGGCACTTAGTGGGATGAGCCCGGTCGGCCTCCACATCGATCACGTCGTTGACGAGATAGATGGTGCTGGAGATCAGGCAGAAGCTCACCAGCGCGACAGTTGAGTTAATCCAGATTTGTGGATCGGATCGGAAGCTGAACAGGGCCGAGGCATAGACCAGCAGGTTTTTTGGCCATTGCCGAGGGCGGCAAGCGGCGATCAGTGGTAATGAGATCATTAAAACCTCGGCTGCTCAACAATTAACTCATCTGATTGTATGCCCTCGGCACTCATCACCACTGCAAAGCGAATGGCTATGGGCTTGGGACCCATGTTTTGCTTGCTGATTGCCACACCCTAAGGAATCTCTGGGCAATAGGGATTTGAACAGCCGCTGAGATCAGCAAAGCTGCTTTTGGCCCTGATCTGCCTCTGAGACCATGTCTGGAGGCTCTATGGGCTCATTCCCAGCCCCTTTTGGCTGATTA
>Ga0209298_10000546_pt1 | contig 25149 bp, 34 predicted proteins | sample S_140806_EF_Meta_FD_187325 | JGI IMG/M metagenome (GOLD analysis project Ga0209298, IMG submission 187325) | Freshwater microbial communities from Lake Simoncouche, Canada to study carbon cycling - S_140806_EF_MetaG (SPAdes) (version 2) | ecosystem: Environmental > Aquatic > Freshwater > Lake ...
GGCTCCAGACCTGGATCCTCAGTAGTTGTGAGGGTAGCAAGGGGTTGGAAAAGGCTTATCAAATGGTTTGCGGCTTGTGCCATGGCATCATCAGGAGTAATGCTGCCATTTGTTTCGATCTCAAGCCTCAACCGTTCACGTGCTGAACCGCCTTCACCAACGGCAGTCTCATCAACACTATAGTTGACTCGACGAATAGGCATGAACACAGCATCGATCTGGAGTAGATCAATGGCACTGGTTTCTTCATTGTGACGATCTACAGGTCGATAGCCAATGCCACGTTCAACATGGACCTCCATCTCAAGGCTATGGCCTTCAGCGACAGTCGCGATCGGACGATCGGCATCAATAACTTGAACTTGAGAAGAGAACTGGAGATGGGAAGCAGTCACGGTGGCGGGGCCACTGACAACCAAGCGACCAATCTCTACCTCGCGACTGCGACTATTAACTGGAACAGACTTGCAGTTAAGCAGAATGTCAAGGACGTCTTCTCGAACCCCGGGCACAGTGGCGTATTCGTGGTTGACACCGGCGATACGGACTGCGGTGATCGCACTGCCTTCAAGGCCACCGATCAGGATGCGCCGTAGTGAAGTGCCAAGGGTTGTGGCCTGACCTTTGTCAAGGGGACCTATCAGGAAGACACCGATCTGGGAACGGTCGTCCGCAACCTGATGGTCAACGCGATCGATCTGGTATTGCAACACGGTCTGAATGGCAGAGGTAAGACAGAATCAGGCGTCAGACGCGACGTCGCTTGGGACGGCGGCAACCATTGTGGGGCAGGGGAGTGACGTCGCGGATCAGGGTGATTTCAAGGCCGGCAACCTGAAGGGCACGGATGGCGGTTTCACGGCCAGAACCAGGCCCACGTACCAAAACCTCAATCTGGCGCATACCTTGCTCTAGGGCGCGACGACCAGCAGCCTCAGCAGCCGTCTGAGCTGCAAACGGGGTGCCCTTACGAGCGCCCTTGAAGCCGCTGGCACCGGCTGAAGACCAGCTAATTACCTCCCCAGCAGTGTCAGTGATCGACACGATGGTGTTGTTGAAGGTGCTTTGAATATGGGCAACACCGTTGGGTACGTTGCGCTTGGCCTTTTTGGGACCTGTTTTTTTGGCTGGCTTCGCCATGGCATTTGGCCTGCAGGGCAGGTGACGGTTCGGGGAAAAGGCTGAGGTAAAGGGCGACTGATGAGGGGCCTAAATGGCCTACTTTTTCTTGCCGGCCACGGTTTTGCGGGCACCACGGCGGGTGCGTGCATTGGTACGGGTGCGTTGACCTCGAACAGGGAGACCCATGCGATGGCGACGTCCACGCAAACAGCCGATGTCCTGGAGTCGCTTGAGGGCCATACCCTCCTCCCGACGGAGATCACCTTCCAATGTGAAGGTTTCAGCAGCTCCGCGCAGCTTCTGGACATCAGCATCACTGAGATCCTTGACCCGAATATCGGGACTGACACCGGCCTTGGCCAGAATCTTCTTCGCCCGAGTCAGACCGATCCCGTAGACGTAGGTCAGGGAAATCTCGATCCGCTTGTCGCGGGGAATGTCAACACCGGCTATCCGTGCCACTGGCTAAAGAATTCGAAGGATTGGGAAAGGATTGGGAAAAGTAAAGACACGCCCTGGGGCTTGCTGGAGCTTGACAGCAGCTCAGCCTTGACGCTGCTTGTGCTTCGGATTGGTGCAGATGACCATGACCCGACCATGACGGCGGATCACACGACATTTGTCGCACATCCGCTTGACTGAGGCACGCACCTTCATGGCCCGCGAAACTCCGATTTCACAAACAAAAATCCTAACACATCAGCCTCCCACCTGACGCCTGATCTCGGCAGATACGTCGTCGACCGTTCCTGCGGCATCAACGGAGATCAGGAGTCCAAGCTGTTGGTAATGGTCAATCAGGGGCGCGGTCTGTTGACGATATACCTCAAGACGGTGGCGTATCACAGCCTCGGTGTCATCGGCACGGCCACGAGAGAGCATTCGCTGGACCAGGGTTTCATCAGGCAGGGCCATCAGGATCACCAGTTCAATTGACTGGTTGAGCTGAAGAAGCAGGGCATCTAGTGCGGTGGCTTGACCAAGATTACGAGGGAATCCATCCAACAACCAACCCTGGGAATGGCCCTCTAGGCGATGACGAACAATGGCGAGCACAAGCTTGTCGCTGACAAGCTCGCCACGGGCCATGATCGCTTCTGCTTCCTTGCCGAGCTCTGTACCAGCAAGAACTTCGGCACGCAGCAGATCGCCGGTAGAAAGATGTAGCAGACAAGTTTCAGAGGCCAGGCGCTGGGCCTGAGTACCCTTACCGGCCCCAGGAGGACCGAGAAAAAGCAAACGTTGTTTCATAATTGAATTCCAGATCTGCAGCAGGAATTAGCAAAAGAAAAATCAATATTAACCTCGTACAATTCCTTCATATCGTTGGGAGATCACGTAAGTCTGAACTTGCTTAGCAGTGTCGATGGCAACACCAACCAAAATCAAGAGTGAAGTCGCTCCAATGCCTTGAAAGGTTCGAACCTGAATAGCACCCTCAACGGCAGAAGGTATAATCGCTACAGCGCCAAGGAAAAGTCCACCGAGCAAAGTCAAGCGATTTCCTACGTCACTGAGATATGTGGCAGTTGCTGACCCAGGCCTAACGCCAGGGATCGCAACTCCATTTCGCTTGAGGTTGGTGGCGATATCAAGCGGATTTACAGTAAGAGAGGCATAAAAGTAAGAAAAACCAAGAATTAATGCAAAATATACTATGGCATAAATCCAAGGAAGACTGCTGTTGGGATTTAAATAGCCTGCCACCCGGATCAGCAAGGGATTTGATGTAAAATTGGCAATGGTTAAGGGAAGGAACAACATAGCCGAAGCGAAGATAATCGGCATTACACCTCCAGCATTAAGCTTTAAGGGTAAATAACTCTGCCTGGCTGTCAAAACACCAGCTCCACCAACTTGTCTTTTCGCACTAACTATTGGGAGCCTACGATTTCCTTCTTGAACAAGAATAATTCCAACTATGGTAAGTAAGAAAATAAGCAGCAAAATAAGGATGCCAGTCACTGTGCTTCTATCGCCACTTTGGGCTAATTGAACCGTAGAACCAAGTGCCCTTGGCAGAGTGGCAACAATATTGAGAAAAATAACCAAAGAAGCACCCTGACCAATGCCCCGCTCAGTTATCACTTCACTAATCCACATCACAACCATGGAACCCGTAACAAGGGCCAGGGTCGTTTGCATAACGAACAACCAATCGGGCAAACCCGGAAGGGCGTATTGGCGAAGAATAAGTGCAAATACAAGACTCTGGATCAAGCCCCAGCCAAGGGCCACAAACCTGGTGATCTGGGCTATACGACGACGACCAGCTTCCCCCTCATTCTTTTGAAGATCCTCAAGACTTGGAATAGCGGCCGTCAGCAATTGGATAATGATCGAAGCATTAAAAAAAGGAAGAATGCCTAAACCAAAGATCCCAATTGTAGAAATGCCACCGCCTGTAAAGATGTCAAGAAAACCAATAAGTTGGCCACCACGTGCCAAAAATTGCTGAAAAGCGACCCGATCAATCCCAGGCACGGGAATGTAGACACCCAATCGAACCAGAAGCAAAAGACCAAGGGTCAGCAGAACTCTGTCCCGCAGACCTTTGGCCTGAATCAATTGGGTGAAAATTTCAGTTGCGCCTGGATTGCGACCCCGACTGAGAACCATGGTGGTGAGGGGATGGAAGAGCAGATCTGAAAGATAAGCGACAGGCTTTTCTAGCTACTGTGCCCTACAGTTACTTCACAAGAGCCGCCAGCGGCCTCAATCTTGGCCCGAGCACCAGCAGTGAAGGCTGAGGCTTGAACCTTGAGCTTGACCGCTAGATCTCCACTGCCAAGTACCTTAAGCGGATACTTAGGACTAGTGACTAGACCATCTTTAACAAGAGAATCCATAGCTACTGTGGATCCTGCAGGCAGACCAGCCAGGTTGCCGACGTTAATGACGGTATAATAAATTGGATTCACAAGCTCGAAATGCTTGAGCTTGGGGATTCGACGATAGAGGGGCATTTGGCCACCCTCAAAACCTGGACGAACAGGACGGCCAGAACGGGACTTCTGGCCTCTCATGCCAAAACCGCAACTGGCACCCTGGCCAGCAGCGATCCCCCTACCCTTGCGCAGCTTGCGGCGGCGGGAACCTGGTTGGGGCTTGAGAGTGTTAAGGGAAAACGAGGATGTCATCGGGGGCTCCGGCAAGGGGCTCAGGAGTAGATCTGTTCTAGAGAGATGCCACGTTCTTTGGCCGTCTCTTTATGGGTACGCAGGGCCCCGAGGGCTTCCATGGCTGCTCGGGCATTGTTCAGGGGCGTCTTGGATCCAAGTCGCTTGGCCAGAACGTTCTTGATGCCCGCCAGTTCAAGAACCGTGCGGATCGAACCGCCGGCAATCACACCCGTACCCGGCGCAGCCGGACGAATCAGGACGCTCGCTGCGCCATCACGGCCGCGGCTTTCGGTAGGCACGGAGCTGGTACGTGTCAGGGGCACCTTAACCAAGTGCTTCTTGCCATCGGCGACACCCTTGCGGACAGCACCGATCACGTCGCCGGCTTTACCGACCCCAACACCCACCTGACCACGTTCATTACCAACGACAACGATGGCCCGGAAGCTCATCTTTTTGCCGCCCTTAACGGTTTTGGAGACGCGTCTGATCTGAACGACTCTCTCTTGCCATTCGGAATCGCGCTCTTGGCCGCCGCGGCGGTCACCGCCTCGGCGTTGGCCACGACGATCGCCGCCGCCGCCTTTGCCCTCACCGCGTCCCTGGCCCCGGCGTTCCTGGCCTTCGGCGCTAGGCACATCTGCGGCGGTTGGGATGTCGCCGGACTGAATTTGTTCGTTGGTTTCGGTCATGGTGAGCGGAGGAATCAGAACTGAAGGCCCGCTTCCCGGGCGGCATCGGCGAGGGCCTTGACCCTGCCGTGGTAAATGTTGCCGCCGCGATCGAAGACCACCTGCTGAATACCCTTGGCGAGGGCACGCTTGGCAACAAGCTGGCCCACGGCCACGGAGGCTTCACAAGTAGCACCGACGGCGAGGGTCGTACGCAGATCCTTGTCGAGGCTCGATGCCGAACAAAGAGTGCTCTGGGCATCGTCGTCGATGACCTGGGCGTAGATGTGATTGTTGGAGCGGAAAACGGCAAGCCGGGGGCGCTCGGAGGTGCCGGAGAGATGGCGACGCAGACGGCGATGGCGCTTCTGAGTCTGCAGTTTTCGGGAGAGGGTGGACATGGGGATTCAGGGTATGAATGCTGGAGCCGAGCTCATTTCTTGCCGGTCTTACCCGCCTTGCGAAGAATTCGCTCACCTTCGTATTTGATGCCCTTGCCCTTGTAGGGCTCCGGCGGACGAATGGCGCGAACCTTGGCCGCCTCGTTGCCGACGAGTTCCTTGTCCGCCCCGGAGACGAGGACAGTGGTGTTGTTCTCGACCGCAAAAGTGATGCCCTCAGGGGGCACCATCTCCACGGGATGGCTGTAGCCAGCACTCACTACCAACTTTCGACCCTGAACCTGAGCGCGATAACCCACGCCAACAATTTCAAGTTTGCGAATGTAACCCTGGCTGACACCTTCGACCATGTTGGCGACGAGGGTACGACTGAGGCCGTGCCGTTCGCGGGAGCGACGGCTGGTATTCAGAGGGTTGACCTTAACAGTGGAACCTTCCTGAACAACGATCACACCATCTGGAAGGGTGCGTCGGAGTTCGCCCTTGGGGCCCTTGACAGTGACGGCTAGACCGTCAATACCAACGGAAACCTTGTCGGGAATTGGGATGGGGGCTTTGCCGATACGAGACATGGAACTGTTCTCCCTAAATCAAAAGACGTAGCAAAGCACTTCGCCGCCGACACCCTGCTTACGGGCATCACGGTCACTCATCACCCCCCTCGATGTGGAGATGATTGCAACCCCAAGGCCACCAAGAACCTTTGGCAGCTGGCGTGTACTTTTGTAAATGCGCAGACCAGGCTTGCTCACCCGCTGCATGCGGCGGATGGTGGGCTGGCGATGTTTACCGCTGTACTTGAGTTCAAGCACTAGTTCTTTGCGGACACCCTCACCTTCTTCGGAAATGTTGGCAATAAAGCCTTCCTGCTGAAGCACCTGGGCGATGCTGCGGCAGAGTCTGGAAGAAGGAACGCGGGTGTTCTCGTGGCGTTTCTCACTCGCATTGCGGATGCGGGTGAGCATGTCAGAAATCGGGTCGTGGTTTGCCATGGTCGTGTCCGGAAGAGGGCTCAGTTGCTGCGGAACGGCATCCCCATTTCGCGGAGGAGGGCCCGGCCCTCATCGTCGTTACGGGCGCTGGTCACGATCGTTACGTCCATGCCCCGGATGGCGTCGATCTGGTCAAAGGAAATCTCTGGAAAGATGATCTGTTCGCGGATGCCTAAGGTGTAATTTCCTCGGCCATCAAAACTCTTAGGACTTACACCCCGAAAGTCACGAATACGGGGTAAAGCAAGGTGAATCAGACGCTCCAGGAAGGCATACATCCTTTCTCCCCGTAGGGTAACGGTGACGCCAATGGGCATGCCCTGGCGAATCTTGAAACCGGCGATGGCCTTTTTGGCTCGAGTTACCACAACCTTCTGACCAGTAATTGTGGCCAGTTCAGTAATGGAGGCTTCCAAAGACTTGGCATTCTGAGCCGCCTCACCAAGACCCCGATTAACGGTGACCTTGAGCACCTTGGGGACCTCGTGAACATTGGAAAGATCGAGATCCTTGAGCAACTTGGGCTGGATCGTCTCCCGGTAGCGCTGTTTCAGTGACATAGGGGGAAGGGATTGCGCTTCTGGACTTGGTCAGAAGGCGGACAGGCAAAGGATGGACAGGATGGGTGGTTTGGGGAAAAAACCGGATGGGGTAGTGGGCCCGATTTCAATCCAAAAGTTCACCTGTCTTCTTAAGACGGCGTTTTTTAGTACCATCCTTTTCCACAACGATTTCGACGCGGCTAGCCACGTTCTTCGTAGTGGAATAAACCATAACATTGGAGGCATGAAGAGAAGCTTCCTCGGTGAGGATACGACCAGACTCACCTTCTTGAGTGGGCTTAACATGGCGTGTGCGCAGGTTGACCCCTTGCACAATCAAGCGATTTTCGTAGGGCAGGGTACGCAAAACCTCACCGGTTTTTCCCTTGTCCTTGCCGGTGATTACCTGCACGGTGTCACCTTTTTTTATACGCATCTTAATGCGCACTGTCGCTTTGGCCCTAGGAGTGGTAGCAGCCATCTCAGATCACCTCCGGAGCAAGGGAAACAATCTTTGTGAAGTTGCGCTCTCGCAGTTCACGGGCAACAGGTCCGAAAACTCGAGTGCCCTTTGGATTGTTGTCGTTAGCGAGGATGACCGCCGCGTTGTCGTCAAAACGAATCGAGTTACCGGTGTCGCGACGCAGGGTGGCTCGGGTACGGACCACCACCGCCTTGACGACGTCTGACTTCTTCACGCCCATGTTGGGCATGGCATCTTTGACTGCAGCAACGATGACGTCACCAACGTGGGCGTAACGACGGTTAGTACCAAGCACGCGAATGCACTGAATGCGCTTAGCGCCGCTGTTATCAGCAACGTTGAGAAAGGTTTCCTGTTGAATCATCGGGAGGTCCTCCTCAAGAAGCGGTGGTGGAGATCACCTCAGCCACCTTCCAGCGCTTAGTGCGACTCAGGGGCCTGGTTTCAGTTATGCGGACCCGATCGCCGACGCGGCAATTGTTGCCTTCGTCGTGGGCCTTGTAGCGGGTGGTGCGGCTGACCGTTTTCAGATAGATGGGGTGGGGGAAGCGGTTTTCCACCGCTACAACCACCGTTTTATCCATCTTGTCACTGACGACTGTGCCGACCCTTTCCTTAAGTGCCATGGGAATGGAGGGGTTCAAGAGGCGGTGGAACGCTGACGCTCCTGCTGCACCGTGAGCAGGTGAGCCAGCTTGATGCGGGCCTCCTTAAAGCGGTGCGGATGTTCCAGACGGCGGGTGGCCCGCTGGAAGCGGAGTTCGAAGAGTTGACGACGGACGCCGTCAATGCCTTCGTTGATCTGGGTATCGGTGAGGTTGCGAACCTCGGCAATCGTGGGGCGGGCCATGGTCAGGACTCCAAGGCGAGGGCAGGGGAAGCGGACAGATCAGCTGCGGTAATGACCGCAACGTCGTCGCTTTCCTCGGCTACCGGTTCGACCGGCTGGTCGGCAAGAGCGAGGAACTTAGTCTTGATGGGCAGCTTGTACTGCGCTAAGCGCATGGCCTCCTTGGCGATTGCTTCGGTGATTTCAGGACCACCCATCTCAAAGAGAATCCGACCGGGTTTGATCACCGCCACCCAGAATTCCGGGTTGCCCTTACCGGAACCCATGCGGGTTTCGGCGGCGCGCATGGTGACCGGCTTGTCGGGGAAGATCCGGATCCAGATCTTGCCGCCTCGCTTGACATAACGGGTCATGGCTCGCCGGCTGGCTTCAATTTGGCGGGAAGTGATCCAGCCACATTCCTGGGCCTGGAGAGCAAATTCGCCAAAGGCGATGGTGTTACCGCGGGTCGCGATACCGCGCATGCGGCCTCGCTGTTGTTTGCGGAATTTGACGCGACGTGGACTCAGCATGGTTCAGCCTCCCTCACTCCTCGTTGGAGCGGTCTTCAAATTGTTGCGGCCGGCGATTTGCGCGGCGCTTGGGGGCTCCACCTACGGGCAGCTGTTCTTGCTGACCGGGAAGGACCTCTCCTTTGAACACCCACACCTTGATGCCAAGAACGCCATAGGTGGTGGTGGCCACCTTGGTGGCGTAATCAATATCAGCCCGAAGGGTGTGCAAGGGCACTCGACCTTCGCGAGTCCATTCGGTCCGGGCGATTTCGGCGCCATTGAGACGGCCGCCCACCTGGATTTTTAGACCCAAGACCCCCGCACGCTGGGCACGCTGCACAGCCATGCGCATTACACGGCGGAAGGCAACTCGCTTTTCCAGCTGCTGGGCGATGTACTCGGCAAGCAAGTAGGCATCGGCGTCAACCCGCTCAACTTCAACTACATTGATGCGCACCTGGCGGGACGCATCTTTGAGGGTGGCCTGAATGCCAGTGCGCAGTTCTTCGATACCACTGCCTTGGCGTCCAACAAGGACACCTGGTCGTGCGGTCTTGAGTTCAACCTCAAGTTGGTCGGCCTTGCGGGCGATCAGCACGTCGCTGATGCCAGCAGCGGCATATTTTTTGTGGATGAACTTGCGAATCCGATCATCCTCTTGAAGGAGGGTGGGATAGGTGCTACTTGGGGCGTACCAGCGGGAGCGGTGTTCCTGGGTGATCCCCAGGCGCAGGCCGGTTGGATGGATTTTGTGTCCCATCGGTCGGTGTCCTCGGGGGTCAGGCGGAAGGAGGCGCCACAGCAATGCTGATGTGGCAGGTCTGTTTCTTGATGGCGTAGGCGCGTCCCTGGGCGCGTGGGCGGAAGCGCTTCAGGGAAGGCCCCATGTCGGCAATGGCCTGGCTGATGATCAAGGTGGAAGGGTCAAGACCGAGGTTGTGTTCGGCATTGGCTACCGCAGAACGCAGAACCTTGGTGATTGGTCCTGTAGAGCGATAAGGCATGAACTCGAGCATGATCAAGGCATCCCGATAGGTGCGTCCTCTGATCTGGTCGAGCACACGCCGGACCTTGGATACGGAACCGCGTATGTAGCGGCCGTGGGCTTGGGCAGTTGTGGTGTTGGCCATTGGATCAACGTCCTCCCTTCTTGTCCTTGGTGTGACCGCGGAAGGTGCGGGTCGGGGCGAATTCGCCCAGTTTGTGGCCCACCATCTGTTCGGTCACGTAAACCGGAACGTGGGCCTTGCCGTTGTGAACGGCAATTGTGTGACCGATCATCATCGGCAGGATTGTGGAGGCCCGTGACCAGGTTTTGATCACGGATTTGTCGTCGTCGCTGTTCTGCTTCTCGACCTTGCGAAGCAGACTGTCGGCGACAAATGGTCCTTTTTTTAGTGAGCGTCCCATGGTGGATCAGGCGTACAACGAAGCGAAGTAATTCATCAAGCGTCCCGTCCACCACGGCTCCGCTTGGAGGTGCGGCGCCGTTTGCGGAGTACAAAGCGGTTACTCGGTTTGTTCCGCTTACGGGTCTTGAGACCAAGGGCAGGTTTGCCCCAAGGGGTCACAGGACCAGAACGTCCGATGGGAGCACGACCTTCGCCACCGCCATGGGGGTGGTCGCAAGGGTTCATGACACTGCCTCGCACTTCGGGGCGACGACCGAGCCAGCGCTTGCGGCCAGCCTTGCCAAGACTGGTGTTGCGTTGTTCAGCGTTACCGACTTCACCCAGGGTGGCGTAGCACTCCCGACGAATAAGACGGACTTCCGTCGAAGGCAGCTTGAGAGCAACGTAGTCCCCTTCCTTGGCCACGACCTGGGCACTGGCCCCTGCCGTGCGGACCATTTGCCCACCACGACCTGCGTAAAGCTCAACGTTGTGGACGCTGGAGCCAAGCGGAATGGCGGAGAGGGGGAGAGCGTTGCCGACCTCAATCGGGCTTTCGGGACCGGAGATAACGGTCTGGCCGACAGCAATGCGGGCGGGCGCCAGGATGTAGCGCTTTTCGCCATCGCTGTAATAGAGCAGGGCCAGGCGAGCGTTGCGATGGGGGTCGTAATGAATGGCGGCGACACGAGCCTGAACGCCATGCTTGTCGCGCCGGAAATCGACGAGTCGATAGAGACGTTTGTGTCCACCACCACGATGGCGGCAGGTGATGACGCCGCGATTGTTCCGACCTTTGCGGCGATGCTTGGAAACAACGAGGCCACGTTCGCGTCCGCGACCCGTGATCTCACTGAAATCAGTAACCACCAAGGTGCGGGTGCCTGGACTGGTGGGTCTGTAGTTACGGATTGCCATGACGATTCAGACCCTCAGGACTCAGGAAACAACTGGATGGAGCTGCCATCAGCCAGACGCACTACAGCCTTCTTGACTTGTGCACGTTTGCCGGCGAAGCGACCAACACGCCGAGAACGACGGGGAGGATTCATGGTGCTGACCCCAATGACCTTGACGTCAAAGAGCGTCTCCACCGCAGCTTTGATGTCGGGCTTGGCCGCCCGATGATCCACCTCAAAGGTGTATTGGTTGAGGTCGAGGGCCCTGGTGGCCTTCTCTGTGATCAGAGGGCGACGGATCACATCCGCCAACCGACCGGTGAAACGTTCAGCCATCTCCGTAAACCTCCTGGATCTTGGCGAGTGCTTCTTCGTTCAACACCAGCTTGGAGGCATGGAGCAGGTCGAAGACATTGAGTTGGTCGGCGGCGATCAACTTGACCTTCTCAAGGTTGCGCACCGAAAGGCGCACTTCCTCAGAGGCTCCATCTATCACCAACAGGACCTTGGCATCAGCGGCGATGCCGAATCGCTGCAGGGCCGCTGTGATTTCACGGGTCTTGGGGGATTCCAGCCCCTGGGCAAACCCCTTGACCACCGTGATGTCCGCAACGCGGCTCATCAGGGCGGTGCGCAGGGCGAGGCGACGCTCCTTGCGATTCATCGCCAGGGTGTAGGAGCGGGGTTTGGGACCGAAAACGATGCCGCCACCGGGACGCAGCGGGGTACGGATGGACCCCTGCCGGGCCCGGCCGGTGCCCTTCTGCTTGTAGGGCTTACGTCCACCACCAGCAACCTCGGCGCGGGTGAGAGTGCTTGCAGTGCCCTGGCGGGCATTGGCAAGCTGGCGCACGACGGCGCGATGCAGGAGGTCAGCGGCGGAAGTCTCCCGAGCGACCTTGAGGTCAAGGGAGGCCTGGCCACTTTCCTTGCCCTGCCAATCACGAACTAAACAGTTAGCCATGGTGATTCTCCTCAGGACGCCGCGTTGAAGCCCACCCGCTTGGCCGGGCGGATGTTGAGCAGGGCACCCGGCTTGCCGGGAACGGAGCCCTTGACCACGAGCAGATTGTGCTCGGTATCCACCTTGAGGATGGTGAGTCCGCGGGTGGTGATCTGCTTGCCGCCGTAGCGACCGGCCATGCGTTTGCCGGGGTAGACACGGCCGGGGGTGGTGCCGGCGCCGGTGGAACCTGGTTCGCGGTGGTTCTTGGAACCGTGGCTCATCGGACCACGACTAAAACCATGGCGCTTCTGATAACCGGAAAAACCTCGACCAATCGTGTCACCACTGACGTCAATTTTTTGGCCAGGCTCGAATGCGGACACGGTGATTGCCCCACCCAACTCAAGACCTTCAACACTGGCCACTCGATACTCCCGCAAATGGCGCAGCGGGTCGTTTCCAGAGCGAGCCAAGTGTCCCTTGGCAGGCTTGTTGACAAGCTTGTCGCGGATTTCGCCAAAACCGACCTGAACGGCCGAGTAACCGTCGGTTGCGTCTTGCTTGATCTGGGTGATGCGGCAGGGACCAGCCTCGATCACGGTGACCGGGATAGATCTGCCTTCGTCGTCGAAGAACTGGGACATACCCAGCTTCTTCCCGAGAATGCCGATGGACATGGGGACAGGGAACTAAGCCAGCTGAAAAGCCAAGCCAATCCGATAACGGAGGAGCCTACAGACAACCAAAGTTGCCGCAGGATGGCAGGGGTCTGATTTCGTGAATCGCAGAACAGTCCCCGATGGAATCCGGGACTGGGAGCTAGCGAGCGAAGTCAGGGGCTGGGACTTGCGGGAGGCGGGCTTGGGAGTACCCCTAGCCCGCCCTTTGCAGTTTCCCGACGGTTTGGTGTCGAAGCACTTACCCGTACTGGCCTGGAGGATCGCCACCACGGACGATCCTTGTGTCGCGACTGGAGGCCCGGCTAGCGGACGGGCACAGAACATCGGCACAAGAATTAAAGATAGCAGATGACAAGTCCCCTTGCCTATGACTGCTTCAGGCGGCCAGGTTGCGAAAGCGCGTGAACTGAGGCTCAAACAGCAATTTGACCGTCCCCACCGGCCCATTGCGGTGCTTGGTCACGATCACTTCAGTAATGCCGCGGTCGGCCGTTTCTGGGTTGTAATACTCATCGCGGTAAATCATCAGCACCAGATCGGCATCTTGTTCAATGGAGCCCGATTCCCGTAGATCACTGAGCATGGGCCGTTTGTTGGTGCGGGCCTCGACGCCACGGCTGAGCTGGGACAGGGCCATCACAGGCACATTGAGCTCGCGGGCCATGCCCTTGAGGCCCCGGGTGATACGCGAGAGCTCCTGCACCCGGTTATCGGGGGTCGAACCCTCCATCAACTGTAGGTAGTCGATCATCACCAGTCCCAATTCCTTGCCGGTTTCAGCCATCAGGCGCCGACAAAGGGAGCGCATCTCCAACACACCGGCATTGGGTTTGTCATCAAGGAACAACGGCAGCTGACTGAGGCTGCTGATGGCGTTGCCCAGCAAGGGCCATTCCTCGGGTTGGAGACGGCCAGTGCGGAGTCGGCCGCTTTCGATGCCCACTTCCATCGACAGCAGGCGATAGGTGAGTTGCTCCTTACTCATTTCCAGACTGAACACAGCGACCGGCAGCTGGTGCAGCTGGGCTACATTTTTGGCGATATTGAGCACAATCGAGGTTTTTCCCATGGCGGGCCGACCCGCCACGATGATCAAATCGCTGCGCTGCAGGCCCTGGGTGATGGCATCGAGGTCGTAGAAGTTCACCGGGATGCCGGCGACGGCGGTGCCGAGGGAGCGGCTCTCAATCTCGTTGAAGGTGCTTGTGAGAATCTCGGCGGTGGGAGTCAATCCCACACTGGGCTTTTCCTGACTGATGGCAAAAATCTTCTGCTCTGCCTCGTCGAGCACCTGCTCCATGGGCTTGCTCTGATCGAAGCCGAGGCGGATGACTTCGTTGCCGGAGCGAATCAGCTGGCGCCTGAGGTATTTATCCATCACCAAGCGGGCCACCTGGTCAATGGAGGCGGTGCTGAGGGTGCGCTCCACCAGTTCCACCAAGCGGGCGCTGCCACCCACCTTTTCCAGGTGTCCGGTGTCGGCGAGCCATGCAGCCATGGCAGTGAGATCCGTGGGCTTGCCCTGGCTATGCAGCATCAATGCGGTGCGGTAGATCTCCCGGTGGGCGCCCAGGTAAAAAGCCTCAGGCTGGAGAACGTCTGCCACCCGGCCAATGGCATCCGGGTCCAGCAAGATGCCCCCAAGTACAGCCTCTTCGGCCTCCAGGTTCTGGGGGGGAAGGCCATCGGGAGTGGCTTCAAAGCCACCACCCTCGCCCCGAAATTCCCCGCCCCGCTTCGATCGGGGGGCGGGAACCTCGGGGGCGCCAGAGTCACTCAAGGGAACGGTAACCATGGCCAATCTCGCGAACGACGACGGAGGGTGAAGCCGAAGAGTTGGATCCTCGCGTACGGATCGGAAACCCACCGGCATGGACGCTACTGGTAGCTTTTTGATTTAGTTAGTGATTCTCAATAGGTACCCAAAGACATCGCCCAGTCGCAAGCCATGAACCATTACGAGCCTGCCATTAATTGTTAAATAGCCCTGCACAAAATTTGTTGGCTAAGGATATGTATTGGGCAGCAATCTATGGTTCATAACAAAAACAATAGCATGAATGCAAAATAATAAAATTATGTTTTAATTTATTCTATAATTAAAAGAGCTTTTGTTTTGCTTTAGCCCTTGGGTCCAATAAGTTTAAAAGCTGACCACTTCGAGGTTTAGCTCTGCGGTGACATCAGGATGCAACTTAACTACTACTTTGTAAGTGCCTGTGCGGTGAATGTCGGGCACTGAGATATCGCGCCGCTCAACGGCCTTCTCGGTGGCTGCCTCGATGGCATCGGCCACATCGCCATTGGTCACGGTGCCGAACAGCACGTCATCGCCACCGGTCTGCTTCTTGACGACGAAACGGCCAATGGTGGTCAGGGCGGTCCTGAAGGCTTCCGCCTCAGCCTTGAGTGCGGCTTGGCGCTCGGCTTCCTTGGCCCGGCGGTGCTCTACCTGGCGCAGGACGGCGGCCGTCACTGGGACAGCCTTGCCGGTGGGCACCAGGAAATTACGGGCATAACCGGGGGCCACTTCAACAAGGTCCCCATTCCTGCCAAGGCTCAGTACGTCTTCACTGAGAACAACCTGTACGCGCTTGGCCATGACGACGAAACCGGAAACCTGAACTGGGCGATCGTTGACTCTACGCCAAAGAGCGGCCCCTTGGGCGCTAGCTCCGCCCAACGGACCTGGGCAAACGCACATGACTGGCCAGTCCCAGGATTTGCAAAAGCCTGATGTGCTCCCAAGTCAGGTCGATCTGCCCTTTGTCGACGCCATGGCGGGCCGAGTGGGGAAAGGCGTGGTGGTTGTTATGCCAACCTTCACCGAAGGTGAGCGCAGCCACCCAAGGATTGTTTTTGGAGTGGTCCCCGCTGTCGTGGCTTACTTGGCCCCAGCGATGGGTGGCCGAATTCACCAGCCAGGTGCACTGGTAAACAATTGCCAAGCGCAGGGGGATGCCCCAAAGCACCAAGGACCAGCCACCCACTCCCGTGGCGTTGCCGACCCAATAGAGGAAAATCCCCAGAATCAGCTGCAGGGAAAGGAACCAACGGTTCAACCAGCGGTAATAGGGATCGACTGCAAGATCGCCCGTCAGACGGGGCACGGCAGCGAGGGCAGGAACCCCAACGAGCATCCAGCCCATGTGGGACCACCAAAAGCCCAGGTTGCTGTCGTGGTGGTCGACATCAGTGTCGGAAAACTTGTGGTGGTGCCGGTGCAACCCGACCCAGTCAATCGGACCGTGCTGGCAGCTCAGGGCTCCGCAGGTGGCCAGGACACGCTCCAACCAACGGGGCACCCGGAAGGAGCGATGGCTGAGAAGACGGTGATAGCCCAGAGTGACCCCCAGGCATGCGGTGATCCAGTAGAGGATCAACAGGGTGACCAGGGCCTGCCAGCTCCAGAAGCGTGGCAGCAGGGCCACCAGGGCCAGGCCATGTACCGCCGCCATGTAAAGGATTACTCCCCAGCGTGCCCCGGGTGCCTCAGCGGGCCCGCTGTGCAGAGCCCTTGCGCGGCGAGGATCCAAACTGATGATGGCCGCTCGCCGGGTATGGAGCGCCTGGAGCCTGGCGGCAGCTCGGGGGGAACTGGTGGCGAGCATGAAGGCAGAAACGAAACTTAAGCTAGAATGATAGCAGTACGGATTCATATCAGATGGGATACCGAGCAGATATCGCATCAGGCCGCATCGCTTTTTCGCATTTGATTCGCATGTGGCATGCCCGCAACAGCTGGTCCCACCGAGTGCTGCCCTCCCTATCCGAACACTTCGATCTGGGGCGCGTACACACTTCCCAACTCTCGATGCTGCGTAACGGCAAACTGGCATCCCCTGGGCCCGAGGTGTTTTTGGCTCTGGGGGGCATCAACCGTTGGCTGTCCGCGCAAGCGCCTGCAGGCCAGTTCGACCCGTCTCTCCTCCAGGTGACGCTGGCCGGCCACCCCGAACTGATCGACGCCCTGGCGACCGGCGCCGATGCGGTGCGGGACCCCCAAGGTGGGGTCCTCGGGGCGGGCGACCTGTTGGAGGTGTTTGTGGGCCTGCGGCCGGCACCCCCAGCCTTCAACCTCTCTATCAAAGAGGAGGAGGCCGCCACGCTTTCGGCGGCTTTGGCCGACTTATTGACGGCGGGGCGCCCCTGGCGCCAGTGCCGAGACGAGCTGCTGGTGGCCTATCCGGTAGGGCGGCGCGGTCGGCGGGAGCGCTTTGCTGCAGTCATGGCCGGCCAGCAGGAGTACGGCGCCACCGACCTTGAGGCGGAATTGCCTGACCTGCGGCGCACCCTGGCCCAATTAGGAGGCACGGGAACAGCGGAAATTGGGCCGGAACGCTTCTTGGAGCTCCTCCGCAATCGAGCCAAGTCCAGGGCCGATTCCGCCTGCACCCAGCTTGAAGGCTTGGGTGATCTTGCCACCGCGATCCGCCGCGAACTGGCTGCGGGGTAATGGCTCGGGCCTTCCAGCGGCAAGATGACTACCCTCGCCGCCTTGCCCTTGACCACCAGTTGGGCCCGTGATCAAGTGGCCACAGCCCTAGAACAGATCGCCCCCCTGGTCCGGGCCCACACAGCCGCCATTCAGCCTCGACTGGCCGCAGTGCTGGCGGCCATGGCCGCCGAGCGGGTCGGAACCCAGCACTTCGCTTCGGTGAGCGGCTATGGCCATGGGGACCAAGGACGCGACACCCTGGATCGGGTCTTTGCCCGGGTGCTTCAAGCCGAAGCCGCCGCCGTAAGACTGCAATTCGTCAGTGGCACCCACGCGATCACCGCCGCCCTCTTTGGGGTGCTGCGGCCTGGGGACCGACTTCTGGCCCTCACCGGCCGTCCCTACGACACCCTGGAGGAGGTCATCGGGCTGCGAGGCAATGGCATGGGCTCTTTGGCGGACTTCGGCATCGTCTACGACGAACTGCCGCTAACCCCGGCTGGCCTGGTGGATAAAGAAAAGCTTGACACGGCCCTGTCGGTCCCCACCCGCATGGTGCTGATCCAGCGGAGTTGCGGCTACAGCTGGCGCCCCTCCCTCGGGGTGCGGGCCATCGCTCAGCTGTGTGAAAGGGTCAAGGCTCTTCAGCCCGACTGCCTTTGCTTTGTGGACAACTGCTACGGAGAGCTCGTGCAGGACCTGGAGCCCACCGCCGTGGGCGCCGATCTGATCGCCGGCTCCCTGATCAAGAACCTGGGGGGCACCATCGCCCCCGCCGGCGGGTATGTGGCCGGCCAGCGCCAGCTGGTGGAACAGGCCTGTTGTCGCCTGACGGCGCCAGGCATCGGCAGTGAAGGGGGCAGCAGCTTCGACCTCAACCGCCTGTTGTTTCAAGGGTTATTCCTGGCACCCCAAATGGTGGCTGAGGCCCTCATCGGCGCCGAACTGGTCGCCACAGTGTTTTCCAATCTCGGCTATGTCGTCAGTCCCAAGCCAGGTGAGGAGCGCAGCGATGTCATCCAAGCTGTGCGGCTGGGCAGCGCTGAGGCTCTCAAAGCGGTGTGTCGGGCCTTCCAATCGGCCTCGCCGGTGGGGTCCTATCTCGACCCAGTGCCCGCGCCCATGCCCGGCTACGCCACCGACTTGGTGATGGCGGGGGGCACCTTCATCGACGGCAGCACCAGCGAATTCTCAGCAGACGCGCCCCTGAGGGAGCCCTTCGTGTTGTTCTGCCAGGGTGGCAGCCACCATGCGCACGCCGCCCTGGCCCTCGAGCGAGCCCTCCCCGCCCTGGTGGAGGGGGTCGCCAGTAGGGCTTAACCAGCCCCTTCAGGCGTAACCCCTGCCAGAGTGGCCTTTCCCCCGCTTCCGCCCCGGGCCATGGCGCTCTCCTTCCCCACCGACTGCCGCTACGCCGATAGCCACGAATACACCCGTCCCGAAGGCGATCTGGCCCGGGTGGGCATCAGTGCCTTCGCCGTCGATCAACTCGGAGACATTGTCTTTGTGGAGCTACCCGAGGTGGGGACCGCCGTGACCCAAGGGAAAAGTTTCGGCACGGTGGAGTCGGTCAAGGCCGTGGAGGAGCTGGTGGCTCCGATCACGGGGACCGTGAAGGCGCGCAATGAGGCCGTGCTTGCCAACCCTGAAGAGTTGCAGAACGACCCCTACGGCGAAGGCTGGTTGCTGGTGGTGGTTCCAAGCGACGCCAGTGAAATCGACACCCTGATGGATGCCGCCACATATCAAGGCAAAGTCGATGGCCACTGATGGCCTGGTAATGCGTACAGCTGGCGAGGCGACCCGACCACATGGCATCCTTCTTTGAAAATCTTTATGATTCGGACACTTGATTGATCGCCTGTGAGCGCCCCGTTTCTCGTACGGCACCTGGGTCCGGGTCCTGACGAACAACGGCAGATGCTCGCAGAGCTGGGGTTGGATTCCCTGGAATCCTTGGCGGCCCAGATCGTTCCGGCCGATATCCTCCTTCCCCAGCCTGCCGCAGCCGAGGGCTTGCCTTTGGCTTGCGGCGAAGCCGAGGCCTTGGCCGAATTAGCCCAGATCGCTGCCGCCAACCGTTCCTGTCGGAGCCTGATCGGACTGGGCTACCACGGCACCGCCACGCCGGCCCTGATTCAGCGCCACGTCCTCGAAAATCCCTGTTGGTACACCGCCTACACGCCCTACCAAGCCGAGATCGCCCAAGGACGGCTTGAGGCCCTGCTCAATTACCAGACCCTGGTGAGCGAACTCACCGGTTTGCCCATTGCCAATGCCTCGCTGCTGGATGAGGCCACCGCAGCGGCAGAAGCCATGGCCATGGCGCTTGCGGTCAGCCGCCGCAGCGAAGCCCGCAGATTTTTGGTGGATCAGGAGGTGTTGCCCCAGACCCTGGCAGTGTTACGCACCCGGGCCGAACCCCTCGACATCAGCATCGAATTGGTCCCGGCCACTGATTTGGCCAGCCGCTGTGCCGAAGGGCTAGGGAGCTCCGCTTTGCCAGCCGATGCCTTCGGCTTGCTACTTCAACTGCCAGGCACGGCAGGGGGTCTGTGGAACCCCAGTCCCCTGCTGGCTGCGGCCCGCGATGCTGGGATTATCACCACGGTGGCTATCGATCCGCTGGCCCAAGTTCTACTTGCACCGGTGGGCTCCATGGGCGCCGACATCGCCATTGGCAGTCTGCAGCGCTTCGGAGTGCCGATGGGCTTCGGGGGCCCCCATGCTGCTTTCTTCGCCACCAGCGACGACTACAAGCGCCACATCCCCGGACGCCTGGTGGGCCAGTCCCGCGATGCCGAAGGCAACCCTGCCCTGCGCCTGGCCCTGCAGACCCGCGAGCAGCACATCCGTCGTGACAAGGCCACCAGCAACATCTGCACCGCCCAGGTGTTGCTGGCGGTCATGGCCAGCTTCTACGCCATCCACCACGGACCCGAGGGGCTGGGCGCCATCGCCCGAACGGTGCTGGAAGGACGCAGGGCCCTGGTGTCCGCCTTGGCTGAACTGGGTCTGGCCTGCGAAGTCGGACCGGGATTCGACACCGTTGCCCTGCGCACGCCCCAGGCTGAAGCCCTGCAGCAGCGTGGGCTGGCGGCAGGGTTCAACCTGCGCCGTGGCTTGAGGGGCGATGGCGATCCAACCAGCCTGGCCATCAGTCTCGATGAAATGACCACGGCAGCGGAACTCCAAAGACTGATCAGCGCCCTGGCCGATGACCACGCCCAAGCGGAACAAGCCATCACCACTCTGGAGCTGAGCCTGGCCAAAGCCGCCGCCAGCCCCCTTGAAGAGCTGCTGCCCGAGTTGCCCCTCCGCCATGGCCCCTGGCTGCGCCAAACCGCCTTCCACCGCTATCGCAGCGAAACCGAGCTGCTGCGCTACATCCAACGACTGGTCAGCAAGGATTTATCCCTGGTGCACGGCATGATCCCCTTGGGTAGCTGCACCATGAAATTGAATGCGGCGGCCGAATTGGCGCCCGTCAGTTGGCCCGCCTTCAGCCAGATCCATCCCTTCGCCCCGGCGGACCAGACACGGGGCTATGCCCGGCTCGTAGCGGATCTGGAGGCCTGGCTTGGCGCTATCACCGGCTTTGCCGGGGTTTCCCTCCAGCCAAATGCCGGCTCCCAGGGCGAATATGCCGGGTTGATGGTTATTCGGGCTTGGCACCAAAGTCGCGGGGAGGGCCACCGTCGCGTCTGTTTGATCCCCACCAGTGCCCACGGGACCAATCCCGCCAGTGCCGTAATGGCCGGCATGAGGGTCGTTCCGATCCAATGCGATGAAGAAGGCAACATCGACACGGTCGATCTGGCGACCAAGGCCGAGGCCCATGCCGACGACCTGGCGGCTTTGATGGTGACTTACCCCTCTACCCACGGCGTGTTTGAAACCAGCATTCGCCATATCTGCGACTTGGTGCACGAACAGGGCGGCCAGGTCTATCTCGATGGCGCCAATCTCAATGCCCAAGTGGGTCTGTGCAAGCCAGGCCTCTACGGAGCTGACGTCTGCCACCTCAATCTCCACAAGACATTCTGCATCCCCCATGGGGGGGGCGGGCCGGGGGTGGGGCCGATAGGGGTGGCCGCTCACCTGGTGCCCTTCCTGCCGGGCCATCCCCTCGTCGCCGGTCCAGGTGAAGCCGTCTCCGGCAGCCAGCAGGCGATCGGGCCGGTGTCAGCGGCACCCTGGGGCAGTGCCGGCATCCTGCCGATCAGCTGGATGTACATCCGCATGATGGGGGGGCTAGGCCTGCGCACCGCCAGCCAGGTGGCCCTGCTGGCGGCCAACCTGATTGCCGAACGCCTGGATCCCCATTTCCCGGTGCTCTACAAGGGCGCCAATGGCAGGGTGGCCCACGAATGCATCCTCGACCTGCGTCCCCTTAAGCGCAGCTGCGGCCTGGAGGTGGATGACGTGGCCAAACGCCTGATGGATTATGGGTTCCACGCCCCAACCGTGAGTTGGCCCGTAGCGGGAACGGTGATGGTGGAACCCACCGAGAGCGAATCCCTGGCCGAGTTGGATCGTTTCTGCGATGCCATGATCCACATCCGGCAAGAGGCAGCGGCCCTGGAATCGGGTCAAGCCGATCCCCTAAATAACCCCCTCAAACGAGCTCCCCATACGCTCGCTGCCGTCACAGCCGACACTTGGGACCGTCCCTATAGCCGCAGCCAAGCCGGTTTTCCGGCGGGAGAGCTACAGCGCGATGGCAAAGTCTGGCCGGCTGTAGCTCGCATCGATAACGCCTTCGGTGATCGGAACCTGGTCTGCACCTGTCCCACCGTGGCAGAAATGTCAGTTACAGAAGTGGCCGCCTAATTGGCCACAGATCTACCGTCGGTTTCCTCCTTCACGCATATTGGCCTTCAATGTGGGTCGCCCAACGCCTCTAACGCTGCCAAGCCCCCTAAACCACCCATGAACCCCATCGGTCCAGGAAACGGAACCCAACGAGTCGAAGGCACCAACGTGATTCGCGTAGCGTTTGGTGTCCGTCATTCCCGTCGCTCCCGTCCCGCACGGCCCGAGCATTGGGCCACCCTGGTGCTGCCGTTTCAGGACGGAGGCGGACCCGGCGGTCCTACACCTCCCCAGGCGGCTTGATTATTAGGCCAATACTCGTATAGTCCCCCTGATTGTTTTTTAGGCGAACTAGGCCCTTTACTCAGATGCGCCAAATCACTGGGGCATTGAATTTCTGCGCCTCCATCAAGCTATACTTAGGCTGGATCAGCGAGCTAAAGTATCACTATTTCAGCAACATAAGGGACGCAAAAGTTACCTAATCAGAGGATTTTAATCTATCCTTACATGTTTAAGGGCATCTCGAATAATTACCGGTTTTCTCCGTCCAGAGGACTGAGATCGTTGTCGGGACTGTAATCAGGTCGGCAACCCTGGCTGGTTTCGCGTAATCTCCCTCAGGACAGTTCAGCTCCCATCCCGATGCAGGGACGCGGAGAATCCCAACAGCAGCGGCACGCACAGACCGGCGATCACGGGGCCCGGGGGACTATCAAACACCACGCCGAGACCGAAACCACTTACCGCTACCGTCATGCCGATGATGGCCGACCGCGCCATGGCAGCTGCCAGGCTTGTCGATGTACGGATGCCGATCAGGGCCGGCGCGCCGTAAAGAGCGATAGAAAGGACAAGACCCACTGCGGCCATACCGCTCACAATCACCAGTGTGGTGGCGAGGCTGAGCAGCTGCTGCAGCCGTCGAACCGGCAGCCCTGCAGCCGCGGCCCCATCCGGATCCATGGACAGAAACACCAGGTGCTGATAGCGACTGCAGACCAGAACCAGCAGCATGCCGAGAGCGATGCCGGCCATTAGCAGTTCTACCGGGCCGGCTGTGAGCAGATCGCCGAACAGGAGGCTGTTGAGGTCCACGTCGCCATCGAGGGCCTGGATCAGCAGGACCCCTAGCCCCAGGCTGGCGGCGAGCAGCGTGTTGGCCACTACTTCCTGGCCCAGATCATCCAGCAGGCGACGGCTACTGAGCCGCTCCGCGAGCCAGGTGACGCTTAATCCACTGGCCAGCCCTCCCAGCAGGGGATCGATTCCCGCCGCCAGGGCCAGGGCCACACCCGGCAGCACGGCATGGGCGATCAGGTTGCAATGCAGCACCCTGCGTCTCAGAACCAGAAGCGGGCCGACAACGCCGGCCATGGCTCCGGTCAGCAGGGCCATCAGCAGGGGTAGCAGCCACCAGGCAAACGTGCTCGCGTCTGGACTCATGGCCGCTGCAACCGCCCTAGGACGAGATCAGGCCGGTCATCCGCGAGAAGCGTTGTATCCAGTAGTAGCGCCCTGTCGTACCCCTGCAGGGAATCACCCCAGTCGTGGCTACTCACCAGCACAACGCGACCCTGGGCGGCCTGCTGGCGCAGCACCGCCAGCAGCTGCTGGCGGGTCGGGGGATCCAGGTAGGTGAACGGTTCATCGAGGACCAGCAGTTCCGCCTTCTGAAGCAGGGCCCGAGCCAGCAGGGCCCGCTGCTGCTGGCCCCCGGAGAGCTTGGAAAGACGCGTTTCCGCCAGCGAAGCCAAACCCATCGACTGCAGGGCCTCGGCGGTATCCGGCAGCGGCTCCGCTGCGGGGCCTGCCAGTTTGCCGAGAGCCACGAGATCACGGACAGTAATAGGCATCTGCCACTGGATGGCGCTGCGCTGAGGAACCAGGGCAAGCCGTGGCCGACGAGGGGCCATGGCCCGGCCATTCCAGAGCACCTTTCCCAGGCTTGGGGTGAGCTGGCCGAGCAGCAGTTTCAGCAGGGTGGATTTGCCAGCACCATTGGGACCGAGCAGCGCCGTGAGGCTGCCGGGCCCGAGGCTGAAACTTACCTCCGCCAAAACCGTGGGGGAAGCCTTGCCTGGATAGCGGTAGCTGACTCCCTGAACCTGAAGCATCGGTAAGGCGGCTCGGGATTGCGCTGCGTTGGAGGGGAAGCGGGGAATGGGCTTCCGGGCAAAAGGGAAGACGGCCTAGGGCAACCGAAAGGATTGAACCGACACGAGCCTAGGGCCCTCGGCGCTGGGAATGGTTATCGTTAGCGCGGTTGTTGTTCGGCATGTGTCGCTGCTATCCGATCGTCAGTGCTGCGGTTTCAGAGGATTCCACTTTCAGGGCCGGCGAACCCCCATTTCCAGGCCATGGCTAGCCCAACTCATTTTGGCCGCCGCTTTACTGCTCCCGCCTCCCCCTGCCCAGGCGGCCACCGTCGTCGCGGCGGACGGCGTGCTCTGCGACCTCACCCGCACCCTGGCGGATGGGCTGATCACGGTGGTCTGCCTCCTGCCCGCCAGCCAGGACCCTCACCAGGCGGCGCTGCGGCCCAGCGATCGCCAGGTTCTGGCCCAGTCAGATCTGGTGCTGGTGAATGGCTTTGGCCTCACCCCCGCTCTCAGCAAGGTGCAGGGGCGTCGGCCCCAGGTGGCGGTGGCGGAGCTGGCGGTGCCCAACAGCCCCAGCTTCGAGGGTGCCGGCGGTCTGCGGGACCCCCATGTCTGGCATGACCCCCGCCAGGGCGCAGCGATGGTGCGGCTGATTGCGGACCGCCTGGCTCCCTTCACTGACCAGGACAGCCGGCTGCGCTCCCGCAGCCAGCAGGCCGCTCTCGTGCTCACCGATCTCGATACCTGGACCGCTCGACAGATCGCGACGATGACCCCCTCTGCCCGGGTGCTGGCCAGCGGCCATCGTGCCTTCCGCAGCTTTGCCCGTCGCTACGGCATACGGGAGTTGGCGGTGATCGAATCCTTCAGTACCGCCGGCCTGCTGCGGCCCCAGGGACTCAATCAGGTGAGTGATGCGTTGAAGCGCTCCGGCGCTCGCGTCATTTTCCCCGATCGTCTTCCCCCCTCGAAGACACTGCGGCGCATCTCCCAGCGCAGTGGAGTTCCGATCAGTTCCGTGGCACTAGTGGCCGATGGCCTGGCAGCCAAGGCCAGTTACGTCGATACCTTCATCGCCAATGTCTGCACCTTCGTGGAGGGTCAGGGCGGCAGCTGCGACCGGGCCGGCGGCCAGCAACTGGCGCGCCGCTGGGCGGCGATTCGCTGAATGCTGCGGCGCACCTCGGCTTGGCAGCCCGC
>Ga0209298_10000547_pt1 | contig 25130 bp, 20 predicted proteins | sample S_140806_EF_Meta_FD_187325 | JGI IMG/M metagenome (GOLD analysis project Ga0209298, IMG submission 187325) | Freshwater microbial communities from Lake Simoncouche, Canada to study carbon cycling - S_140806_EF_MetaG (SPAdes) (version 2) | ecosystem: Environmental > Aquatic > Freshwater > Lake ...
TAATTTGATTAATATTAGATCTTGGATCATTTAATGTTGAAAGCCTTCTATTAACATCTTGAACTAAAGCCGTATCACCAGATTGGGTAGCTGCTTGACGAATTTGTTCTAAAATTGGTTTAAAGGCTGTTGCCGCCGCTCCTCCAACTGCCGCTATATTTTGCGGGTTATTACTTATTGTTGATGCGCCTTCATTAAGAATTTTTGATTGTGAACCAAGTGCGCCTTGAAGAGCAGTAACCTGTCCTCCTCCAAGAATTTGTCCAGCAAGGTCACTTCTAAATTTTGCTTGATCATTTGCTGTTCCAAAATTTTCAAAAAGTCCAGAAGATTCAAGTTTAGAAATTGTTTGACTTAAAGCTTCTTGTCTTCTTAAGAACGTTTCACCGCTTGCCTTTCCTGTTCCTAGATTGGCTCCACCTAAATAATTAATATCTTCGTTAATTCTACTAGAAGCTCCAGAATCAAAAGCTTCTGCAATAAGAGTCGCCCCACGTTCTACATTTTGTAAAAACGTAGCATTAAAATTTTCAACAAATTGATCAAGAACTTCTTTTTGTTTTACTAATGAATCGAAATTTATTCTCTCCCTCTCTTCCCCCTCTTTTATAAAAGATTGAGTTTGAGCTTCAACTGAATCTTTAAAAGAATCTATAAAATTATCAAATTCTTCATTTAAAGATTCAACACCCTCTTCTCCATCTTGTTTTTTTGCTCTTTCTTGTAAAATTGGTTTTAAAGCTTGTTGTGCATTTATAAATTCTTTTAAGTTTGCTTCTTGATTTTGTGGAGTTGAATTGTTTACATTTTTTGACGCATCTGTCACCCTCTTAATAGCATCAAATAATTTTGTTTGACTATTTTTTTGATCTCCAGACAGAATTCCTTCTAATCTTTTTGTAAATTCAAAAACGTCACCTACATCTTTCCCTCTAGGCGCGGTGCTTTTTTCTGAAGCATAATCTATTGGTGTGCTAAATACTTTATTTGCTATATTTGTTTTATTCTTTTCTATAAGATTTTCTTTTGTAGATTTTCCCGGTATAAGCAATTTACTATTAACTTCTTCCAAAGAGGGAGTGGCTGTTTCAAAATATTTAGATATTCCAGTGAGAAAATCTTCTTGACCAGCTTTTAAAATTTGAGCAGCAACTGCTCTCTCTCTGTTTCCCGTATTAACCGCTTGAGAATCTCTTTGTAGTTCTCTTTGTTTAACTATATTTTGTTGTTCAAACGGGTTTATTGTTCTTTTTAAATTTTGAGCTGTTACAACATCTTGTGCTGAAGAAGCTAATCTATCTATACCTTCCGAACGTTGAACTTTTGCATTAAATCCAGTAGATCCAATTTCATCATTTAATTTTGTAAATTCAGATCTTAAACCTTTAGCAGTAATTTTTATTATTTCGTATCCATTTTTAAAAGATTCTTGAATAGTCTCAAGAGCATATTTATATCTATTTATATCTGTTTGGAGATCTGGAATTTCCATCTTCTCAAGCTTCCTTATTTCAATTTGAACATTTACAATATCTCCAAACAATCTATCAACAGCATCTCTAGCGGGTGCAATAAATTTTTCATCTATAAGCGTTCCAAATTTAAAAGCAGAAAGACCGGTCACTATGGCAGCAATGATAGCTCCACCTATTGCAACAGCTCCTCCAGCAGCAATTCCACCAACAGCAGTCCCAAGCCCACCTGATGCAATACTTCCAGCAGTAGCAGCGACTCTACCAGCAGTAGATGCGGCTAATCGAGTTGCTAGTCCACTTAAACCAGCTTTTATCTTTCCATAAGGAATAAGTTTTAAGACAATCGCTCCATTTGCAATAATATTTGATATATCGCTAGCTTTGCTGGCAAACTTATCTGCCGCCTCATTCATCTTTGTAATAGCTTCATTTCTTGCAGTAACTTCATCATCTAATTTGTCAATAAGATCTTTATTAGCCTTTTCCTTTTTTCTCTTTTCAGCTTCTAAAGCCTTTACAGCTTTATCTCTAGCATCTGTTTCGTTTTTTAAAGCCTCTTCGTCAAGAGCGTAAGCTCTCGCCATGCTTTCAATAGCAGGAATACCCACAAAATAATATGCAGTGCTTAAGGCTCCAATAGCTCCTGACATTTTTTCAAATCTTGAAGAAAGCTTTGTTGTTGCAGCCGTTGCTGCTTGTGCGGCGGCTGCTTGTGCCGTTGCCGCTTGTGCGGCGGCAGCTTGTGGAGATCCTCCAGCACTGCCAAGGACAAAATTAGGAACAAATCCTCTTGCTGCAAGATTGCTTCCGTAAGTTTTTGGATTTTTACCTTCACTTATTGCTCTTTTTATTCCATCCTTTACTCCATTTGGCTCGTCATATTCGTTTGCAACCGAAATACCTTGTTTATTAAAAGGTGATTTTAATGAATTATCTTGATCGATATAGATTTTATCTCTTGGAACTCCTGCTGCCATTTCTCTTGAGATAGCATCATTAAGAGCGGCAAAGTTTGGTATGAAACCAGATGCTGCTCTTCTTCTTGCTCTTTTTGTTGGGGGATTATTAGCTTCCTCTTCTTCTTCTAAAACTCCTAACTTTTCTTTATAGTAACCCTTTTTATCATTTAATATTTTTCTTGCATAACTTTCTATAGAAGATTCGCTTGTTGATACTTTAAAATCTCCCGACTTAACTTCTTTTGTAATACCGAATAATTTCTTTAAATCTGGTGAAACAGACAGAGCATCCCAATCTCCTCCTTCTGGTTTTTTCGTATCATTTCCATCAATTCCCAATCCTTGCGTAATTACAGCTTCAAAAGCTGCGCCAGCAGCACCTTGAACAGCGCCATAAGCTCCTTTATTACCTCCTTTTTGTGCAAGCCTTGTTGCTATGGTTTCTGGACTGATCTCTCCTTTCATCAGCGGATTTGAAAGTTTTTTCGAATAAGAAATTGCTGTAGAGATAATATTATTCATTGCTTCTTTTGAAATAGAAGCTTCTTCTTCTTTAGTTGTGCTTGAATTTGTTTGTGGTCCCGCTAATTGTGTTGGACTTAATATATATTTAATATTTTTAACATTCTGCCATTTATCTAAAGAACCTGATCCTAATTGTCTCTCTGATTCGTATGTCTTATTAAGATTAGGAATTAAAAAAGCATAGTCTCTAGCTTCTATTTCCAAAGGCTTTAGTGGAGAACCAACTCTATTTTCATCTTCTTCTTTTTTTAGAGCTTTTGTAGTAGCTTTTTTGTTTTTTGCTTCTTTTATTTGTTGTGCTGTATATGATACTTGTTTTCCATTAACATCTACTAATACGCTACCGTCCCGTAAGGCTAAGTTTTCGAAATTCTTTAAAGAATCATCTGGATAATCTTCTAAATTTTCGCGATTAAACTGTTTCTTAGTAGTCTGTGCAGGTCTCTTTTTTCTTGTGCCGAAAAAATTTGGCACAAACCCACTAGCATATAAAGGAATAACCGCAGAATCTCTTCTACCACCAAAGTTTGGAATTTCAACTTCCTGATTATTCATGATGAACTTTTGTCCACCAATTGTTCCTTGACCCATTTTTGCTTTAACAGAAGAAGAAGCTCCAAAGGATTTAGCCATTGCCTCTTCCTCTTTAAATCCAGCAGCAAATCTCTTCTTACCTCCTTTATTTGTAAATCCTCCACTTGGAGAGAATCCTCCAACTCCAGCTTTAGAGGCGGCAGTAGCAATACTATTAACCAAAGCCTGTTGTTGTGTTAATAAAGCATTTTGTTGTTTAATAGCATTAATAACCGCCTGTTCTTTTTGGGCTTGAGTTGCGCTTGAACTTAAAAGAATTGCTCTTAAATTTGCATCTTGTTGAAGAAGGGCAACAATGCCTCCTTCGATGTTTTTAATTCTTTCTTGTTCTGATCCAATTTTAAACAAATCAGAAATGCCTTCCTTTGCAAACTTTGCAACAACTTGAAATAATTTAAAGAAGGCAGCAGAGACTAAAACTAATCCCGGTCCAGCAATAAAGGCTCCAACTCCTTTGAAAAATCCTTGAATTAATTTATTACCTTCTTCTGGATCAAAAACCTTATTTAAAATATCAAGTAATTTATTTGCCCCAGTTAATAGATTTTCAATAACAGGAGCAATAGAGAGTTCGCCTATTTTAGAACCAAGCTCAGTCAATCCTTGAACTAATTTATTTATTTGAGCAGCAAGAGTTTGATTTAATTGGGCATTTTTTTCAAAAGCCTCATTAGAAGCTTGACCAGCAGTTTGAGAGGCTCTAGCAAAAATTGAAGTTTCGCTAGATAAATCTTTTAAAGCAGCAGAAACAACGTTAATTTGATAGACACCACCAGCAAGTTCTTTAATGGCATTCGCTTGTGTTGGATCTGAAATCTTTGAAAGAGCATCAGATAATGCCTGTAATTTTTGAACACCTGTTTGGCTTGATTCTATTTCAACGCCAAGAGCCTTAAGGTCTTCAATAACTGTTCCTCTCGAAAGTCTTGAGAAGATAGATTTAAAGGCGTTACCAATAACAGCACCACCTCTTGCCGTTGTCTGTTGAACAGATGTAACTAATCCAAGCAACTCATCAAAAGAAACTCCAGCATCTTCAGCCGTAGATCCTGCTCTAGAAAATGCTTCAGCCAAATCTTTAGCAGACACAGCAAAAGCCGTATCAACTGCAATTAATTTATTAACTATTTGTTCCGCAGTAAGTCCAGCAGATGTGAAACCATTAATTGCTGCTGTCAAAGCGTTAACAGAACCTTCTGCATCTAATCCAGAAACTCTTGTAAGAATAAGGGAGGCATTTAATCTCTTTACAGTTTCTTCTGCTGACAAACCCTGTCTTGCTAATTCCGAAGCAGCATCCGCAACTGTAGAAAATGTTTGTCCAGTATTTTTTGCAACATCAAAAATTGCATTTTTAAATTGACCCAATTGTTCAGTCGTTCCTCCTAAAATAGATCCAATTTCTGTTAATCTTTTTTCAACTTCTATAGTTGAAGAGACTAAGGCTTTAAAAGCAGTAGAAAGACCATTAATAATAGAAACAGCAGCACCGAAGGCAAACACACGCGCAGTCGCGGCATTGATTGATTTATCAAACTCAGAGGCTTGACCAGTAATCCTTCCTAAAGAATTATTAAAATTATTTACCGCTTTTGTTGGTAAATTAATATTACCAAAAGCAGATTGAACCTGTTTCCCAGCCGCATTTATACTTGCTGGATTAAAATTAAGATTAGCGGTAACCGTAACAGGAGCAGTAGCCATACACTACATTACACTTGATGCTATGTAATCTTATCTTCTGGTTTTATATTTTCTAAGCCTCCCGCTCTTTTTACCTTTTCTCTAATGTTAAAATCTTCATCATCTAATGATTTTGATTTTTTCTCCCCCTCTGACCACTCAAAAATCTTTATTGGATTATCTTTAATATCATTAGGCATTTTATAACTATTTTTCAATTTACTTATCAAAATATTGCCATAAACTAATAAGTTCTTTTGAAAGATGGTAAGATCTAAACCTGTTTTGTTAAAAATATTTGAAATATCTTCGAAAATAATAAATAAATCAAAAAAGTCACTACTGAAAGCTGCCCTTAACAAAATATCTCTATTATTTAAGAAAGAAAACTTCTCAAAGTATTTAATGAAACATTTATTTAAATCTTCTTCCGTTATTGGTTCTTTAAAATCTTTATCGTAAAAAAGAATATCAGAGTAAAAAATTGAAGTCATCTTTTTGGAAACATAAGCTTCCTTTGAAGCTAAAACAAAAGATCGTTTCTTAAAATTTAAGATTTTTAATTCATTTTCATCTTCTTCGATTTGGTTTAATAAATTCTTTTTGATATGAATATCCTCAACCTTTGGTAAAAATCTATTTTTGCTCTTTACGGAAAATTCAAGACTTTTGATGGTTTCATCGTTTTCCTTAGTCCAAGATCCGCTTTCGTAAGCTACTTGTAAAAGCTCTTCTTCAGACTTTAATCCAATAATATCAGCTTGTTTTTCAAAACCTTCTTTATGCAGAGACTGCTTTAAAAAATCTAAAATCAAAGGATGTTTGAAATAATATTCAACACCCTGTTCTCTCAAAACAGAATAACCTTGTATTATTTCAGCGAGAGCCGCCTGATGAAGATCTTTCATTCATCCTTTAAATTTTCAATGAGTTCTTGGTTTTCGTTTTCTTCTTTTTCGAGAAAGTCTAATTGTTCCTTGACAGTCTTTTGATCTGAGCCAAGGCCATTATACCAAATAGCAAAAACCCTACCAATTGTAGAAGAAGCTGATTTAATTATCTCTGCCTTCTTTGCAACATCCAAGTCTTCTGAATCATATTCCTCATCAAGAATTTTTGAATAAAATACTTCTTTTTCCTTTAATGTCGCTCCTTCAAAGACTTCAAATTCTGCTATTTTTGATCCAATATTTTCTTTATAAAAAGAACAGAACAGTGCCAACCACTTAATTAATTTTTCTTGAGCCTTAACATCTGCTGTTTGGTTAAACATTGAAGAAAGATTTGTATTATATTCAACCAATGTTTTTTGAGATTTTGAAAGAAGTTTTTTGGCCTTATCTAATTTTTGCTTTTGCTCTTCTGTTAAATCTTCACTCTTAGAAGAAGAATAGAATTGAACAATTCTTTGTGCATCAAAGATATTTGTAATTTCATTTGTGATGTTCTCCTCTGTAGATTTACCAAGTGCGCCACCAAGATCAGAAATCTTTTTCTGAACCATTGCCTTGGACAAAAATCCAGCATTTAAATATTCATTAAATTTAGATGCATAATAAAATTCTGCATTTTCAATCATTGAGTTATTGGGCTTTTTAAGAACAATTTCTGCCTTTTCCTTTTTCTTGGAATTTGGAACATTGAACGAAACAGTAAAAGTATACAAATCTTTCATATATTATATTATATGGTTTTTATGATAAAAATCAAGCACCAGCTAAATAAAAACCATTAGAAGAAAGTATGTATAATCCTGTATTTCCTGCTAAAACAGTTGGTGAGCCTGTTTCAGTCTTTAATGTAAAAGATAAATTATTACTACCGCCATAATCTTCGAAAACCATAGCATCAACAAAAATATCACCATTTTCTATTTGTAAATTATTAGCAATTAATGTTTCATTTATTTTATATGATAATCTATTACCATTTTGACCAGTTCTATAGAAAGAATGGAATTCAAGATTAAATGGCTCATTCTTTAAATAACCACCAATTAAATTTCTATTCTGATCGAATATATAACCACTATATCCAGAAAAAGCAATAACAGTTTGAAATGGTTCATAGGTAGGAGCAACAAAAGAACCCGCTCTTCCAAACTTTAAACAAAATCCACTATTTGGAACTCTAATTGTTACACTAGCGTCTACAGAAAAGTTTTGATTATGATATCCAAAATATGCGCCTGTCATATTAATTAATACACGAAAAAGGGGGCGCAATTTGCGCCCCCTTTAATTTATATTATCTATTGTCCTTTATCTTATTTGGTATAAACAATTGGATTTGTAACGTTTCCGAGGCTAGTAGCACTTGGATAAGAACCGCTAATGAAGATGCCAGCAGTTTGAGTGTTGGCTCCACCGATTTGTGCAGAAAACTGTAAATCGACAGTTTCATTACCATCAAGATCTTGCGAGAAGTTTTGAGAATCAAGAATTGCATCCTTTAAGATGTAAACAAGTCTGCTTGTAGTATTATCACATCTATCTTTGAGAGTAATTTTAATATCTCTCTTTTCTTGACCAGCGCAACCAGTTAAGAGGGCCGCAACAGAACCCTGTCTTTGGTTGGCGGTGATTGCGCTAATTGCAACTGTTGTTTCAATTGGGAAAGTTAATGCTCGCGCATAAGGAAGAGGAGATCCGAGTTCGTTAAGGACTTCTCTAGCCAATGGAATAGAAACAGTAACAGACTGAGGGTGAAGAGTTGCGAGATCAACACCACCGATTCCAAGAGGAGTATTGGCGGCTAAATCGATAATAATTTGACCATCACGAAGAACATCAACATTTGAATTACCCGTATTTGGAACAGGAAGTTTAAGCGTTCCAAGATCTGCCTTACCACCATTAGAGGGCTGAATTGATGGATTAGCGATACCAGAGTAAGCACCTGTATAGAATTCAACGTTACCACAGTCAAAGGAAACTGTCGCACTTGGAATTTCTCCAACAGAAAGATTAACCGTATATTCGGTAATGAAAGCATTACCAAAACCAACGACATCAATATCGCCAGAGTTTATCCAAGAATTAGAGTTAAAAGCGTCATTTCCTTCTGCAACCGTTGCGACAAAAATGTTTCTTTCCTTAAATCTGGAATCTTCCGTTAAGAAACCAGAAATTCCTTGAACGGTTGGAGTATTTCCAACAATAGAATTTTTAACTTCGAAACCTAAGTGGGCTTCATTTTCTCCATCTGTTAAATAATAATCAAAAGAACAAGTTGGAGTAAGATCAGAATTAATCAAAGAACCGATCCGCGCAAGCTGACCGAATTCTCTAATATCCTGTCTAGATCCAGCGATATCAACATCGAATGTGAAATTGTTAATTCTGTGAAGCTGAGTTGCTTCGATGCCGCTGCTTGCATTAACTAAAACACCTGTTTTTGTAACGTAAACGGCTTTACTTGCTGAAAGTTTTCTTACACGGGCCATGATTAGAGGGTAGGTTATTAGTCTTTACAGTATATTCTATATGTTGGGAAAATTAAACGCGAGGGAATCTATAAGTCGAAATATCAAAATCAACCAAGCCAACCAAAACGTCTTTATCGTATTTATTTAAAATAACTGAACTATTTATTTTTGATGTATTTACACTTTCTATAAATGATTTAGATGAGTAATTTGACACATAAGTATTATACGAATATGGAAAACTCTTAACATCAAAAAATCTTCCATATGGAAAATTCTCAAAAGGAACTCTTGTTATACACTCTCTAGCTGTATCTGCTAATAAAGATAAGATATTATCAAGAGTATAATTATCATAAGACATGACAATAACTTGAATCCGAGAAGTTGTTTTTTCTTCTCCTCCAAAAGAAAATTCATTATTTTCGTTATTAACGAATCTAACAAAACACGCTGGTAAAATATAAGTTTTTTCGTCTCTTTTATTTGTTTTTGAAAACAAGTTTGTGCTTGAAGTTTCAGCAGAATTGATAAAATCGCTGGTTACAATAATACTCTCCTCATCATCTTCTGTGATATAGGTGTTTACTTCCTTTATTGTATTGTTGGCTGTAATTGTTAGTCCAGTGCCAGAAGCTTGTGGAAAAATGACTCTGCCATTATCGTAGTCAATATATACATTGTTAGCATTTCCAGAAACAAAAGATCCGTTTACAAAAATTCCAGAATTGGGAACATCAACAGATTGATCAGCAACTAACTGTTTAAACTTTCCTTGATAAGCAACATAAGAAGAAGGAACATCAACAAATGAACTAACATATTGAAAGGAATTCGATTCATTAGTGGCATAAGCCTTAAATTTAGAATCAATTAATTTGTGTTCAAGCCACAAATAAAAAGAAGAGGTTAATTCTGTTGCAAACTGAGCCTTCATTTAGTAACGTTTCCTAAAAATTCTTTTAATATTGTTGACATGTAGCTTCTATTTGAAAATCTGCCGCCAACACTTGTTTTTGTTTGAATACCTTTTCCAGAACGAGAAGCGGGAGATTCTTTATAAACATAGCTCCCCAAACCAGCAATTCCCTTCTCAATACCATCTAACCAACTTCTGCCGGGATTCCAAGGAATAGGAGAAATATTGTAAAGATCTTCTTTTGTTGGCGCAGCTATTTCAATTTTAAAATTTCCATTAGTTAGTGCCTTAACTGAAAATTTGATTTTATTCTTTAAAAGTTGTTTTACTGGTTGTGTTGGATCTGCCCCTTCTTCAAAACCAATAAATGAGAAAAGATTTCCTTTACCACCAAGAGTCGAGGAAGAATTTGAAGCAAGAACACCACCATCTATTTCTACTGTAACAGGATCAGTTTCATATGATTGAATCATTTGATTTTGGGCATCATTAATCTTCTTTTGCCATTCTTCCCTTATTAAAGAAGAAACAGTAGCTCTATTTTTACCCTCTGTCATAGAGGTTTTAAGGGCTGCTTTATTAATAGTAACAACGATCATTGTTTTTTTATTTAGGCTTGATTTAGCTTATTTAATTAATGTTATTTTGCCATTACGATGTTCTCTGTAGCATAACTTGAACGTAAGTAATATTAAATGGACCTATTGGACTTTGTTTAGAATCTACTTTGTAATTTTCGCCATCAACCTCTATAATAGATGCTCTCTTAATTATTTCATAATCAGCTTTTGCAATTTTGATTCTACATTTGTCATTAGAAGAAGGAAGCATTGTATCTGACATCCTTTCTTCCTCAGATTGTGTTGGATAATAAATTCTTGCCTCTATTGGATATTTAACTTTTACTATATCTGAGACAACTATTGATTGAGCTTTTGTTCTATTATACAATGGATTATAATCAACATCAGAACCAACAGATGTAGCTTCCTCAACAAATGCGTAAATGGTTCCTTTAAATGTATCATGAATATCGACAAACAAGCTGTCGATAGAAGCCTTTTCTGCATCTGTAAAAATAGAAGCCATTATTCAAGACCCTGCCTTGGGTGGAAGTAATCTAAACCTGCTGTAAACTCTACCCCATCTTCTCCAGCCAATGAGTTGGGAGAACATTTAGTTGAATTATACTGAAATATTAAATTGTTAAGTCTATCTTGAGCATCTCTCGCAAGATCTCCAAAGCTTTTCGAAATTGATACTTTAGAAACCTTTTGAATAGAAGAGTCTCCTTCTCTAACCATCGTTATTGAATCAGCAAAAGAAGAAGAACTCCAAGTCAATCCTCTAAGAGTTTCTCTGGCAGATCTCTGATAATAATCGATTTCATACATAGACATAAAAATAGACCTTTCTTCTAAAAGAAGACCACTTGGCCCAATTCCTCCAGTTGTATCTACATAAAAATCTTCATGAGTTAAAGAGTTCAAATCTCCAATATGGGTTTTAAGCCATCCAGAAACATAAGTAACAGGAAACCTTCCAGTATCGTCTGGAAAGCTATAAGTTACTATATCAGAAGCTATTGAACCCAACTCATTCATATAGCAATATTACACTTAAATAGTATCAATCAAATTTCTAATACGCTTTATAGCTGGATCATTCATGTCGGGACCATTTTTTGGCCCAGAAACATTTTGTCTTGATCTTCTAATAAAATCAGTAAAAGATTGCATAAGCTGTTTTCTTAAAACACTCTCTCTGGAAACAGGAGTAATTCCAACCCTAGAAGCTAAAACGCGAAGTTCGTCCAATGTCATTTCAGAAAGCTTCTTTTCAAAAGTCTCTGAATTAGTTGTTCCATATGGATTAGATCTTCCAGTTCCAAGGATTTCCTCAAGAGCTAGAATTTCCTTTTCCTGTTCTTCCCTTGTCTTGATTCTATTTTTGCCGTCAGTGATTTCAAGGTCAATTAGTTCTTTAGTTTTATCTTTCTTCATATACTTATTATAGGTTAAAAATGCTTGTTTTTAAAATATAAATAACCCACCTAAAAAGGTGGGTTATTTACAAACAATAGCTTTTTAATAACTGATACTATCAGACGACGATACCAGTCAACACACGGTCTTCAAGAACGATACGACCCTCTTGGATCTTACCATACCAGCCTAGTTTATTTTGACGAGAAACGAACTGATCATCAACTTGAACGCTGACTTCAGTAGAAACACCTTCTTCACGAACGGCGGGTCTGATGAGAGACTCTTTCGTTCTGTCGATACCAACGATAATTTCGTCAGAAGCTTGAGTGAAGGCTGTTTCGCCATTGAAGGTAGTTGCTCCAGCAAGCGCACCAAAGATCTTATTATATCTTTGATTGATGCCCATTTCGAGAACTTCGATAATACCGATTCCAAAGAAAGTAGGAAGACCTCCTTGATTCATGAGTTGCTTGCGCATCTCTTCAGTAGCAGGAATTGCGGTAGCACCAGATGTGCCAGCAACAGCACCTGACCGAGTATTAACAGGATTGTAGGCCATGTTACGAAGCTCTTCGACCATTTCTGGCGACATAAGCAAATCAGTAACTCCAACCATTGGACCACCAACAGGCGTTCCGCTTGAATAAGAACTCCAGAGACGCTTGGAAAGCGTAATAAGACGATTAAAATCATCAAGTTGAAGTTGGTCAGCGGTTGTTGCGCGAATAATGTGATTACCAGCAACGGCACTTCCCGTAGTCTTTGTATCGCCAGCGATAAGAGCGCCTAAAAGTTGGTTAATAGAAGTCTTTTCTTGCTTAAGAAGAAACTCTTGGGCCATTCTGGTGAAGACCTTGGAGATGTCGATGCTTCTACCCTTGCGAAGATACTTCTTATCAAGAGAGATGGCGCTATCAAGCGTATAAGTCTTGAATTTAAGCTCGTCATGAGCGGGATAGAGTTCGTTGGTGCTAAGACCACCAGCAACAGACTGCGAGTGAATTCTGATATAATCTTCATCAGTCACATCATGGAACAAGTCCAAGGGAATAGAAAGATTATCATCTTCGCTAAATGCTAAAGTCTGATAGAGGCTGGAGACAGTTGGTGCGCTGTTAATAACTTCGCTAATCACTGGACCAACTAATTCCGCAACGGCGGCTCTAGCTTCTTCCGCGATAAGCTTATCTTTCGAAGCACAAGCTTTGATAAGCTCAACTTGTTCGGGAGTTTCTTGAATACGAATTTTCATTTTTAAATTATATTAGTTGGTTAAAATTAGACGGAGAATTTAAGTCTAGCATAGGGACCAGCAGCAAAATCAGTGTGTTGCTGGCTTTCTCTAAGCCCAGTTCCGATAAATGTTCCGACCATAATGTCTCTTTGACCACTCGTTATAGCACTGAAGGCCACGCCAGAGACTTTTCCTCCCGGCATCACGATAGCAGCTTGTCCAAGACTTGGACAGACACCACCAGCAAGACCGCGAACATTGATTTCCACAATACCTCTAGAGGCAATGGGAACAGCTTCGCCCGAAAGGACGCATTGAAGATCTTGCTTCTTCTGAGGATAGTAAAGAAGTTTTTCACCATTTTCATCAACTTCTCTTACGTCTCTTAAGATCATACCGATAATGAGACCAGCATCGCCAGACGAAGCAGTAGTAACCGTTTGAGGAACGAAGGGATATTGAGATCTAGCATTACCAAGGGCGTTGGCAAAAGGACCGAAGTTTCCGTATTCCACGGGATCGAGGGTCAAATTGCCAGCAGAAACCTTGACGAACGTTCCGGCCTCGCCGGAATTTGAATCGAAAGAGTAACCATTGATTACATCTGTCTCATTAATGCTGCGGTAGGGGAGGAGGCGTGTGATTTGTTGTGCCATGATGTTTGTTTGTTAAAGTTAAATTATGCGGTTTGAAATTGAAGACCATTTTTCTTGATCTTTTGTAAAAGAGTTTCTTCGCTAGCGTATCCTGCGGTGTTGTTTGGAAGATTTGAGGCTTCAATTTCTTCAACTTCCAATTCAAGCTCAGTTTCAACTTCGTCTTGTTTGGAGGCTTTGCTTTCTAAGAGTTGTTCAGCAGCCTTTTCGATTTCAGCCTTCTTGGCTTCTTCTAAGGAGGCGATTGCTTCCTTATCTTGTTTTGCGAAAAGAACTTCTGCTCTTGTTTTGAAATTCTCAAAAGAGGCTTCAGAAGAATCCAAATTCTTGACATCTTCGATAACAATCTTTTCTTGAGCTTCGGTTAATTCATACTTATCAAGAATAGCCTTAACTCTGGCATTGAATAAATCGGCAGCAGCCTTTGCTTCGATTTCTTCCTTGATCGATCCAAGTTCTAAATTAGTTTTTTCGAATTCAGTCTTAACCAAGTCTAATTCGGCTAAGGCTTTTTCAAGATCCTTTTTGTTGGCATCAGCTTGTGACTTCCATTCGTTTTGTTCGTCAAAAACTTTCTTGATTTGAAGAGCGATTTCCGAAGAAGCTTTACCTTCTTGAAGTTTCGCCATAAGCTGATTAAATTGTTGTTCGTTCATTGAAAATGATGATTTGTTAGCTTTTACAGATTTTTTATATTCTTGGGAAAATAATTTGTCATTTTCTTCTTCCATTTCATTTTTTTTATCCATTTCTTCCTCTTCGTTTTCTTCTTCTTCGTATTCTTCGTCTTCAATAAGAACATATAATCCCTTCACTTCTGCTGCTGGAGTTTCTGTAATACCAACACCTAAAGCATAAGCAGGGCCATTGATTATTCTTCTGACTCTACCTTTATTAGAATAACCCGTTCCACCATAAGTTTTTAAATTATCTTTTAAACTAGAATAATTTTCATCTTCTTCGTCCATCTCTTCAACTTCTTCCATTGATCCATCTCCAAATGCTAATGCATAATTTCTAAAACCAACTTCCCATGAAGTAGAAAGAGATTGATAATTTTCATTATCAGGATCAGACGCTTGAATTAATTTCTCAGAAAGAGAAGGAAAAATATGACGATAAATAATACCTGCCGCAGTAATATAGAAAGGATCTTTGCGGTCTTTGTAGGCTTCAATCTCGTTGTCTTCGTATTCTGGTTGCTTATCAGAAAAAGATGCGTTGATGATGTGACCAACAATCTTATCTTTCATGTGTTCAATATTTATTGGCTTATTAACAAATTGTTTAACAAGATCCATAGCAACTGAAGTTTTAATGCCATCGTCGTTTTGATTAAACTTATTTACAACAGCTAAATTAAAAACAACAGGAAGAACATCTATATTTTTTTCTGCATCAAAAGATTCTGGCATTAAACTTTTCTTAGCAGAAGCTACCGCTTTTTCGGTAACTCCATATTTGTTCATTTCTTCTGGTTTAATAACTCTAATTGAGCCAATTAAATTAGTTGATAAATTAGAGGTTGATTCTTCTTTCCACATTGTGATAAATTAGTTAAGATTTTGAGAATAAAATAAAATTGATGAAGCTTCTAACGACAAATTGTGTTCATTAGAAATTTCCAAGATTCCATCGTTTACACCCAAAGAGGTTAAAACAGAAGGATTAACAACAACTTCTTCAAGCTTATCTTTCCATTCTGATTTTTCGCATCCTTGAACAATTGCTAAACAAATTTCAGAAATAACCTTCTTTCTTTCTTTGGTTAAATTCTTTAATGAAAGCTTTTGCTTATAAAAAGATTCCGCTTCTGATTGGAATTTCGAAATATCTTCCAATGAAGACTTAATGGAATCAACTGCAAATTTTGCTTTACTTTGTTTTTCAACTCCAGTTCCCATTGGTCTTCCTCCAGTTGGAGAAGAAACAGTTGGATTAGAAGAATTTCGAGAAGGAGCTTGAGGTTCTTGGTTTTGGCCAATTCCACCTCCCAATGCCAATGGAGACCAATATCCCTTCTTTCTTTCAGAAACGAATTTTGATTGATCAAGTCCAAGTTCTTCTGAAGTTGGAAAAATTCCCTTATCAATAACATCCATTCCTTCATTTGGAGTGAGAATACCAAGCTCAACCATTCTCGCAATAAGCCTCTGCATGTCTGCATAGTTTAAAGCATCTGTTCTTTTAAATTCAATTTGAGGAGGACGCTTTAATCCCATTGTTTCACAAACATCGTTGATTTCTGGTTGTAAGAAGTCTTTGATAAATCTTTCTCTTACTTCTTCAATACGTTGAAGAAAGATCTTCAATTTAATTTCCGTATCGGCATACTTACTCTCTCCAAGAAGGATGTTATTTAATCCTTCACGAATATCTTGGTTTAAAACTTCGTATTTTTCTTTACCCATGACCTTCTGAAGATCGGGTATGATAAATTCGGCTTTTGTAGTATAGTCAGAAACCAAAACCCTGCCCACGCTCTTGTTCTTAAAGATTTCTTGCATGGCCTTTAAGTTTTGATGATTAATGCCTCCCTTTTCTGGCTCATTACCCATCGTAACAAGAAGAATGACATTTTCAATTGATCTAGCAATAGCTTGGTCAACTTTCTTTAGCTCCATCTTTTTATTGATGTCATCAAGAACAGAATAACCGGGGGGAACTGCAAGAGGCTCGTAGTCCTGCTTTTTATAAAACACAGGGTGTAGTTTTAAAACATCTAAAGGAATTTGGATTTCCCTATTAATGATAAAAGTATTTGTATTTGATTTGGTTCTCTTGAGTTCGTCTTGAACTTCTTTTGGTAATGAATTAAAGATATCTTTATCCTTATCGGTCTTTGGATCTCTTAATTTTGCCATTTCAAAACTTGTCAAAATTTTAGCATAACTATAGTCTCCAAAATTCATTTGCTCAGTAACCTCTATATCGGCAGGGTTAAGCATCAAATATCTAACAGGAATCTTTTTCTCTGTCAAAGTTGGAATAGGATTTTCGCTGTAAGCTTTAATAGAATTTGTATTAACCTTTGCCTCAAGATGAAGCATAAAAACATTACCACTTCTATAGATTTCTCTAAAGAACTGATCCTTTAAATCATAAATCTTAATTTTATTAAGCCAAGCTTCAACAAAACGGCGGCTTTTGTCAGTGCCACTATTCTTTTTAAAATAAATATCCGAATTGGAAAATTCAGATAACAAATCAATTGTTGACTTATAAACAGGAACATTAAAATAAGCCTTTTGAGATAAAACGATAGCATCTCTTACGGAAACTCCATCAGCGGAATAATCCCAAGGAAGAAGTCCGTCGTCAATATTTTTAAACCTTTTACGAAGAAGAGAAGATGTAGCCAAATTATCTCTAGTTCCAACTCTTGTTCCAGAAGAGCTAGATAACCTACTAGCAGAACTTTCTTCTGAATAATAACCCTCTCCAATTAGCTCTGGTGCAACGGAAGCTTCTAAAAACGAAACGTTATCAATCGTATTTCCTTTTGATAAGTTACTCCAATATCCATCGTTCTTTTTCGTATATTTTCTTGGCATATTTGTTTCTACACAAAAGTTACTTTTTTTAACTTTAAAAGTTACTTTATATGGTAAAAGGAACAAAAGTAGAGACTACCCTCTTCTCTTCATTAACTTCTAGAGAATCAAAATAAACCTTGGCCCACCAATTTAAAAGAACCAATGATGAATAAAGATCTTTTCTTGGTCTATTTGGACCTCTTTGCTTTCTCATATGCAATGGCAAATCAAATGATTGGGTTCCTTGTGGATTTGTTGTAACCTCAATGTTTGATGTTTGAATTTTTGTTAATTCAATATTCTGCTTACAATAGTCAATTAAATCAACCTTACAGGCGTCATCGTTAGACGCTCTATATTCTGGCTCCCACTTCAAGTCTTTAATTGGAACATCCGCCCTGCTTTGTTCTTCAAAATGCTTGTCTCCCAAGAATGCTCCAGAAGCAAAAATGATTCTTTTATGATCGATACTTGCTTGTAGCATTTCGTTTGCAATTCTAATCCAAGAAGAGGAGGGATTTCTTAAAAAACAAATCTTATTCTCAGAGTGATTTATTGAACCTTTCATCCTTAATAAATCAGCATGATAATCTTCTGATTTATCAAAGTCTCCTTCAACATATTTAATTTCAATTTTTGAATTTTTAAATAATTCACTTTCGTTGCATGAACTGATAAATTGCAATCCTCCGTTTCTATCCCCCACTATTCCAACAACGTTAAAATGAGTATAAAGATAATGAAAATATGTCATATATGTTTTCAACTGTTGACCAGTAAGAGCGAATGAATGAACTATTGCTACTTTATTTTCTGATTTCAATAATTTGCCTACATGCATACTGAAAAAGTCAGCTTCCTCACTTTCAGACCAAGAAGGGTCAAAGGCCAATATATATTCGTCCGTAGGGCTTCCAATAATTTCTACGGCAGGAAAGTCTCCTTCAGCAACCGTGCATTGCATCATTCGACTCATCTTAAAGTAGGAGTCTCCCTCGTCTCCGAATTGTGCGCCAAACTCTCTATCAAACTGAGCCTTACTCATTGTGGCTTTTGCTTGATTTAAAAGATTTTGATCGTAAAGTTCTGGAGGAGCTAAATCATAAGATAACTGAAAAACAGATCTATAAGCAGAGGATGACCCAAGCTCTTCTCCAGTATTATGCTTTTGAGAATCGTGTTGACCTAAAATAAGATCAATAAACTGCTTATAAAGTTTATACATGTATTCGAATTTAAAAGAGGGGGAAGAGAGTAGAATCAACTTATTATTTGGCCAAGCAAATCTTTCCTCTTCTGTCATTTTACCTTGAGAAATAAGCCTTGCCTCAAGATCCCTCAGTTCTTTTCTTTCTGTTGGATTTTCAATAACACCCAAGAACGGCATGATAACTTCGTTAAAGATCTTCTCTGGCATTGTTAAAAACTCATCAATAACAATTCTATTAAATCTAAAACCACGAAGCCTTTCTCCGTTAGCGAGAGGTAGAGCAATTGCCCTGCTTCTTCCAATTTTTAAAGTCCACTGATCGGTTCCCTTTTGGATCAAGTTTTTTGAACAGATACAGTCCATTGCTAATTTTGAAGCAGGTTTTGCAAGAATGTCTTCGATTTTGGTAAAAATCATTTTAGACTGTCTAAATGTTCCAGCCAAAACCCCAATGTTACATCCTTGATTAAACATCAACTCTAAAATCAAATAAATGGCAGTTGAAAATGTTTTAGACATACCACGCGCCAAAACGTGCATTGTATAATCTGAAACGAATAGAGCTTTAATTAAAATAGCTTGAAAAGGAAAAAGCTTAATCCCAAGAAAGAACTCTGTTGCAAACGTTATATTGTTTCTCAAAAAACGATACAGCAATACAGAAGCCTCGTCTTGTTCAAGCCAGCCTTCCTTTTCTAAAATTTCTGAATTAACAACCCCTGCTGAATAATCCAATCTTTTTCCTTGTTTACCTTTATCCCACATATTTTTTATCTAAGTAAAATTGTAAATCGCACCTATGCATTTGCTTTCCAAAATAAAGAATTCTTTGAGTTATATCCTTTGCATCTTCTTTGTCTTTACAGAATACAAATTGTATTGTTTCTGGATAGGTTAAACAAAGTTTTCTAACATTAGAAAAAGCAAAAGACAAATTGGTTTGATATTTGAATTGAAGATTTTGACGAATAATTTCTGCAAAAGTTCCTTCGACAACAACAAACAAAAAGCTATTAAAACTCTTTGTTCTTTCGACCTCCTTTTTAAATCTTTCAAAACCAACTCCAAAGGTTCCCTTAAAATCATTTATAGACTTTCTATCTATAAAGGTAGAACTATAAAAATCTCCACCAGCACAATAGTCTCCACAATCAAGCTTGTTGATTAATTGATTTTTAAAATCAAAAGGCTTTTGTTCGCGAGTGTCTACATGAATCTCTATTTTGTCTAAGTCTTCTTTAGAAACATCCCAAAAACCTTCTGGCAGAGGTTGGTTATAAAAGTATTCAACTTTTAGTTCTTTTGCTAGATTTTCTGCTGATTCAAAGAATCTTTCACAAGTAATTAGTCCAGCCCTTTTCTTGGTAATGAAATAATTTTGAGAAGGTAAGAAGGAAAACTTATATCTTTCTTTATCGGCCTTCAATTCATGAAGAATAACCTCCTTGCCTTCTTTTGTTGAGCATCCTTTTAAAAACTTATTTCTATTGACTAATGAATTAAAACATTCCCCCTTATATTGTTGAGGGTTATTAAAATCAATCAAAGATCCATCAAGTCTATCTCTATTTGGAAAATTTCTTTGGTAATATGTAGCAATGCCCCCATGTTTATTTACATGGATATGTAAGCCAGCTTCTTTTGTAAAAGATGCTCCACATTCTGCACATTTATAATTCATAGAATTTCATATCTACTAATACCAAAGACTCTACCCTTTAATTCATCAACCGATTCAAGCCTATCTATTTCTTCTGCAACAAGCCTGTTTTGCATTTCGGCCATCATTACCATCTTCTTTCTGTCTTCGTAACTTTGAAAGACTTCAACAATAGAAAGAAAATTGATAGTAGCATCTCCCTTCTTTTCTAATCTTTTGGCCCGATCTCCGTTTAATTTATTAATCAAGGAATCGATTCTTTTCTCACACTTATCTAGTTCATCAGATGTTGCCTTGAGATGCTCTGTTAATCTCATAGTAAGATCTTCTGCTGAAAGTTCTTCACTCTCAAGCATGTTATTAAATTGATCTAATCTCTTTTGGATTTTTGCTTTTCTTACATAATTGGAACAAACCATCATGTAAAGATTCAACTCATCTGTAGTTAAATCGTCTTTACTCCAAACAGAACGAACAAATTCTGATTCAAACAATTCCCGATCTCCCTGCGTTTTGTAAGAATTAATTTCAGAATCGAGCTTATAGCTTCTATAATATTTAAGAAGGGATTCTATGCATTTTTTTGTTTTCATAGTAATCTGCTTGGGATCTTCTGAAATATTTTCACCTGTCCATTTATTAATCCTTCTTATTGCAGAAAGCATAGATTTTGGGCTATGCCATTTTGCGTCAACAGAAAGTTCCGTTTCGTCTACAATATCATTCCTATTCTTATAAAGGAATTCTTGAACAGCCCTGTGTTCTGCCGATAAAGGTTTTATACTGTCATCGCTTAAAACAAGCTTTGCTATCTCAAAAGCTGTCATAGATGAGTTGATTCTATCCCCCATCATGAACTGAAGTTGCTGATCCGTAAAATTAACAAACTTCTTTTTTTCACTCTTTGTTGTATTATACTGTCTACCCTGTTCAGCAAGGAAAGATCTTATAGCCCTTCCTTCTTTACTTCTTCCATCCAAGGCTTCGTCATCAAAAACAATTTGTGTTATGACATTAAGATCTGGCGTAATCTTAAATTGATCCAAGATTTTTTGTTTCTGTTCCTGAGATAGTTTCATTGAATTATATCGTTTTCCATGATAATCTTTTTGGCCAATTCATAGAATTTCTTTTTGATATTATTGATTTGTTTATAACGGCTGGATTTGCGTTCTGAAGTTGGATCTTTTTTAAACTTCATCTTCTTTGCTACATACTCCTCATCAAAACCTTCAATATATAAAAGCTTATACACCTCTCTATGTCTATCGTTAGATAACTCCTCAAGCATCTTTACATGGATCTCTTCAATCTTTACTTCATAATCGAGAAAGCTACCTTCTTTTAAATAGTTAACAAAATCATTATCATCAATGCTAACTGGAATTTTTACATCATAAGCATTCTTCTTTCCTTTCAACCATTTCAAATATAATTTACAAGAAGAGTCTTGTTTTGAAGATTTGTTTTTTGAACAACCTTCTCCACCAATGTTAAATTCACATTTCAAGCAGGGCTTGGCAAAATTTGCGTAGTTGTTTCTGACTAAGTTATATATTTGATTTGAGATAACACTACTGCACCAAGGTTTGAAAGAACGGGTTTGGTCCCAAAGCTTCCATTTGTTAAAAATATGAACTCTTATAATCTGACAAACATCATCGTAATCCATCCAAGCAATGGCGTCCAATTGCCACTTAACTCGATTACGTCTCAGTAAATCGTTAATTTCTTCAAACTTATCTTCAAATGTATAATTCATTCTCCAATAGTGGTTGAAGATTTAATTCTGCTGCATTCCTGTTGCATCTTGCGAATTATCTCTTCGCCACTTAAAGAGTCTTCTCCTCTCGCACCTTGTCTAGATGCCCTAGCAGATTCATGCGAGGGAGGAGTCAAATCCCCAATGGTCATCTTATAGTTCTTATCTACATCGGCTTTAAAAATATTTTTGCGCTTCAAACTTTGCACATCAATATGCTCAACGGCGTCTTCGTCTTCGTCCTCGTCTTCCTCTTCGTAACGGGTTGAAGCCTTGGAAACAGCAGATGCTGCTCTATTAAATGGAGAACCACAGCTTGGGCAAAATTTTGGCTTTGATACACTAAACTCTGCTTTCCCTCCACATTTAATACAATATTCGGTATTCATGATTAATAAAGTTTTTACTACTAATTATAGTAATAAATGCTTTAAAAATCAATTATTAATATTCTCTATCTTCTCCAAGATGTAGGCGACAACAGGATCTCTCATGATGTCTTCCTTCTCAAAACGAAGACTATGAATTCCGTGAGAACTCGCCTCTTCTGTTTGAAAGGTCTTACATATTTTAGAAAATCCTGTATTTCTGATATCGCTTTGGAATTCATCGCCGCATATAAATATTTTTGTGTTGGAATTGATTCTAGTAAGAATCGTTGTTAATTCTTGAATTGTGGCATTTTGCATTTCATCTGCTATGACAATTTGATTTTTCCAATCCTGCCCACGAATAAAGTTAATAGGCGCGGCATTAAGGGCTTTGTTGTCTACAAGAAGGGAGGTCTCCTTCTCATTAAGAATTTCCCCAATTTTATCAACAAGGGGTCTCATGTATGGATCGAACTTCTCATCAAGAGAACCTTTAAGGAACCCTAAGCTTTTTTGGGAGGATTCAACTACCGTTCTTAAGTAGTTTATCTTGATGTTTTTAGAATCTTCGTTAAAAAGATGAAGGGCGGCATATACTGCTAAAAAGGTTTTTGATGTTCCCGCTGGTCCACTAAGGAAAACTATTTTTGTTTCCCTTTGGGTCATTATTTTAAAGAATTGTTGTTGTTTGGGGGTCAGTTCGATGTTGCCCAAGAGCAACCCTGTCTTAAAGTTCTTTTTACTTGACATCACGGTAATTTACACTATATCTTTTTGGAAAAGAAGGAAGGTTATTGTTTTATTTTTGTGCCGAAATCGTTATAATTAATGTATAGGAACTATTATGACCTTTCTTTATCAGATAAAAGACTACCCAACGGGCTTTTTTCAAGTCATAACGCCAGAGAGCGATATAACTGGAGAAATCATTCATATAAATAAAGAAGGCCAAGTTCGATTCATCGGCGCAGATCGCGATTCTTGCGACTATCTTACCTATAAGGATACGCTTACCGACTTCTCTGAATTCCATAGAATAGAATAAAGATAGGGTTGCTTATAGATAGTATGATATAGAATAATATGAAAAGCCAAAAAATGGTGAAATTGGTAGTGTGAACCACCCCCCCCCACTTTTTCGGTTTAGATCACCCCAACTCGATTTTAATTAACCCCACCCCCTTTGGGTGTTCAAGTGAACAGGACGCAATCGCGGTTGGCTTGGTCAAAAGAAAATGCACAAAAGGATTTGCGTATCACGTTGGGTGTGGTATACTAGGACATGAAAGAAAACAACCAACTCCAGAAACTGAAAGACGAATTGAAAAAGCTTGATACCTATATCGGCTACATGGAAGATTGCCAAGGTTTCTGTGAAAGAAAATACAAGGAACAGTTTTGGGATCTTAAGAAAAAGATTGAAGAAACAATTGGAAAATAATCGAAAGAAAAAGAGAAAAAGGATTTGCGTATCACCTAATCTGTAGTAAATTAAAACATGAAAAAGAACCTTCAACTTGGACAGATTGAAACCTTCGCACCTTCCACCCGCACCCTTCCCCGCACGGGTGAGGTTGTCAATACCTTCAAACAAGTTCCTAATGGAACGGAGGGAGAGGGCGTCAAGCTTTATCAATGGATCATGAACTCTCTCACTGGAGAGTCTGTCATCCTTCTTCCCATCGAAAAGGCGCAAGCTTTCATCGCCTAAAGGGAAAGGGGAGGGGAAACCCTCCCCTTTAAATAATCAAAAAAGAATTTGCATCTTCTCCATTTTTCGCCTATAGTTAAGCATGAACGAAAAACTTCAATACACTCTCGCCTATAGCTTCTACATCATTGGCCTCATCTTTGCTACCATTGCAATGGTTGGAATCTTTTCTTAATCAACGAAAAAGAATTTGCATCTTACCCTTTTACCCTTATCTTACTACATGAAAGAACAAATCAAACAAGCAATCGAAGACAACAAGGAACTTTTCCTTCTCTTCAAAGGACAAGCGGTCATCCTTCTCAATACCGTAGGCGAGGACCACGTTTTGGTTTCCTTCGATGACGGTGATGAAAAAGTGATTCCCCTTGTTCAAATAGATGGGATCATCTAACGAAAGAGAAAGGGGAAGCGAAAGCTTCCCCTTTAAATAATCGAAAGAAACTCTTGCTTTAAATCATTAATCGCTTACACTTACTACATGAAAGAAAACCAAATCTCCACCGCCACCGTTTCCGATCTTGAATTCGTCCAAGTCAACGAACAAGAGGGACCATTCGCCTTTTGGGATGTTATCTTCACGCATGAAGGGGAAGAAAAGCAAGGTGAGCTTTACGCTTCCATTGACTGTCCCGAAAAGACTCATCACCACATTATCGCCCTTTACTAAAAGGTTGAAGGGAGGCGAAAGCCTCCCTTTTAAATAATCGAAAGAAAAGAGAGAAAGAACTTGCCAATCGAAAACAAATAAGCTACATTAGGACATGAACGAAAAACAAATCCACAAATCATCTGCTGAAATCTGGGAAATGAACCGTCTCAAATGGGACAGAAGAAAGGCGCGTTAGAACGCTTGGAAGAAAGAGCAAGCCGAAAAGAAAGCTGCTAAGTAATCGAAAGGGAAGGTGAAAAGGGAGGCGAAAGCCTCCCCTTTTTTTTAGTTAGCACAAACCGCTTGTGCTGTTCATTTGAACACGGCGCATATACGTTAGTGTTCAATTGAACACCTTTTACCCCCCATTAAAAGGGCTTCGTAAGTCGTTCAACATCAATGACTTACGCATGAGGTTTTCGCGTGAAAATCGTTGTAAGTCGTTCAGTATCAACGAGTTATGCGCGAAGCGCCCCGGTTTCGTCGTAAGTCGTTGTGTTTCAACGAGTTACAAAGGAAAGCCTCAAAGGGCTTTTTAGGCCGCAATCGCGCCAGTGTTCAAATGAACAACACGCAGCTTTTTTTAGTTAGCGCAAAACGTTTAAGGTGTTCAATTGAGCATTACGCAATCGCGCCATGCGAAAAAAGAAATAAAAGAGATAAAAGGATTTGCGCATTAGATCAAATCTGGTATAGTTAAAACATGAAAGAAAAAAGCGGATATGTGATGGCCCTTGAAAAAGGAATTGAAGCGTGGACTGAATTCCT
>Ga0209298_10000549_pt1 | contig 25128 bp, 11 predicted proteins | sample S_140806_EF_Meta_FD_187325 | JGI IMG/M metagenome (GOLD analysis project Ga0209298, IMG submission 187325) | Freshwater microbial communities from Lake Simoncouche, Canada to study carbon cycling - S_140806_EF_MetaG (SPAdes) (version 2) | ecosystem: Environmental > Aquatic > Freshwater > Lake ...
AAGAAGGAGATGTCATTTGACGGAGACCTATCGTACTTGAACTTATCTTGGACCCCGGTCCCAATCATACCCAAGTTCGTTGATATTGTTGTCAACGGGATGGCAGACAGAAACTTCAGCGTAAAGGCTGTTGCACAGGATGCGATGGCCGCTGAAAAGAGGTCTCAGTTTCAGGACATGATTGAGGGCGACATGGTTGCAAAGGACTTCTTGATCCAGACAAAGGAGCAGTTCGGAGTGGACGCTTTCAACACTAATGTTGAGGACTTGCCATCGACCGACGAGGAGTTGCAGCTTTATATGCAATTAAACTACAAGCCTAGCATCGAGATTGCCGAAGAAGAGGCGATCAACACGATACTAGAGCAGAACTACTATGGAGACATCAAGAAAAGAATTAACTACGACTTGGCAGTCCTGGGTGTGGGTGGTGCAAAGCACAGCTTTTTGCCAGGGGCAGGTGTTAAGGTCGACTACGTTGACCCAGCCAACCTGGTCTACAGTTACACCGAGTCACCAACATTTGAAGATTGCTTTTACTATGGTGAGGTAAAGCAGGTTCCGATCACTGAGCTGATCAAGATCAAGCCAGACATTACCAAGGAAGAGTTGCACGAGATATCTCAGTTGGGATCAGCATGGTACAACTACTATGGCATTATGCGTGCTTACCGCAACGACATATTCGCCAAGGACAACGTAACACTTCTTTACTTCAATTACAGGACAGACAAGAAATTCGTTTACAAGAAGAAGTTCTTAGACAACGGAGGTGAGCGTGTTATCCGCAAGGACGAGAACTTTAACCCGGAGGTGACTCCAGATGACAGGTTCGAGAAGGTAGAGAAGAGGATCGACGTTTGGTACGAGGGTATCTTGGTAATGGGTTCAAACCACTTAATCAAGTGGGAGCTTTCCAAGAACATGGTAAGGCCAAAGTCTGCGTCTCAGTACGCATACTCTAACTACGTTATGTGTGCTCCACGCTTGTACAAGGGAGTTGTTGAGTCATTGGTACGCAGGATGATCACATTCGCTGACTTGATTCAGATGACACACCTTAAGCTTCAACAGGTCTTGACTAAGATCGTCCCAGACGGTGTATTCATCGACGCTGACGGACTTACCGACGTTGACTTGGGAAATGGTGCCGCTTACAATCCAGAGGATGCCCTACGCATGTACTTCCAGACCGGTAGTGTTATTGGTAGAAGCTACACCTCTGACGGTGAGTTTAACAATGCACGTGTACCTATTCAGGAACTAAACGCTAACTCTGGTCAGGCAAAGATTTCTAGCTTGATCGGAACATACAACCATTACCTTTCAATGTTAAGGGACGTTACCGGACTCAACGAGGCCCGTGACGGATCTATGCCATCGTCTGACGCACTAGTTGGTGTTCAGAAATTGGCTGCGGCTAATTCAAATACTGCCACAAGGCACATCCTTGACGCTGCACTATTCATCACAAGAAGACTATCCACCTGTATATCTGGACGTGTGTCAGATATCTTGGAGTACGCTGACTTCCGTGAGGAGTTTGCTAACCAGATCGGAAAGTACAACGTACAGATCCTAGAGAGCGTTAAGGACCTTTACCTGCACGACTTTGGTATATTTATCGAGGTATCTCCAGACGAGGAAGAGAAGCAACAGCTTGAGGCTAATATACAGATGGCATTGTCTAGAGACCAGATAGGCCTAGAGGATGCGATCGATATCCGTGAGATCAAGAACTTGAAGCTTGCCAACCAATTGTTAAAGGTTAAGCGCAAGGAAAAAGAGAAGCGTGAGATGGAGAAGCAGCAGCAGATCTCTCAGTTCCAGTCGCAGTCTAATATCGAGGCCGCTAACGCTACAGCTCAGGCCAAGATGCAGCAGATTCAAGCCGAGACTCAGTCTAAGATCGAGATCAAGAGGGCAGAGGTTCAGTTTGACGTGGAGAGAATGCAGCAAGAGGCGCAGATCAAGCTTGGTCTTATGCAGCAGGAGTTCCAGATGAACATGCAGCTCAAGGGCGTAGACATGCAGGGGCTAACCGAAAAGGACAAGATGAAGGAAGAGGCAAAGGATAAACGAGTATCTTTACAAAATACACAGCAATCAAAGTTGATCGAGCAAAGAAAAAACAACTTGCCACCGGTAGACTTCGAATCGAATGAGGACACCCTTGATGGATTTGACCTAGCGTCATTTGAGCCAAAATAGTGTGTCACAATTATTCGTAAATTTGTGACAAAATAATTAAATCTAATATGACAAACGAATTTAAAGTGCGTGCTATCTCTTTTGATGAGGAGAAATCCGTTCAAGAGATTGAGGAGCAGCTATTGAAAGAACACGAAGAGAAGAATGGTATCTCTTCAGAGGAAAAGCCAGTAGAGACCACAGTGGTGGGATCGGATGGCACGATTGAAAAAGAAAGTGTTGAAGAGACTCCGGGGGCAACCCCAAGAGAATTGGAAGACACAGACGTTCTTACATATCTTAAAAATCGGTACAACAAGGAGATCAACTCTGTAGATGAGTTGTTTTCCGCAAGAAAAGAGGCCGAGGAATTACCAGAGGACGTGTCCGCATTCTTGAAGTTCAAGAAGGATACAGGACGTGGTTTCGAAGACTTTGTTAAAATCAACAAGGACTACGATACAATTCCCGCCAACCAGTTGCTGATCGAGTATCTTAAGGAGACCAATCCCGACCTAGACGATGATGACATCAAGTTCGAGGTAGAGAGCAGGTACTCTTACGATGCTGAGTATGACGACTCGAAAGAGGTTAAGTCAAAACAGATCGCAATGAAAAAAGATCTTGCCAAGGCCAAAGAGTACTTTAACAACCAGAAAGAGCAGTACAGAGTTCCTCTTGAGTCAAGAGAAGGCTTTGTTCCAGAGGGTGAAAAGAGTTCTTACGAGGCCTTCAAGAAGTATTCCAAAGAGACCGAGGAAATGCAAAAGCAGCAGATGGAGCGCTCAGAGTTCTTTGCAAAGAAGACAGAAGAAGTCTTCAACGACAAGTTCAAAGGTTTTGAATTCAATGTCGGTGAGGGTGATGTATCTTTCAAACCTAGCAACCCAGAACAAATGAAGAAAGCTCAGTCCGATGTCAGCCAGTTTATTGGTTCGTTCTTAGATGAGAATGGATTTATTAAAAACGCTGAAGCATACCACAAATCAATTGCCGTTGCAATGAACCCAGACAGCTTCGCCAAGTTCTTTTACGAACAAGGAAAAGCTTCTGCAATCGATCAAGTAAGCAAGGAGTCTAAGAATATCCAGATGGATATCAGGCAGACACCGCAGCCGACCATGACCGGTGGATTCAAAGTAACTGCTCTTGACAATGACCACGGTTCTGGACTACGTATAAAAACACGTAACTAAAAAAACTAAAAAAACAAAACTATGTCTGGATCAGTACAAGTGAGCCCAGGGTATGCTATTACCCCCTCATCCGTTAAGGCTACATTGCCTTCCAACTACATTACCAACTTCGATTTCTTGAATCAGTATCTTCCTGATACCTACGAGAAAGAATTCGAGCGTTACGGTAATCGCTCTATCGCATCTTTCTTACGTCAAGTAGGAGCTGAGATGCCTTCTAACTCTGACCTTATCAAATGGGCAGAACAAGGTCGTTTGCACACTAAGTATGCAAGCTGTACTTCCGCTGCTGCTGCAGGTTCAAGCACTGCTACATGGACTGTCGCTGACTCTGGTATTACTGCATGTAACTTCCGTATTGGTCAAACTGTCTTCTTGTCAAGCAACTCTGGTGTTGCTAGCGACAAAGCTATCATCACTGCAGTATCTGGTTTGACTTTCACTGTAGCTTATTATGCTACTGCTGGTCAGGTTATTGCTGTTTCTACTGGATCTACTGCATTCGTTTACGGTTCTGAATTCAAAAAAGGATCTAACGGTATGGCCGGATCTTTGGAAGCTCAAGATACTTTCTACGATAACTCTCCTATCATCATCAAGGATAACTACGACGTATCTGGTTCTGACATGGCTCAGATCGGATGGGTAGAAGTTACTACTGAGAATGGTGCTACTGGATACTTGTGGTACATCAAGTCTGAGCACGAAACTCGTTTGCGTTTCGAAGACTACATGGAAATGGCCATGGTAGAAGGTGTTCCTGCTGAAACCGCTTCTGGCGCTATCGCAGTAACTGGTGATGTTGGTAACAAAGGAACCAAAGGTTTGTTCTACACAGTTAACCAACGTGGAAACGTTTGGGCTGGTGGAAACCCAAGCACTTTGGCTGACTTCGATGCTATCATCCAACGTTTGGACAAGCAAGGTGCTATCCAAGAGAACGTATTGTTCTTGAACCGTAACTTTAGCTTTGACGTTGACGACATGTTGGCTGCTCAAAACAGCTACGGTGCTGGTGGTACAAGCTTCGGTTTGTTCAACAACGACGAGAAAATGGCCTTGACTTTAGGTTTCTCTGGATTTAAGCGTGGATATGAGTTCTACAAGACTGATTGGAAGTACTTGAACGACGCTGCCCTTCGTGGTGGTATCAAAGGTGGTGAAATCAACGGTGTGTTGGTTCCTGCTGGTTCAACTACTGTTTACGATCAAGTTATGGGTAAGAACGCTAAGCGTCCATTCTTGCACGTTCGCTACCGTGCTAGCGAAACTGAGAATCGCAGATACAAGACTTGGATCACAGGTTCTGCTGGTGGAGCTTCTACTAGTGACTTGGATGCAATGAAAGTTAGTTTCTTGTCTGAGCGTGCATTGTGCACCTTGGGAGCGAACAACTTCTTCTTGTTCAAGACTGCCTAATCTTAAATAGGTTATCACACAAAGGGGTGGGTACAATGTACTCACCCTTTTTGTTTATATTTGTACCAACAATTAAATCTACTTATGATAAAATCTACAAATGAGCTAAAGGACAGGGTATTTGTCCTAAACTCCGACACGACCCCGTTAACTTATGTGTTGCCATCCCGCAACACCAGAAGGTTCCCACTACTCCATTTCGATGGAAAGACTAACCGTGCGCTTCGTTATGCAAGAAACCAGAAGTCAGTATTTGAAGACGAGCAAGATGACAACGCGATCATCGAGCCAATCATCTTCGAGGATGGCGCTTTAGTGGTTCCTGCGAACAATCCAATCTTGTCACAGTTCTTAGACATTCACCCATTGAAGGATCAGATCTTTATGGAATTGAATCCAGAGAAAGAAGCTATGAACGATATTGAGGACATGAACGTAGAGCTAGACGCTCAGATCGCTGCTAGAAATATGGACCTAGATACCATGTTAGCTATCGCTAGATTGGTGTGGGGCCCTATCGTAGACACGATGACCACTCCAGAATTGAAGAGAGATGTATTGTTGTACGCAAGAGAGTATCCAATACAATTACTTGAGATGTTAAACGACCCATCATTGACTGAGACAGCTTTGGCCTCTAAGGCGCTTTCTGAGGGCTTATTTGGTATGCGTAACAATAACCGTGAGATCTGGTTCAATATGACTGGAAACAAGCGCAAATTGATGAACGTGCAGCAAGGCGAGGATGCCGTGTATGTTCTTACCGCATACTTGGAATCTGCCGAAGGGAAAGAAGTTTTGGAAATGGTAAAATCTAAACTTTCTTAACTATATTTGCAGCACTATGCAAAAGTTCCTTAAAATCTCTGCAAGCTCAACTGGCGATGTTCTAGTTGGTCTTGACAACATCGTATTGGTGTCTGCTACTACTAGCACCGTTGTTTTGACTTACAGCGCAGGTTCTGCTTCAGCCGATATCTGCACTATCACTCACACAACTGATGCTACCTTGGCAACCCGTGATGCAATTTACGCTGCTATCCAATTGGGTAACGAGGCTTCCTCTAACCCAACTGCGTTTGTGGTTCCAGTATTGCCAGCCGGTATTACTGTATCTACAGTAGTAGTTGCTTAATTAAGCTATTAACGATGTAAGGCCATCTCGAGAGGGGTGGCCTTTTTTTGTTATCTTTGTGAGAACATGATTAACACGGTTAGAAATACTGTTATGGCTATCATAAACAAGGATAACAACGGTTATATTACACCGGAGGAGTTTAACTTGTTTGCCAAGCAGGCTCAGCTAGAGATATTTGAACAATACTTTTACGATTATACAAATTGGGTCAACAAGCGAAACGCAAGGATGGCCAACGATGGATACTCGGACATTCAGAAACAAATTGCAGAAAACATTGATACATTTAGCGCTCAGGCGACTCTTGCGTATAATTCTGGTGCCGGGGCTTTTACTGCATCTGACGATGCTTACTTTGTTAACGTTCTACTTTACAATAACAAAGAGATTGAGTACGTGGCTCACACAAAAATTATGAACCTTATCACGTCAAACTTGACGACTCCTACTACATCGTATCCTGCGTACTATGAGAAGGACCACCTTTATTATGTATATCCAAGCTCAATCCAAGCCAATGTTAGTGCTCTGTACGTTCGCTATCCTCTTGATCCTAAGTGGACATACACTGTCGTGTCTGGGTCGCCTATATTCAACCAGTCAGCTCCTGATTATCAAGACTTTGAGCTTCCGCAGAGCGCACAAAACGATGTAGTTTTCAAGATCCTTTCATACGCTGGTGTTAACATCCGTGAGAACGATGTGGTTCAATTCGCAATGGCCGGAGATAACGCAGAACAAACTAAGCAAACCTAATGTCATATATAAGTAACCAGCAATACTACTCAGACCCTAACAATAACGGGGACTACCAGTATGTCAGCCTATCTGATGTAGTGAATAACTTCATGTTAATGTACGTTGGTGACGACAAGTTGATCGGTACCGTTAACAGGTATAACGTACTGTTCTACGCCAAGCGTGCAATACAGGAGCTGAACTATGATGCTGCAAAGAATATCCGTGTACTAGAGTTTAAGATTGGGCCGGACCTTAAGTTGATATTGCCTCCAGACTACATGAACTACGTTCGTGTGTCATTGGAGACAGAGGGTATCTTGCACCCATTATTCGAGAGCAAGTCAGTAAACTACGCAAGCACATACTTAAAAGACTCAGCTGACAATATTCTTTACGACCAGAACGGAGAAGTACTTACAGGTACCTCCGAGCTAGACATGAAGAGACTGCAAGGATATCCAAAGGCATTGTTCAACGGAGACGCTTGGGCAAATGGCAAGTGGGGATGGTTTGTAGATGGTCTTTGGTATTTCAACTACAACCTAGGTGGATACTATGGATTGAATGGCGAGACAGCAAATGCCAACCCAACATTTAGAATCGATCAAGGATCTGGAGTAATCAACTTTAGCTCACAGCTTTCAGACCAGTTATTGGTGATGGAGTACATCTCCGATGGTCTTGAGAACGGTGATGACTCTTTGGTAAAGGTGAATAAGTTTGCCGAGGACTTCATGTACAGTTATATTAAGTGGGCTATATTAAACAACCGTGTTGGTGTGCAGGAGTATATTGTTCGTAGAGCAAGAGAAGAGAAGTCAGCCTTACTTCGTAATGCCAAAATCAGAATGAGCAACTTGCACTCTGGCAGATTATTGATGGTATTACGGAATCAATCTAACTGGATTAAATAATGCAATTAACAAGAAGCCTAGTAGCCGGAATAATGAACAAGGATCTAGACGAGCGTCTAGTTCCAAACGGGCAGTATCGTGATGCCCAGAATGTAACTATTGGTACCTCTGAGGAGGCCGGTATTGGAGCCGTGGCTAACGAGCTTGGCAATAGCCAGGTAAGCGGGCTACAGACCGCCGCTAGAGCTTTCTCTGGTGACAACACGTTCTCATTAACAGGTGCCAAGACCATCGGATCAATATCCGCTCCCGCAGAGTTTTTGATTTTCTGGTTCGTAAAGGCGTCTACTGGAAATATTATAGCATCTTACAATGCACAGACAGGACTTACATCGGTCCTTGCAATGGACACCAGGGCTGGATCTAACAATGTGTTGAACTTTAAGGTAGACTACTTAATCACAGGTGTAAACTATATCAGTGGTCTATTATTTTGGACAGACAACTTAAACCCACCAAGAAGGATTGACACCAAAGCGTTCTACGCTTACAATAACTTCACAGAGGAGAGCATCAATGTCATTGTAAAGCCACCATTGGCTGCACCTACATTGGGCCTTAGGATAGACTCTAACGCGTCAAATAATATCAAGGACAAGTTCTTGTATTTTGCATACAGGTACAAGTACATGAACAACGAGTACTCATCTTTCTCTCCGTTCTCTGTGGTCGGTTTTGAGCCGGACACGTTTACATTCGACTATGGCACAGGTGTCAACAAGTCAATGCAGAACAAGTATAACTTAGTTGATATTTCGTTTTCTATTGGTGGATCAAACATTAAGGAGATTCAGTTGTTATTTAAGGATTCTGCAAGCACCAACGTAAATGTAATTGAGAACTTGGTAAGGGCAGACTTGGTTTTAAACAACATCCAAGGCGTTACATTTTCTGGAACCACTGCTACATTCTCTGGATTTTCCAATAACAAAGTATATGGTGTATTGCCATCAAACCAGCTTACAAGGTTATTTGACAACGTACCATTGAAGGCCAAGGCTCAGGAGTTGATCGGGAGTCGTATAATTTATGGAAACTATACCCAGTTTTACAACATAGTAAGCACTTCAGGAAGTAAAATTGTTCCAAATTATATTGTAAGCGTTATCAATGAAAGCAAACTAAGCACTACATATGTAGTTAACAACCCCGTCAAGACTCTACACTCCAATAGGGGGTATGAGGTTGGCATATGCTACATGGATGATTATGGCAGAATGAGCACTGTATTAACATCATCTACCAATACTGCAAGCATTCCATCATTAAATTCAGATACAAGGAATTACCTAAAACTTACAATAAAAAATGAGGCACCGGTATTTGCTACCAAGTACAGGGTTTTTGTAAAACAGGCTAAAGGACAGTACTACACGATATTCCCTAACATTTTCTATACTGACGGAATATACACATACTTTATGATCAATGAGTCTGACGTGGACAAGGTTCACTCCAATGACTATATTGTATTCAAGGTTAATCCAAATGGTATTACATATAGCAACACGGAGTTTAAAGTACTTGATGTAAGTGTAAAGCAAAAAGACTTTTTAAACAATAAAAAGACGCAGATATCCGGTGTTTACATGAAGGTAAAGACCGATGGTAATACCGCATTTTCTGCAGCTAATTTAATTGTAAATAAAACGTCAAGTAGGGGAGTCACCTCTGCAAGGAAGTCTAAATATGCGGCAGGTTTTACTTGTAAATCTTTAGGAGATCCTGGAGTTTTGCCAATATTTTTTCCTCATTCATTTACTGAAGACCCTATTTTTTATGGCGCAGGATTAAATGACTTGGCCACGGTAAACAAGTCAGACAAGGTATTAGTGGATAGGCGTATAAGAATTGAAATTGACGGAAGAAATGCATCTGGTGTAGATACATTTAAAGTTTCGGTTTTATCTACAGACGTTGCTGGGGTATCTCTTATTCAAAATGTAGTAATTACAGGGGCCAATCAAATAATATCTGATGGCATAAAAACTTTGTGTACAGTTAAATTTGCTAAGACAACGGGGCATACCATTGGTGATTCTTGGAGAATAAACCAAAGATCAACTTGGACAGACCCTGCTGCTAGAAGTGTTTTTGACGGGCCATTGGTTTTCACAGGTTTTGATGATCCCTTTGGTGGCATTACTGTTTTCCCAAAAGACGCTACGTCTATTAACGGAGGCGCTGTAATTACTATAAAGATAAACGAAACAAGAGTTGCCGGAGGAGAGAGCCAACCAGAGCAAACATTTATTTCGTCAAGAGATTATATAAATATTGAAGAATGGTTCTTTGAGGATTCAGTATACGAGCAGTTTACAATGACCGCACGCAACCAAAACCAAGGCGCCCAGACAGTATTTTTTAGAAGATGTAGTAATTACCGAAACATTCAGTCTGGTAGTCAGTCTTGCACTCAAGTAGACCAAACAGACAATGGTGACGTTAGAATGTTTATTCGTGGTCATGCAGATGCAAATAGCGATGACTTTAAAAATGGAAACTCAATTTCTTGTATTAGGGCAATTCTTACGGTTGATTGCACAATTACTCAACCAAAAAATAAGACAATAATTGAGACTCAGCCAAAGAACACCGATATTGATATATATCATGAAACAGAAACTTTCAGCGTAACAGATGGTCTTCATTCTGGAAACGTTCAAAATCAAACTCGTGGTGGATCCGGTTCAACACAGGCCCCCGCTATTTTAACATTAGATAATGTATATAATGCATATTGCTTTAGAAATGGTGTTGAAAGCGATCGTATTCGTGATGACTTTAATGGATCGTACATGCAGTACAGTCCACGTGTTTCTTCTACAATTGAGAATTATGAGCAGGAACATGTTCCACATGGACTAACTTATAGTGGTGTGTTCAGGCAAGACACGGGCACAAACAGACTTAACGAGTTTAACCTGTCTACGGCTAACTTTAAGTACGTTGACCGTTTCTTTGGAAGCATCCAAAAGCTTTACGCTCGTGACACGAACTTGATTGTATTTCAAGAGAACAAGATATCTACCGTTCTTTACGGAAAGAACTTACTAAGCGATTCTGCCGGTGGTGGAGCTATCGCTAGCGTTCCGGAGGTATTGGGAACACAGATTTCATTTGTTGGTGAGTACGGGATTAGTTTAAACCCAGAGAGCTTTGCTACATGGGGTAATGACATGTTCTTTACAGATGCAAGGCGTGGCGTTGTATTGACCATATCTGGAAATGACCTAGGAGAGATTTCTATCCAAGGGATGAAGGACTGGTTTAGAGACTTGTTCATTACCGGAACTAACAAACAAAAGATTGGAGTATTAGACCCTTATAGCCAGATGTATGTACTAACGTCAAACGATAGCACATCTGTTCCTTGTCAATTGTCCGTATCTCCAACGTCCGTAACTGTTGACAAAACATCTCAAACGACCAATATATTTGACATATCTTCCAATTCTGGATGGGTTATAACTGGCATACCTGTATGGATGACCGTATCTCCATCTAGTGGAACGGGAGACCAAGATGTTGTTGCTAGCTTTACTCTTAATAGTACAGGGTCTTCAAGGACTGCAACCCTTACTATAACCGCATCTTGTGGAAATGTTGTCACAGTTGCAATAACACAAACAGGTACCGTAGTTGTTAGAAGAGGGTCTGTTGTCGTGGGTTCTACCACAGACAGCGGAACTGTTAGCTCTCAGAAGTACAATTACAGTAGCTCTGGAACTAATGGATATGCATTTACTGATACATCTTTTACAAATGGATCTGTTAGCTTATTCGATACCCTAGGAGCCCCTGCGGGGACTGCTGGCGTTCCAAAGCCGGGCGACACGGTGACTTTGTATGCTTATAACACAAGCACAGGCATTGCTGGCGACCCCGGAAACCCATTTCTACCGGGACTTGGAAATAAAGCTTACTACCTAGTGTCTAATACACAATACACAAGTGCCGACTATTTAACAATGCTTGCACTTGCAACTCCTGTAACAATGACACTTGCTGGCTCTGAGTACAGCGGTACGTTTACATATACCACACCATCATCAGAGCAGTACCTTTACTTGCTTTGGGATTATAGGAATATTGTAGCATGCGGATCTACTGCATCTTACTCTGGAACTGCCTTGACATCTGGAACGACCGTTACCATGGGCTCTGCAAATGGAAACGTTACGTTTAACTACGACGCACAGTCTACACCAGATAGGTTTGTCATCACGTTGAACGGCGCTGTTGTTGCGGATAGCGGTTATGTTGGACTTAACACACTAGCAAACTACAACGCATTGATCGCTGCCGGTGTTTCTGCTAGCGACATCAAGCTGGTTTCTCCTTACGATGGGCTAGTCAACAATAGCACGGGAACTTTAAAATTCACAAAGACACAAGTCGGTGACCCAATACTTACTGTTTACTCTCCACTATCATCAAATGGATGGAGCGTTGCTACTGCGTGTGCAGGTTTAAACACGGTAACGATTGATACCACGAACGGGACTTTGGCAAACGTTTGCTCTCAGACACCTGCCACTGTTAAGTATCACAATGGACAATCAGCAACACCTACTGTTGGCGTTATAGTTTATAACGAATCAACTGGGTCTACTGTGTATAACGGAGGAAATGCGTACCACAAGTTTGGCACGTCTTACGCATTTATTACATCGTCTGGTGTTATAACAGAGATTGGATCTTGCGTATGCTCTGAGACGTTCTCTCCTATTGTTACAATGTCTAGTATTGAGATTGGTATTAGCTCTACCGTATCTATCAAGGTATCCGCAACTAATAACCCAACAAGCTACAACTTGGTTACTACCTGCACGAGCTTTACGTTCTACGGAGGTACAGATGGGGCGGTATTCTACGGTGCAAATTGTGAGACCGGGTACTATGAAACATTCCCAGTATCTGCATATGCGACAAGTACAAAGTGTTACACGGCGGGAACTGTGACAAAGATATCTGGATCTGCCGATGCTACGCTAGATGCTACGGGGTCTTGTGGAGAAACTTCTTTGCCGTTTGGTATTACATTTGACAGCTCTACTGGCTTCTTGTCTGGCATTGCGGAAGTTCAAGGACAGTACAAGGCTACCTTCAATGCTACCAACTGCTTTGGTACGGGGCCAAATACAACCATAAACATCTCGGCTGTTGAATTAGATGCTCCGGCAACTGCATTTCAAATTAATGCAAGCTCTCAAGCAAATGCTGCAGCTGCATGTGCACTAACCCCAGCCGTATGGGTTACCCTTTACCATAATGGATACTACACGTATCCAATACTTGGTGACACGGTTTACATTCAGTCTAGAGGGGGAAACACTTTTAATGGAAATAACTTATGGTATGTTATCAATAATAATCAGTCAATTCAGATCAGCACTGACGGGGTTGTCACTTCGGTTTTCAACTGTGGCTCAACGCCTCCAACACCTCCAACACCTCCAGCCGGAAACTACTACACCGCTGTTCTATGTAATAGCACATACAGTGCCGTCCTTTACGATGCTGTAAGCCGTGTGATTTCACCTGGGACTAAGCTCAAGACTACCGATGGCAATTGCTGGACTGTGGGGGCTGCGATAGCTCCAATATCTACTAGCTTCAATGTTCCGACTACCATTGTTACATACGCAAGCTGTGCAGCATGCACTGGAGTTACTCCAACGCTTACAGAGGTATTTTTGACCGACTCTGGAAGTAAGGCTTCTGTATGTGCGTCAACCGCTTACTACTCTTACTGGACAGATGGTACTGTAGGGTCTAGCGGAACATTGTACATGAACTCTTCTGGAACAATTGTCGCGTCTGCTGGATACTATAAGAACCAAGCAGCTCCTTCGAATGCTTACTACTGGAATGGAACGGCCTGGACACTAACAGAAGCCTGCTAATGTCGTAACTTTGCGTAATGGCTAATTATACTCTTACATACTCACCACTTCTTGACGGATGGACATCGTTTCACTCATATTTTCCTGAGTGGATGGAACACATGAATAGCTTCATGTACACGTTCAAGAACGGAGAGATGTGGAAGCACAACAGCAATGCAACTCGCAATAGCTGGTACGGTACTACTTACCCATCCTCTGTTAGCGTTATCTTTAACGACTCTCCAAACGAGCCTAAGATGTTCAAGACTTTGTCTTATGACTCAGACCACAAGTGGAATGCTACGGTAATCACAGACCTTAACGCTGGTTCTATGGACAAGAGTTACTTTGAAGAGAAGGAAGGTTTCTACTTTACGTACATAAGAAGGAATACCGGTACAGTTGACTACAAAGCGATGTCAACTCAAGGTGTCGGTAATGCTAGCGCTGTGACATTGGTCGGTGTAGCCACTTACAGGATAGACTTTACATTCGACATTGGGTCTATCATGAGCGTTGGAGACCTACTATACGTAGTTCCGTCTACCACTCCTCTTGTATCGGGACAGATCACCGCATTGACGTCTAATTCTATTACAATCGTCATTGTAGTTGGTGGTACAATTCCTGTGGCAGGTAACTTCATCATGTTCGTCAAGGACGCAGTTGCCGAGTCTTACGGAGCTAGAGGTTACTACATGGAAACAACACTCACAAACACTGACACAGAGGCTGTTGAATTATTTGCAATTTCTTCACAGATATTTAAAAGTTACCCATAACTTCGCTATCTTTGCGTAGCAATGGGTTTTCAGGCAAGGTTTCTTACAGAGAACGATTACGACAACATCTTATGTGGATGGTGGTCTGATTGGAGATGGACGCCTCCTTCCAAAGACTTCTTGCCAGACAATGGCAATGGTGGGGTTATCGTATCAAAAGACGGTACCGACATCTGCGCTGGATATCTTTACTTTACCAACTCTAAAGCAGTGTGGGTAGAGTTTGTGGTGTCTAATATCAATTACAAGGACAAGGATAGAAAGCAAGCTATTATGTTCTTAGTTGACACATTGACTGAATATGCGAAACTAAACGGAGCGAAGTACGCTTATGTTTCTTTGAAGAGCCAGCCACTGATCAATAAGTTTATTGAGTGTGGCTTTCAACAGGGCAGCGTTGGTTGTACGGAGCTCATAAAAACATTATAAAATGCCGGCAGTAACATCAATCATAGCAGCAGCAGGAGCCGCAGCAAGCGCTGGACAGGCAGTTGCTGCCAACCAAAGAAGAAAGAAAGACGAGGCAGCAGCTAAAGACGCTGCATCACGTCTTCGTGGTTTAACAGAGACCGACTATTCAGCTGGTCTTCAAGTCCCAACGATGGGGTATAACTTGGCTCAACAAGGGATTCAACAACAAGAAGCATCTGGACTACAATCTCTAAGAGAGGCTGGGGCCGCCGGTGTTATTGGTGGTGTCCCATCTTTAGTTCAAGCAGGAAACCAGGCAAACCAAGAGCTGTCGTCAGATCTTCAGCAGGCCCAGTATAATAGAGATTTGTACCGTTCTCAGAATAGACAGGGTATTGAAGGAAGAAGAATGGAAAGAGAATTTAACTTAGGAGATTCCGAATTGTATGGAGCTCAAATGTCTGCACTTCAAGACAAGCAAATGGTAAACCAAGGCGTTGCAGGAGCTTTTTCTGGGCTTACTTCAATGGGAGAGTCTATTGCAGCAAACCAGGATTTGTATAAGGAACAAAAATTGGCTGCAGATTTGAGCCAAATAAAGCCAATGGGTATAACGACTACCGCAAAACAGGTAGTGCCAAAATCTCCTTATACTCCAGCACCTGGGTTGTCATATCCAGCGGGAGTAATGGGTGGTTCGAGAAGGGTTAACCCGGCTAATATGAGAATGAATTCTGACGGAACTTTTAGCTTTATAGACTAACCATGCCAGAATATTTAGGTTATCAAGGAAGACCCCAAGGGGTTGATTGGGCTGGAATAGCGGACAAGGCTATTACTGGTCTTGATGCTATAAAGAAGGACCGTGAGGCACAGCGTGCTGCTCTTGAAAAGTCTGCCGACGACTTAGTATCTGCGTCCAAAGAATACAAGCCAGGCCAGTCAGGAAGCTTTAACAACTTGATTTTGAGCGGTGCGGACCGTGTAAGGACCAATACGTTAGATCTAAAGAAAGAGCTAATGGCAGGAAGGATCACTCCTACCGAGTACAAGTCCCGCGTTGGTAAAATGTCCGAGGACTGGAAATACCTAGGAGACTATGCAAAGTCTTACAATGACATCGTAAACAAGCAGGTAGAATATTTAAACGACCCAAAGGCGTCTGCACTTGGTCAATACTTTTTACAGAAGCAGGCTAACCTTGCTGATGTAGCAAACAAGCAATTGATTGTAGATCCCAATACCAATGGTATTGTCATGACTGACCCTGATACTGGAATGGTTGTTGACTTTAAGTCTCTTCTTATTCCGGAAAATCAAACACCAGAAAAAGTAGACTTGCTTGGTCAAGTTTCTGGTTTCACAAAGAACCTAGGCGCTGTTACTGGATATGACAAAGGTTTCTGGACCAAGTCGGCACAGTTGAACCCCGCATACACAAAGGCAAAGCAAAACTTTGCAGCTTCATTGTTAAAGAACCCAAGGTCAGCCGCAAGTATATTGTCTGATTATGTTGGAGATTACGAGTTCTACGAGACCGAGCAGCAGAAGAAGAATATCCCATCCGGCAAGGGCATTCAGTTGGTCATGGGACCAAATGGTATTGCCACGCCTAAGCTCACCCCAGAGCAGCTAAAGGCCGCTCAATCTGTAATCGAAAGAGAGGTAGATGCAGAAGTGGAAAAGCTCAGAGAACAGCCAGAGCCTATCAAAGCAGCTAGTGGTAGCGGTGGAGATGGAGGAAGTGGAGGGGCTAAAACTCCTAATTTAATAATGGATTATGCATCATTTGCTGCAGAAGATCCGGTTTTTGCAAATGCTATATTAAAGTCTAGAGCGCTCCCTGGAGAGCCGAACTCTTTTGTAGAGAAAGTAGAACGAGGCAGTGATGGTAAATACAGATTTTATACCTATGGATACTCCGAGCCAACTGAGAAACAGAAGGCAAAAGGAGAACGTCCAAGGCCAAGTAAAGCTGTTGTTACTAGAGTTGTAAACGGATCTCAGATTAGAAGTGTTTTTGCGGACATACTAGCAAAATCACAGTCTGTAGACAAGAATGAGGCATGGAATCAAGGGATATTACCACAGGACTATAACCAAAGTTATGTTAGAGGTGGTCAATCTTACAGGCCTAATACAAGTACAACTCAAAAGAAAAAATTACCAGGAACATAAACATGCCAAATAAAATAGACGCTCTTTACTCAGAAGTATCCAAGTCATACGAAGTAGGTTCGATTGACGACTTTAAGAAATATTTGGCCGATCCTAAAAAGAGGCAGTTATTTTTTAAGGAAGTAATTTCACCTGAGTACGACGTGAAGTCTATTGATGACTTTGACGAGGCATACGGATTTAAAAAAAAAAGTACGGAGTCTCTTTCTCAAGGGGCTCAAAAAGATATTTTCTCGGTTTCTGGAGAGACACCGAAAGCTGGGCCTTCGGCGCCTTCTGTAAGTCCTCCAAGTAATAAACTTCAAGAGGAATTATTCCAAAAGTCAAGACTAGCCGCTAGCGCATTTGTTAATCCAATGAAGCCGGGGTATACCCCTGTCCCAGAGGCCGAGGCAAAGAAAGCTTTTTACGGCAAGGCTAATGTAGAGTCGGGAACTCTTAGGGGGATTCCTGGCGAGACAAAGAGCACCGTAGCCAATCTTAACGACAAGTATAAAAAACTTGGTGTTCAATTTAAAGAAGCTCCTAGTAAAATTCAGAAAAGTTTTGGATTAGGAGACATTGTTGTAACGGCAGACGATGGGTCTACGCATATTGTTCAGTCTACAGGTGCTGATGAAAAATTAAGAGAAGAGGAAGCAAAGTTGCAGGAATTCCTAATGGGTAAGTCTGCTGGTGCAGAAAAGAAAGAGGTAACTCCTATGGATTTCTTGATGATGTCAAGAGATGGTATATCTCCACAAGAAGAGGGCAAGTTTAAAAGAGTATACAGCCAAGAGATGGTTGACAACTCTATTAAGTTTGCAAATGACGAGTTAAACAATACAAAGAAAGCTGTAGACTATATCAACAAAGAGGTATCTCAATTGAATGAAGAAGCCAAAAAGATATCTGAGATAGTTGCAGTAAGTGGAGTTACTCCAGAAATTGAGGAAACGTACAACTCAATTACTCAGAGATATCAAGACTTACAGGCAAGAGCAGATGAAAGAGTTAATTATGCAAAAAGCATAGCCACATTAGCTGATGAAGGGGTGAAGAAAGCAGCTGGGGAGAACACTCGTCTTTTGTCATACAATGGAAATATTCCTAGCGCATTGTACAACTCTCTTTTGAAAGGAGCTAAAGATTTAGTTGGTGGAGCAATGGCTGCACTTCCAGAGGTGGCCGATATTGTTACATTAGGTGCTTCTGAAAGTTTTTATGGAGACAAGGTGCAAGCCAAGGAGGATTCTAAAAAGTTTCTTGACGAAATATATGACAACTTAAAAGCAGATGGTGTTTCAAAAGAATACACAACGCAGGGCAATATGGCGTGGAAAGCCTTGTTCTCTGTTCCAGAATTTATACCATCTTTACTAGTTCCTGGTGGAGCTGCCGCTAGAGTAACAGCTATGACTACTCAGGGCATTGGCAGACGATACGAGGAGATGAACAGTAATCCAGAGACAAAGAATCTTATCGAAGAGGAAAAGTTCTTTATGGCTGCTGGGCCAGCATTGGTAGAGGCCAAGCTCGAGAACTTTGGTTTAACACAATGGCTTGGTGCCAATAAAGGATTGACATCTTCGATATTTGTTAGTGCACTTTCTAAGGTAGCTCCAAAGGCTGGCATAAGAGGCCTTAACAAGATCATCAATGCAGAGATAAATAATTTGGTCTTGAGAGGGGCGGCCAATACGGCTGGTGCAATGATAAGCGAGTTTGAAACAGGAGCTCTTCAAAACATTTCAGAGACTGCGTTTAGAGATGCATACGAAATAGCGAAGGATAAAAACTTATTCAAGCAGCCTGGGTTTGGTGAGGATGGATTCAAGAAAGCGCTGTTAGAAGACGCAATGCTAGAGAGTCTGGGGGGTATGTGGATGGCTGGAGCTGTAAATATCGCACAGCAAACATCAAGCTACATTACTGGAAAGTCTAATACAAACGAAACGTTTAGACTTGTAAAGCAAATACTTGCAGACGAAACTACATCAAAGTCTTTGATCGCTACTCTAAAGTCTCAGATAATGGATGGAAAGCTTTCTAAGGAACAAGCCGTAAATACCATTAACAACTTTAACGAGGCCCGTGCTATAACAATGGAATTGCCTCAAGACCTTAGCGAAGACAATCAAAGAAAAGCGTTTGACTTAATTGCAGAGAAGCGTAAGCTTTCAAAACAGATTGAAGGAAAAGATCCTTCATTAGTAGATAAACAAAAAACGCGTATAACCGCAATTGACCAAGAACTAAAAAACATATCAAATGCCGTTCAAGAGCAAACAGCAGGTCAAGTACCTGTACAGTCAGAAGCCAGAGTTGGCGAAGAAGTGGTCGAAGGAAAACCCCAACCAGAACCTAAAGTCGTTGCCGAAGAAGGTCAAGTCGCAAAAGAAGAAATAGCCACAAGGCAAGGCGAGGCCGAGTCAAAAATAAAAAGAAAAGATTTATTTGATGGCGTCGGAACTTTTTCAAGGCAGCTAGGTGGTAGCGATGTAGACGCTGTTCCGGTATCTCATTCAGAGAATAACGGAATAGAGTTTGTTCAATACGCAAACCCCAACACCGGATCTATAGATGTCGTTGTAACGGGTACTTCAGAAAATGACTATGTAGGATTTTATAGGATTTACGAAAACGGAAAACCTACAAATAAATGGAGTTCAAAGTTTGAAAACCAGTCAAGAAACAAAGAGAACTTTAAGACTATGATCAGTGGTGTACAGTCAATGTTGCCAAGTGATCACGAGTACACAGAAAAAACAAGCATCTCTACCGATGGACTTAGAGTTTGGAACCAGCAACTTGGGCGAGGTTATGAATTGCAATTTGACGAAAAAGGAGATGTAGTAACAAATGAGGTGTCCATCAATGGTGATGCAATTGTAAATGAACTTGGTATAGATGTAGTTCCAGGAAATTTTCAGAATATTTCGGTGACAACAAACGATCAATTTGACAAGGCAAAGAAAGCCATTCTTCCATACTTAGAAAGTATGGGACTTGGTGAGTCTAATATCAAATGGGAAAATGGAACCGTAAAGATAGACTTACCAGTATTAAAAAAGAGTGCTACTGTTAAAGATCAAAAAGAAGTATCAGTAGATAAACAGGCAATTGCCAATAACACATCACCAGAAGTAGACTCTATTAAAAACGCAGCTGTAGACGTAGAAACTGGCCAGACGTTTAACATAGACGGAACTGTTTATACCGGAGGTGGATTAGTTGTTCCTGTTGCAAGCCAAAACTTAACACAAGAAGAGCTTACCCCAGAACTGATTGCTGACTTTGTAGAACAAAACAAAAGCAAGGTGGGGTCAAATGCTGTAAAGGTTGGAATTTATAAATTCCCGAATAGTAACAAAGTATCTATCGACTTAAACATAGTGGTTCCAAGAGAGAATAGAGAGGCCGCTCTTGAGTTTGGAAGATTGTCGGGACAAGAATCATTATTTGACTTGGATACCTTCGAGAACGTAAAGACTGGCGCAGATGGAAATAACCCGATAGAATTTAACGATGATCAATTTGTAGACATCGCAAAAAAGCTAGAAAGTGGAATTGTTCCAGATGTATCTGTACAAACAGAGTTCGACCAAGCCTTGAACAAGTCTGCCCAAGCGCTTAACGTGGTTGCACCGGATTTGAAGGTAATTGTTGGAGATAATATTGACGATGTACAGAACCAAATCGTAGAGGCACTAGCGCCATTAGTTGGCGAGAGACAGGCCGTGAAGGCATCCGAGGAGTTTGCCAAAGGCACTAGGGGTCAGACGATCTTTGTTGACGGAAAGCCAGTTGCTATTGTATTCGACAAGACTACCGCGGATAGCCGTACAATTGGGCACGAGGCATGGGAGACAATGCTGAACGATGCGTTCGGAAACGACCAAGCAAAGTTCAAGGAGTTTACAGCAGGCATCGATGCTCAACTAAGGGCTCAAGGATTTGGCGATATCGCTGATGCTTTGGACGCATTCGCTAGCCAGAAGGGCTACGAAGACGTAAAATACTCGGAGTACATGGCCGAGCTTGGAGGTATGTTGGTAGAGTCTGGTTTCGGAAAGGGACCACTAACGGCTCAACAAAAGACATTACTACAGAAGATCGGCGACATCATCAACAAGTTTGCTGAGCTATTCACAGGCAAGAAGCAGTTCTTAGATCAGGCGACCCCAGAGGATATCCTTGGATTCATGGTTACCATCTCTGAGAAGGTTACTAAGGGTGAGGACGTGTCAAGCTTCTTTAGACCAACTGAAAACACCGAAACAATAAAAGATACCAAGAAAGTGCTTTCAAATAGAAGCCAAAAGATTGGAGACTTTGATATTCAATACTTTGAAGACGAAGCTCAATTTAAGGATTTGGTTGATCGCGGATTAGTTGTTCAAAATGCATCTATTGACGAGGCTGCTGGCCAGCCAGTAGCTACGCATCAGCCAGACAATTTGCTTGTAGGTAATGTAAATTACAAAGGAAAGCAGATCATGGAAGGTAATGGTGGGATTTATTATGTATTGAAGTTTGGCAATGTATGGGCATCTGGAAAACAAACCAGTGCTAAAACTCTTTCCAATTACATAAACAAATCACGCAAGGAGTCTACTGACGGAATTGGCCGTATGGTCTTAGTTCGTGGAAGTCAAGACAAGATGATTAGTTCTGTTCAAGGAGTAAAGGCAGCAATGCGTATCCTAGAGGAACTTGTCTTTGACAATCTTATTTCTACCTCTGATTTCAGAAAAGCTTTGACAGTTGCAGGTAAGGCTTATAACATCGATTTTTCTGGAAGTAATTCTGCCAAGCAAATTCAAAAGGATATTGAAGACAAGTTCATGAACGTATCCGATTCTACATTTGCTAGACGTGGAGATTTCTTCAGTACACTTGTTAATGAGATTGGAAAGCTAGATTCTGCTAAGAAAAATATTAAGGAAATACAAAAAGCTTTAGGAGCTACTAAAAATATTCAGTTCTCAAAGGGTGGTATCCGTCAACAGATAGGAACAGTACTTACCGAAAGACTTCTTATTGGTCTTGATTCTGGAAATGCATATGCAATTGTTGAGGTAGATGAAGACGTTATAGTTAAGAAAGACGACCAACATCCAAGCTATCCTTTTTCTATTGTTACAAAAAGTGGTAAGCCACCAGTACTAAAGGTGTTCAACTATAGACCAAAAGCTATTGAAGCCATTACGACTATGTCTGGGGAGAAGGCGTCAAACGCCAAGCTTGGTCTTGCCCAAATGGGGATGGGCATGGGTCGTATTGCTTCTGACAAAGAGATAGTAGTTAAGTCACGCTCACAGAAGTCTGTGCCACCAGTAGTAGACGAGGTTCTTACCGATGACGGCAAGGGCAACTACCTGTTCGTTCACTACTCTGACGAGAATAGAGATGTGATCAAGCCAATGTCAGGATCTAAGAGCAACTTCACAAGCCGTGAAGAGGTATCTGCGATATCTGCCGTAGGTGGTGTTGCAATGTACTACACAAAGGCCGGCCAGAAAGAGAGCGGTGTTGGGAATGTTCCACACACAGTTCTAGTTCCAAAGGACAAGGTATACTTCTACGGAAGCACAGAAAAGGGTACTGTATCTCACGATCCAGAAGGATTCGAGGAAGAGGCAAGACAAAGATTCCAGGCCTACAAGAACCGTGGTAACGAGGACAGGCCAACAAAGTATGCGTTTGACGCAAACAACTCTGCAGCTTGGGTGACCAAGGTTGCCGCAGAGAACGGGTACGACATGCTTGTTACCAACTGGGGAGGACCAAAGAGCTACCGTGCACAGACAACCAAGACATTAAAAGCCGAGGACGAGTACACTGGTTTCAAGAAGCCAGAGCCTGTGGTATTTGAGGTAGGAGACGAGGTCTTCTTGTATGGAAGATATGCTACTATTGTAGCTGTTGATGGGGACGTCCTTTCGTATGAATCTCAAAACGACTTCGGAAGATTTGATACTGGTAAGTTCACGTTGTCACCATATACAAGCTATAAGATCACAATGATCGAGAAGGCTAAGCCGTCTGTTACAACTCGCTCTCAAAAGGTAGAGGTCAAGACCATCCCTGGATACGACAGAATGATGAACGAGGTCGAGGGTATCATGGACAAGAGCATCAATAGAGGCAGGTCTTATAATCAAACAAGCGCTAACGCAGTTGACTACATTCAGAAGTCATCTGTTTATGAAAGGGCAGACGATTCTCAGCGTGAGCAGATCATCCGCGACTTCAAGAAGGTCAGAGGCGAGAAGTTTAAGACCGCTCCATCCGTAGCCAAGATCATGGGCCAGATAAAGGACGTGAAGCAGGTTACAGTAAAAGAGAGCACAGCACTCAAGGATCAGATCAAGTTGGAGGCCAAGGCAGCCAGGGACTCTGCAGCCTTTGTAAAGCAGCTCCGCATGGACATCTCTGGTAGGTTGAAGTCTATGGTTGGACGTGGCATGATGTCTGCTAGACAGGCAACCGCTATTATCTCTCGTTACGACAAGATGAACATCTTGAACCCTGTGATGCGTGACCGTTTTGTAGACTACATGTCTAGGGTATTTCAGAGCGCTGAGTACATGGACAAGATCAAGGAAGCCTCAAAACTTAGGGCGTCTATCAAGAAGGCCATGAAGTCACCAGCAAACCAAGCAGAGATTGCAAAGCTTGCCAAGGACTTTGGAGACATCGACCCGTCTCGTGTAGAAAACATTGACGACTATATCAACAACGCAACACAGATGCTAAACGCAGTGGCCAGAAAGACTGGAGACCCATTGATGCGTAGCCTTGTTAACGCTGCTGACATGGCATCTTATATTGAGACAGAGATCGATTTACAGGTAGAGCAGATCAAGAACGAGCTACTAGACAAGTACAAGGAATTGGTTGACGCTGGTGTATTGTCAAGCAACATGACCATTAACGAGATCAAGAAAGTAATAGCCGCGATCGAGGAAAATGACAACGAGTCTGTTGCCAAAGAAGAGAAGGCCAAGGCAGCTGTCAAGGAAATGATGGCCGAGGTATCTCCATTTATCGTGCAGATCGTTAAGACCGGAGAGGATCCGTTCACAGGCGAGCCTATATCACTTACGCAGGACGAGAAGAAGTCATTGATCGCATTGACCAATATTGACACCGACAGTCTTTCATTGTCAGAGGCATTGCAGGTCCTTGAGTATGCCAACAACTTTGTCGCTAATGGCATTACCTCTGGTATCGATGGAATGGTAAGCCTTTACCAAGGTGATTTAAATGTAGGAGAGTTAGTAAAAGCTGGTATATTATCAAAGGTATTAAGCAAGTACTTCTCTAAGCCAGTTGGCAAGGTGTGGGGCGAAGGATTCGCAACATTACCAATGCTTAACAAATTATTATGGGGTAATACTAGACTTGCTATACTTGTATCTGATAAGGCTGGTATCAACGGAGTGTCCAATGGTAAGGCCAAGGCACTGAAGATGGTTGACACGGCTGTTAAACAGTACGTAAAGCTATTCTCAAAGACCAAGGACTTCTTGTCAAGTGAGAATGTTGTCGAGCGTGGTGTGTTTGCATTCATGTCTAGAAACGTGATCGGCGATGAATTCCAGGCGCAAGACGAATTTAATAGGCGCAAATCACTCATTAAGGAGACAATCCAGGCGCTAACTGACGTAGATAACAACACTGACGCTGAAATCAAGAAGGGCGAAGTCATTCAAAAGGTGTACGAAAAGGTCTTGAAAGATGCCAAGAATATTAATGACGTCAAGAAAAACGTAAGCCAGATAAACCAAGACGCCGTAAACTGGTGGATAAACAAGTGGTCTGAGAACTTTGACCGTATCGACGAGGTATCTAGAAACGTGTACAACACACAGCTGTCTAGGGACATTGACTTTACACCGGACAGGTTCCAACTAAAGGAGGCTCCAACAGCTACTGAGGAAGACTTTGAGTCTGGATTCTTCGGAAACTTTGAGTACGTTGACACGTCTAAGTCTGGATCACTGAGAAAAAATAACCGTATTTCTAATCTTCCAAAGGACAAGAACGGTGTTAAAACCCGTATAGTCAACCTTGACTTTGACGTTAACAATGTTAACGCATTGACAAGCGCAATGGTAGACGTAGAGACCGCTAGCTCTGTGATGCAGATGAAAGGTTTTGTTACATCTAAAAACTTCTCAAAGCTTTTCTCAAACAAAGAAGACAAGAACCTTTACAAGAAGAGACTGATCAAGTACGTAAACCGTGCCAAGGGTGGATCTTATGTAGACCAGAATGAGC
>Ga0209298_10000552_pt1 | contig 25053 bp, 19 predicted proteins | sample S_140806_EF_Meta_FD_187325 | JGI IMG/M metagenome (GOLD analysis project Ga0209298, IMG submission 187325) | Freshwater microbial communities from Lake Simoncouche, Canada to study carbon cycling - S_140806_EF_MetaG (SPAdes) (version 2) | ecosystem: Environmental > Aquatic > Freshwater > Lake ...
GACGTAGACGCCGCCGAAATTGTCCGGGGCGACGCCGGAAGGAATCAGCAGACGATCGGCGACGATGCGGGAGATGTCGGCGACGCCGTCATGGTTCGTGTCTTCGAGAAGGATGATCTTATCGTTACCCGTGGACGGACCGAACTTCGCGGAGTTGCCCGCCATCTGTGCGGCGAGGTCTTCCGGGTTCACCTGGGGGTAGGTATTGGAGGTCGCGACCCAGAGGCGGCCGGAGGTGTCCCAGTTCATGTGGACCGGCTTCTCAAGCAGCGGGTTCTCGGCGAAGAGCGAGATGCGCAGGCCTTCGGACAGTTTGAACTCCGGGGCGGGTAGGGAGGTGCGGACTTCGAGCTTCGTCGGGGTCTTCGGTTCAGGTGGCAGCGTGCTCGGCTGGCCCGCGGAGACCGCGATGGCATCGGCTTCGGCCGTGTCGATGAGCGGGTCGAACTTCGGGATCTCGACGGCGTTATTGCCCTGTTCGCGCTTACGGAAGCCGAAGATGTAGGTGTAGTTGGCCGGACGGCTGCGGTGGAAGAAGAGCGAGTTCTTGCGCAGGACCGAGGCGCGCAGGGTTTCCGCGGCGGCGGCGGGCTTGTCCCAGGAATCCTTGTTCACGTTCCAACCCAGCTGGGCGGCGACGCCTTCGCTGAGCGCACGGTAGCCACGTTCGGTGAGGTGGATGCCGTTGTCGGTGCCGAAGTCGAGGGCGATGCCGTGCGACTTCCATTCGGCTTGGATGAATGGGATGTTCTTTTCCACGGCGAGTTCCGCAAGGCTGCGTCCATAGGCGGCCAGCATCGCGTTGTGTTCGGCAGGGTCGGGCAAGCCTGGGCGGGAGCCGCGAAGGTCTTCGTGGGCGATCGGTCCGAGGATGACGAAGCGGACCTTGCCGTCGGCGCTATGCTTTGTGATGAGAGCCATCAGCTGCGCGACTTCGCGCTTCAGGCGGGCCGGCGTATGCTCGGTGCCGTAGCGGGCGGGATCCGGATTAAGGGCTGGGTCGTTCTTGCGATAGGTGAGTTCTTCGAGCGAGGCGGCCATCCCGTAGCCGATGATCGCGACGGTGGGCTTCACGACGGCGAGTTGTTCTTCGAGTTGTTCGACTCCCTTGGCGACCGGATCGAAGCTGGCGCGCGAAGCGCCGAGCGGCGTGTCGCCGGAGTAGCCGAGATTACGCACGGCGAATTTCTTGCCGGGGAATTCCTGGCGCATCTTCGTCTCAAGCACGCCGTAATTATTCTCCCGTTCGATGAGCACGTCGCCGATCAGCAGGACGCGGTCGCCGTCTTCGAGCGTGAGCTTGCGATTCTCTCCGGCGGCGCGGGAGTTCGGCTGGAAGGCGATGAAGGCACAGAGCGCCAGCAGGGTGGTGATACGGGGCATGTCAGGATTGGAAGAGGTTTCGGGACTATGGCGAGGCGACTTTCGACCTCGGCGGGACGAAGTTGTTGCGAGGTGCCCACCTTTAATTTCCGTCAATTAAACCCGAAGGGCGGGCTTACTCGGCGAACTGCGGCCAGCGCGCCCTGAAAGCGAGCTGCGCATCCTTGTCGGGAATCTCCGGGCGGGAGGGGTCCGTCAGGAACTTCAAGGGGAAGGCCGGCTTGAGGTGGAGGACGTAGACGGACTCTCCTTTGACCTCGAAGACCGCATACCAGGCGCCGCAGCCGATGTCAAAAAGGTCACCATGGCGGCTCCGGATACGGCGGGTGCGGTGAGGGCTCGGGTCGCGACCAAGGATCTCGAGCAACCGTGCCTCGAAATCCACCGACCAATCTTGCCTCAGCCAGGCCATGTGCTCGGCGGCCTGCGGCGAGAAGCGGACCGTGAAGGCCGGCGGGGCGTCGAGCGCTGCATCGACTTCATCAATCCAGCCCGCTTTCGCGTCGGGGAAGGAATCGTAAGAGGGGATGTAAGGCTTGATGTCGAAGATGGGCGTGCCGTCGACGAGGTCGCAGGGGCCGAGAATCAATTTCCCTTTCTTGATCTCAATCAGTTGTACCGGGGTGATGCCGATCGGGTTAGGGCGATGGGGAGAGCGCGTGGCGAAGACGCCGCGTCTTTTCGAGGGCCCGCGAGGGGGCAGGACTTCGGGGCGCCAGTCGGTATTACGATGGAACCACCAAATCAGCCAGACGCGGCCAAAGCCCTCGAGGTCTTTCAGGGCCTTCTGATATTTGTCCCCCGGCAGCATCTCGAGGATGTTGGTCTCCGGCTGCTTCTCGTCGGGTTGATGGCGGGCATCGAATTTCAACGGCTTCCCTGAGCGGATGAAGCCGATGGGCGTGATGGTGAGTCCCGAATCCAAGATGACCAAGGCCTAGGCCTCGCAGGGCAAAAGGCAAAGATTCATTGTCTTACCATGGTGCCATCGTTAGCCGTCTTCCTCCGCAATGTCCGCCGAGGTCATCAATCTCTCCTGCTATAAGTTCGCTCCGTTGGACGGGCTGGAGGAACTGCGGGTGAGCTTGCAGGAGGTCGCGAAGGCCCAGGGGCTTAAGGGCACGATCCTCCTTGCGCCCGAAGGCATCAATTTCTTCCTGGCCGGCACCCGGGCGCAGCTGTCGGTTATCCTTGCCCAGATCCGGTCCGTGCCTGGCCTCGAGGGTATCGCGCCCAAGGAGAGTCCGAGCTCGGATCAGCCTTTCAAGCGCATGCTCGTGAAGATCAAGAAGGAGATCATCGCTTTCGGCGTCGAAGGCGTCGACCCCGCCCGTCGTCCGTCCGCCAAGATCTCAGCGAAGCAACTGAAGCAGTGGCTGGATGAAGGCCGACCGGTCACTTTGCTCGACACGCGTAATGAATACGAGATCCGCATGGGCACGTTCAAAGGGGCGATCGTGCCGCAGATCTGGAATTTCCGGGATTTCCCCGCGGCGGTGGAGAATCTCCCCGCTGAACTCAAGTCACAGCCCGTCGTCATGTTCTGTACCGGCGGCATCCGTTGCGAGAAGGCCGGTCCGTTCATGGCCATGCAGGGCTACACCGACGTCTTGCAGCTCGACGGTGGTATCCTGAAGTATTTCGAAGAAGTGGGTGGCGCGCATTACGACGGAGAGTGTTTCGTCTTCGACGAGCGCGTGGGCGTTGGACCAGACCTGCGCGAGACCGGCTCGGTCATCTGCTTCAATTGTCAGATGCCTTTGACCCTGGAGGATCAGCGCCGTCCCGACTATGTCTACGAGCAGACGTGTCTGCATTGCGTCAACGGCAAGCCGAAGGGCCGGGGCAATACCGCTCAGCGCGGGGCCTGAGGCTTACCAGAGGAGTTCGGAGAGGCTGAAGACCTGGCGCGAGTTTCTTGGCAGGCGGGCCTGCAATGAGGCGTCGTCCTTGTCGCTGAGGATACCCGTACGGAGCAGCACGCTGTCCAGGCCTGCGCCGGCGGCACCCGCGATGTCGTGTTCGGGGCTGTCGCCGATCGCCAGGACCGTCATCGGCGCGGGATTACCCAGCGCGGCGAGCGCGGTGCGATAGATATCAATGTGCGGTTTGCCGAAATAGCGGAGCACGGCGCCTTTGCGTTCGAGTTCGAGGGCGATGGCGCCGGCTGAGGGGCGGACGCCTTTGGGTGTGAGCATCTCAAGGTCGGGATTGCAGACGGCGATGGTGACGCCCCGTTTGGCCGCAGGGGTCAGGTCGCGGATCTGTTCGCGCCAGTTGCGGTCGGGTTCCTGGCAGGCGGCGAGGATGATGCCTTCGGCTTCATCTGGCCAAGTGAGGGCGAAGCCAAGGTCACCGAACCCGTAGTCGTCGCCGGGCTTGCCGGAGATGTGGACCTTCGCGCCGGGACCGAAGCCAGCGCCGAGCGCGCCGGAGCGGATCGCTGCTTGGGCGGCGTCGCCTGATGTGACCACGGCGTCGAAGTGTTCCGGCCCGAAGCCGAACTTCGCGAGGCGGATGATATTGTCGGCGCCGGTCTTGGCGGAATTGGAAAGCACGGCGACCTTGCCGCCGCCTTCGCGGAAGCGACGCAGCGCCTCGGCGGCGTGAGGGTAGGCGACGGTGCCGTCGTGCAGCGTGCCGAACTGGTCGACGAGCAGGGCCCCATATTGGCCGGCGATTTCAGAAAGTCCAGCGATGGGCGAGAGCGTGCTCATGCGAAGGTGATCTCGTGGCCGAGGGAACGCCAAGCCAGGCGGGCGGCCCCGGCGGCGGCTTCTTCGCTCCAGGCGGAAATCTGCGGCACGTTGAGCGCGTTGGCGCGCAAGGTCATCCAGGCCGCGCTACGGGAGCCCCCGCCAGCGTGGCGGACGTTACGTAAGGTCGGGCAACCGAGTTCACGGAGCTTAGTGTAGCCTGACTGCTCGACGCGGGCAAAGGCTTCATAGATACCTTGCAGGAATTCGGCATCGGAAGCCGAACGCGGCGTGAGCCTGGGCGCGAGTTTCGCGTCGGCAATCGGGAATCGTTCGCCGACGGCGGGCAGGGGATAGTAATCGGTGCCGGTTGGCTTTTCGGGGTTGAGCGAAGATTCAAGGGCGACGAGTTGCTCCGCGGTGAAACTTTGTAGCAGCGTCTTGCCGCCGCAGTTGGAGGCGCCGCCCGCTAGCCAAGTGTCACCGAGTCGATGGCTATAGATGCCGAGTTCGGGTGCGAAGAGGGGGCGGTCGCTCAGGAGCTTGAGCACAATGGTGGAGCCGAGCGCCGTGGAGGCTTCGCCGGGTTCGGTCGCCCCGCTCGCGAGGAACGTCGCGCAACCGTCGGTCGTGCCGGCTGCGATGGTGATACCTTCGGGGATGCCGAGGGCGATGGCCGCTTGCGCGGAGACGTGTCCGATGGGCGTGCCGACTGGCACGACTTCAGGGAGGATGCCGGGAGAGAGTCCGAATTCGCGGAGCCAATCCGGCCAGCTGCGGCTGACTGGATCGTAACCGGTCTTCAGCGCGTTATTTTCGTCGGTCTGCCAGTTCGTGGCGCCGAGGCAGCCGTTGATCCAATCGGCTTGATGTATGATGCAGTGTAGTCGCGGCAGCTTGGCCCACTCGAGGGCACGGGCGGCCGGAGAGGTGGCACCATGGGCCGCGCTTTCGCGCGGGGCGAGCGACTTGATCTTAGCGGCGAGATCTCCCGTGTCGGCGTCATCATACATGCGGGCGGCGGCAAGGGGTCGGTTATGATTATCGACCGGCAGGATGGTGCCAGAGGTGGCGTCGACTGCGATCGCGCGGGCAGCGGATAGGTCGAGCTTCTGGCTGAGGTCGTCGAGGGCCGTGCGGCAACCATTCCACCAATCTTCCGGAGATTGCTCCCGTCGGGCTCCCGTGGCCTTTGTCGCCGGTAACGTCGCCGAACCTAGGGCGAGAATCTTGCCGGAAGCATCGACCGCGACCGCGCGGACACCCGAGGTGCCGAGGTCGAGTCCGATGACGAAGCCGTGCATGTCGCTTTATTGAGGTGGAGGGAAGCGGGGGGCAAGGACTGAGGAAGGTATTGGCGGTAAGCGGTTGGCGGTTAGCGGTTGGAATCACAGCAGTAAGAGGGGAGATACCATAACCTCAGGTCTCGGGTGATCCTAACCGCCAACCGCTAACCGCTACCCGCTACCCGCTTCTTACCTTGGGTTTAGTTCATCCCAGCTCTTCAGGCCGCAGGTCTTCAGGTAAGGTTCGGCGGCGGCTTTCCATCCCGGGGTATCGACGGCTTTGAGCAGGTGCCAGATCGGGCGCTTCTGGTCGGGCTCCGAGATCGTACCCGGCTTATTGCTCCAGAGTCCGAAGCGCAGACCACCTTCGCGGGAGTGATCCACGTGGCGGTGGTAGAGGAAGGCGTCGACCGCGCCATTAAGTCTGGAGATCTTTTCCCAGGCGTAGGCGTAGGCCGCGGCCTGTTCGGTGAGCGCCTCGGGCCGCTGGGTGACGTCAAAGCCTTGTTCCGTGAAGCTGAGGCGTCGAGGTTTGCCGGCGTAGAGCAGTTCCGGCGTCGCCAGTTTCTTGGTCAATACTTCGAGATTCTTGAAAGTCACCTTCGGCGTGGTGTCATTGAACGACACTTTGTCGAGCCAGGTGCGCGGGTCGCGCAGATTCCAGGGGTAGGGATGGAAGGCCAGGTTCCAATCGAAGTCGCCGCGTTCACGCGCACGCTTCGCAAACATTTCAAGCAAGGTGCGACCCGGGCAGGCTTGGAGCGGGTCCCGATTGTTCTTAGCTGTCCAGTGGTGCTCCATCGAGAGGTAGACGCGGGCGTTGGCCGAATGTTGACGGAGGGATTCCCAGGCGAGACGGACCTGATCTTCGTATTGTGTGGCGACTTCCTCGACCGTCGCCGGCCCCATCTGATGCCATTCGTGGTGGGAGTTCACTTCGTTGCTGACCACCCAGCCCCAGACGCGTCCGTGCGTGGTGTCAGTCGAAGACCATCGGCGGGCGATGAAGTCGGTCAGCGCCTTATAGCAGGCGCGACCCTCCGGTGTGACCGTGTTGGCGGCCATCGTCGTACCTTTGATCGGGTCGGCCTTCGGGTGGATGGTCAGGTTCCGGATGCGTTCGTTCGGCGATCGATAGGTGATGACGATGAGCGTCACCACGATGCCCTTGTCGCTCAGGGGCTTGATCAGCCGGTCCATTGATTCGACGTACTTCTGATTGATGGCGAAGGTGTGGCCATCAGCTGAGGCGGTAAGCTGGCCCGGCTTCGTTTCCTTTTCCGGGGAGAGTAGTCCGTTGAGCGTGATATTGAGGGCAGCGTGATGAATGCCCAGTTCAAGGGCATCGGGGGTCATCTGGACCTGGAGGCCCTTGGGGCTGCTCTTGGACGGGTAGGGCGTCGAATCAGGTGCGGCGAATGCCGCCGAAACGAAGCAAAGCCAGGCGAAAAGCAGGGGGCGCATCAAGGTGAAGACAGGTTGCGGGGTGGAAGGTTTCAATCGTAAAGGTTGCCGATTGACGGATACGGACTCGCCTTCATAAATCGTCGTTACCCCATGCGACTCCTGACACTTCTTCTCTGTCTGGTCAGCGGTCTTCTGTCTGCCGCTCCCGCCAAGCAACCCAACATCGTGTTCATCTTCTCCGATGACCACGCCTATCAGGCCATCAGCGCCTACGGCGACGCCCGTAAGCTGAACCAGACGCCGAACATCGACCGCCTTGCCAAGGAAGGCATGCGTTTCGATCGCGCGTTGGTCACTAATTCCATCTGCGGTCCGAGCCGAGCCGTGATCCTGACCGGTAAGTATTCGCACTTGAATGGATTCTATAACAATTCGAATTCGGTCTTCGACAGCACGCAGGTGACCTTCCCGAAGCTCCTCCAGAAGGCCGGCTACCAGACTGCCGTCATCGGCAAGTGGCACTTGGTGAGCGATCCCGTCGGTTTTGACTTCTGGCAGGTGCTGCCGGGGCAGGGGGTCTATTATAACCCGCCGATGAAGAACGCGCAGGGCATGGTAAAGACCCAGGGCTACGTCACCGACATCATCACGGACCTATCCCTTGATTGGATCGCCAAGCGCGACAAGTCCAAGCCCTTCGTGCTCATGTGCCAGCAGAAGGCCCCCCACCGCGAATGGGAGCCCAACATCAAGGACCTTGGGTTCGACAAGGACCGCGTCTACCCCGAGCCGCCGTCCCTTTTCGACGACTATGCGAATCGTGCGAAGGCCGTTGGTGAGAACGACATGACGCTGGAAAAGACCATCACCGACAAGGATGTGAAGCTCGTCCGTCCGCCTCAGCTCGACGCCGAGCAGGCCGGCGTCTGGGATGCTTATTACGAGCCCCGTAACGCCGAATACCGTAAGGCTAATCTTTCGGGCAAGGACCTCGTGCGCTGGCGCTATCAGCGCTACATGCACGACTACCTCGCTTGCGTGAAGTCGGTCGACGACAACGTCGGTCGCGTCCTGAAGTATCTCGAGGACGAAGGCCTCGCCGAGAACACCATCGTCATCTATTCCGCCGACCAGGGTTTCTACCTCGGCGAGCATGGTTGGTTCGACAAGCGCTGGATCTTCGAAGAATCCGTCCGCACCCCGCTGCTGGTCCGCTGGCCCGGCGTGACCAAGCCGGGTTCCGTCAGCAAGGCGCTCGTCTCCAATGTCGACTACGCCGAGACCTTCCTGGACGTGGCTGGAGTGCCTGTCCCCGCCGAGATGCAGGGGCGCAGCCTGAAGCCGATCCTGGCGGGCGAGACACCGGCCGACTGGCGCAAGGAGTTTTACTACCACTATTACGAGTACCCGCAGCCGCACCACGTTGCGCCGCACTACGGCATCATCACCGACCGTTATAAGCTCGTGCGATATTATGGCAACGGCGAGACCAAGACCGACCTCTTCGATAGCGAGAAGGACCCGCTCGAGCTCAAGAGCTTCTTTGGCCAGCCAGGCTATGATACCATTCAGGCCGACCTAGAGGTGCGCCTCGCCAAGCTGCGCACCGACCTCAAGGTGCCAGAGACGGAGGATGAGCTTGCCTCCGGCGCCAAGAAGCGCGCTGGCGCGAATCCGGCTCAGGGCAAGAACGTCGGCAACAAGGGCAAGAAGGCGACTCCGGTTAAGTAGGCCTCAGCGCCAGCTCGCGCGCACGACCCGTTCCCATTCGTCGGCCATCAGTTGGTGGCCGGCGGTGGTGGGGTGCACGCCGTCCCAGATCCAGTAGGACGAGGGGGCGCGGCGTTGGGCAGCGTCGAAGACCTTCTGGAAGTCGACTAGAGTCGCGCTGTGTTTGGCGGCGAGGCGTCTAACGACCGGGACGAGGAGGGCGAGGCGCTCACGGCGGCCGGGAGACTTGTCGATGGCCGGACCGGAGGCGCCGAGGAAGGGTTCGCAGAGCACGAGGCGTAGCTTCGGGTTGGCTGCGCGGGCCGAGGTCAAGAGGTCGTCGTAGGTCCTTTCAAAGACCTCGAGAGCGACGCCTTTGCTGCTGTCGTTGACGCCGATCATCACGCTGAGGACGTCGGGCTTAAGTTCGAGCGTGTCCTTGGGCCAGCGCTTGGACAGGTCGAGCACCGTGTTGCCGGAGACGCCACGATTGAGGAAGCTGGCGTTCTGCTCCGGCGCGCCGGAGCCGACTCGAGCGGCAAGCAAGTAGACGAAGCCGTGACCGTGGACGTGATTGAGGTCGGCTCCGCGTCCGCGGTTACCGTCCGTGATGGAGTCGCCTTGGAAGAGAATCCGCGGCGAAACCGGCAATCCTGGCAATGGCTCCCCGGCGAAGGCTTGGCCGGCGATAAGCAGCGCAAGGAGGGCAGCCTTCATTTCTTCTTTGCTTTGGTGTTCTTCTTACCTTGGTTGGCGTCGGCGACAGGGTCGAAGGCCGGGTTGGTTGTGGGGAATTGGGCGTCGACCGACTTCAGCCAGGTGTCGAGTCGCGTGCGCAGGGCTTTGGCGCGTTCGGGCTGGGTGGCGGCGAGGTCCTTCGTCTCGCTGATATCGTTCGCGAGGTCGTAGAGCTCGTCGCGACCGTCTTCGTAAAAGTGGACGAGACGGAAATCGCCGCTGCGGATGGCGCTGTACGGCGTGGCGCCTCCGGGGTGGTAATGCGGGTAGTGCCAGAAGATCGCGTCACGGTCGGGCTTGGTTCCGGACTTCAGGAGTGGGGCGAGGCTGATGCCGTCGACGAGGGACTGGAGCGGCTTCACGCCCGTCATCTCGAGGAGGGTGGGGTAGAGGTCGACCGTGATGGCCGGGGAGGTTTCGACCAGGCCGGCCTTGGCCACGCCTGGCCAGAAGACGATGAGCGGGACGCGGACGCCGCCTTCGTAGGCGGAACCCTTGCCGGCCCGGAGCGGGGAGTTATCGGTCGTCGGCAGAAGGCCGCCGTTGTCGGTCGTGAAGACGATGATCGTATTGTCGTCGAGCTTCAGGCGCTTCAGCGCGGAGCGGATCGTGCCAAGCGAATCGTCGACGCTCGCGACCAGCGCGGCGTAGGTCGCGTTCTTCTGCTTAAGGTCGGGAGTCTTTTCGGCCTTGTCCTTGAATTTCGCGACCACTTCGGGCTTGCCGGCGATGGGCTGGTGGACGGCGTAGTGCGGCAGGTAGATGAAGAAGGGCTTGTCTTTGTTTGCGTCGATGAACTTCACCGCCTCGTTGGCCTCGCGGTCAGTGAGGAACTCGCCGGCCGGACCATCGATGAGCGTGGGAATCTTATAGGGTGACACGTAGCTCGGCGGCTGACCGCGGGCGTAGCCGCCGATGTTTACGTCGAAGCCATGCTTGTCCGGGTAGTAGGCTTCGTCGCCTTCCTTTAGTCCGGGCGTCAGGTGCCACTTGCCGATGCTGGCGGTCGCATAGCCGGCTGACTTGAACTGCTCGGCGAGGGTGATTTCTTCGAAGGGGAGGAACTTCTGCCACTCGGGTATCTTGAGCTTGGCCTTCGGTCGGTCGTGGCCGGCGATCCAGTCGGTGATATGGAGGCGAGCCGGATACTTGCCGGTCATGAGCGCGGCGCGGGTCGGGGAGCATACCGTGCAGGCCGAGTAACCATTGGCGAAGCGGACGCCGTCTTTGGCTAGCTGGTCGACATTAGGGGTCTCGTAGAAGCGGCTTCCGTAGCAGGAGAGGTCGGTCTGACCCATGTCGTCGACCAGGATGACGATGACGTTCGGGTGACGGGTGGGTGCGGTTTCGGCTGCAAAACTGGCCAGCGGGAGGGCTGAAGCGAGGCAGGCCGACAAGATTCGCATGAATCGTGTAGTCATGAGGATAATAGGGTAATGACCCCTTTTTTTTGCAATAACAACCTGCTCGACTTCGGATAGGGTTTTGGCACTATTTTCTTATGTCCCCCCGTCAAATCAAGGTAACGTTGTGTCTCTTGGCGACAGTTGTCGCCGGCGCCGTCTTTTTTCTGCCTTCTGGCGGAAGTTACGTCGAGTTCGCGCCGGTCGATGTCGCACCAGTTGTGCGACCTGTCACGAGCGTTACCAAGACCGCGCATTCCGTGCTTTCGGTCTTGAGCCCCGTCGAGCAGGCCAAGCCTACCGTGGTTTCGGTCGGGGTCGTCGCCGATGCCATGACGGCGGCGATCAAGCCGCTCGCCGCGAGTCAGCCGACGCAGAAGCCCGACGCGGTCGCGGCCACCAAGCCGCTTGTCGCCGACCAAGCCCCGCAGAAGGCGGAACCATTCGCATCTAATAAAGGAGCGTCAACTGGCGCTGTCGCGTCGGCTTATCGCCCTGCATACCTTGCTAGCATCGCCGAGCGTGAAGAGGCGGCAGGCTTGGCTGGTTTGCCTAAGGCCAGCTTCGTGAAGGCTTGCGACCGCGATCATGATCTTCTTTTGGCCCCTGGACAGCACCCGCATTATGCGTGCAAGGGTTTGAAGGCCCAACTTGGCCCAGACACCACTCCTATCACGACGACTCTTATTTATCCAACGACATCCACCTTCAAACTGCATAGTCGCCCTTTGGCTAGCCGTAAGATCTATCTTGATTTCACGGGTCACACTACGACGGGCACGCAATGGAACACGGATTGGGGCAAGACCACGTTCACGACCCCGCCATTTTCGCTTGATGCCGATACCGCTAATTTCAGTAATGCTGAGCATGCCGCTATCCAGGCTGTCTGGCGCAGTATGGTGGAGGATTACGCCCAATTTGACGTGGATGTGACGACTGAAGACCCAGGCGAGAATGGCCTTAAACGTGCCTCTGCGGGCGATGCCGATTACGGGATGCGTGTTATCTTTGGGCCTGATCAAAACGACACAGGTGCTGGTGGGGTCGCTTACCTAGGTTCGTTTAATGTTTTCCGTACGGCGCTGCAGACCGATGTGCCGTGTTTCGTTTTCGCGGGCACCTCTGCCAGCGCCAAGTTCATGGCCGAAGCTGGCTCGCACGAGGTCGGACACACCGTTGGGCTTTATCATGATGGAACAGATGTCGGGGGCGACGAGTATTTCAAAGGCCATGGCACTGGCGCCACTTCGTGGGCGCCCATCATGGGGGTCGGTTACTATAAGGACGTCGTCCAGTGGTCCAAGGGCGAGTACACCGACGCGAATAACACCCAGGACGACATCACTGTGATCAAGGCGTACCTCAATCCTGTACTGGATGATTTCGGTAACACCACCGCGGCGGCGACCTTTGCTCCTGGTATTTCCATGACCGGCGGAGGCGTCATCAATAGCTTTAACGACGTCGACGTGATCAAGATCAATGCCGGCAAAGGTGGCCTGGCCATCACGCCGAAGGTCGCCATGGTCTCTCCGAACCTTCGTCTGCGAGTCAAGATCCTGAATGCCACCGGAACCGTTCTCGGCACGTATGACGGAGTTGGTACGGCGGGCAAGATGGCACCGGATTTGATCACCAAGACCCTTAGCGAAGGGGTTCACTACATTAGCATCGAAGGCATCAGCAGTGGCGATGGCGTGACGGATGGCTACTCTGAGTATGGTTCGTTGGGCATCTATAGTCTCACGGCATCTTGGGTCGCTCCGGGCAACAAGCCTCCGGTGGCCGTCACGACCGGGACTTCGCCGGTGACTTACGACTTCACGGATCTTTCGAAGGTGGTCGGCTTCACCGGCCTGATGTCGACCGATGCGGACGGCATCATCACGAATTGGTCGTGGAACTTCAACGACGTCTATCCCGTTTCCGCGACAGGCACCTTGGTCTCGCATCGGTATAAGGCTCCCGGCGTCTATCGCCCCGTGCTGACCGTCACGGACGACCTAGGGGCGACTGGTTCCGCCACGGTGACCGTGACGGTGACGGGTACCCCGTTGGCTAACACCTGTTCCTTGGCGACGACCTCCGCCGCGTTCATCCGGGTCAATTCCGTCTCAGATGCCGCCGTCGCGACCATCCAGGTCCAGGATCAGTACGGTAATCCTCTGCGAGGCGCGGTGGTGGCCGTCGCCGTGAGCGGTTTGGCAAGCTCACCGAAGACCCAAGTTCGAACGGACATCATGGGGAATGTCACCGTTGCTTCACCTAATTTTAAGAGAGGTGCGCGTGGTACGGTTACGTTTACGGTGACATCTGTCGCTTCGACGACGCATAAGTACGTGCCGGCGGATAACGATTGCCTGGCCTACCTGAGCGTGACCCGCTGAGATCGTAGTCATCAATGGTGACTGAAGGGCGGCCGGCTGGCCGCCCTTTTCATGGGTAAGCCCGTCCGGCTTTGGGCTGGAACAGGTTGGGGCGGACGTTAGTTTCGGGTGCCCCTATGGCCTTTGAAATCCAGCCTTCCTCCCGCCGTGAATTCCTCGGAGCCGCCGCCTTCGCGCTCGCTGGCCTGGCCGCCACTTCACGGCTCTCCGCCGCCGACGCGCCCAAGGCGCCGGTGAAGCGCCCGCCCAACCCCTTCGTCTACAAGTTCAACATCGGCAAGATCGAGGCCTTCTCGATCAGTGACGGCCATATGCTCTTCAAGCAGGGCCTCGAACTGATGTGGCCGGAGTCGGACCGCGCCGCGATGAAGGACGCCCTTGTCTTCAATCGCGAGCGCCTGGACGCGCTGCCGCTGTACGTCAATATCATGGGCCTGAAGATCGGCGACGAGGTCGCGCTGATCGACGCCGGTTTCGGCGAGCGTCACCCGAACCCGAATTTCGGCTGGTTGGCCGAAGGCCTTCGTCAGCTCGGCATCAAGCCGGAGCAGGTCACGACGGGCTTCCTCAGCCATTCGCATTCCGACCACCTGGATGGCTTCGTCGACAACGGCAAGCCCGCCTTCCCGAACGCCAAGATCTACCTCCTCCAGGAAGAGTATGATTTCTGGCGTGGTCCGAATCCCGACTTCTCGAAGTCTAAGCGCGATAAGAAGCCGCTGCCGAACATGGTGAAGACCATCTGTCGCAACTTCGATATCCTGAAGGATCAGCTCGTCATCGCCAAGGACGGCCAGAAGCTCTTCCACGATGCCGTCACCGTCATCGCGGCTCCTGGTCACACCGACGGCCATGCCTGTTTTGAGATCCGCTCCGAGGGCGAATCCCTCGTCCATATCAGCGACGTGGTGCATCACCATGTCCTCATGTTCGACAACGCCGGCTGGACCGTCGCGATGGATCATGACCCCGAGACCGCGGTCAAGACACGCCAGAAGCTTTTTGCGCGCATGGCCAAGGAAAAGAGTCGGGCGTTCGGCTTCCACCTGCCGTGGCCCGGCATCGGCACCGTCGTGCCCAAGGGCGAGCAATACGCCTGGGTGCCCGAGCGTTTCAGCTGGGGCTCCTGACCGGAAGGATTACTGGAAGACGACCGGAGCAGCCGGGGCAGGAGCGGGCGCCGCTCCTGATGCGGGGGCGTTTTGCGACGCAGAGGCGGCGGCAGGTGCAGCGACGGGCTGGCTGTTCATGTTCTGGATCTCCGCGAGGATCATGCCGAAGCCTTGTTGGCGGAGGGCATTCATCTGGGCCAGCATGGCTTCCCGCTCGTTCTCAGGGGCTTTTTCCCAATTAGCTTCGATCTGATGCCGCTGATCCAGGATCTCGCGATATTCGGGACGACGGGAAATGTTCGAATAGGCCTGTGCGGCTTTCGGGTCGCTCGCAATCAGAGCATCACGGACGCGTTTTCCTTCTTCCTTGAGGTCAGCGAAGCGCTCTTCCATTTGGGCGCGCTTGGCGGATATCTTGTTATTAGGGGCCTCGGGCGCGGCGCGGGTGGCCGGAGCGGAAGCGGAGGTCCTGGCGATCCGAACTGTCTCGACCGGGCTGACGGCCTTCATGCGTTCGATCGGATTCTTGGGCGCGGGGGTGGGAGCCAGGAAGCGCCAGGCCCCGAAGCCGACAGCGGCGAGCAGGCAGAAGGTGAACAGGGTCTTACGCATGGGGGTCTTTGGGTAGGTCAGGGAGATGGCGACGAAGTTCCCGGATTTCGGCGTGCAGGGAGCGGATCTCGTGGCGGAGCTCCTCGTGGTCGCGGGTTTCCTTGGGTAGAATCAATTTAGAGGTCACGATGGCCGACATCGAGCCGAAGAGGGCGATACCGATGAGCATCATGACCGAGGCGATGATGCGGCCTTCGGTCGTGACCGGATAAGTGTCGCCGTAGCCCACCGTGGTAACCGTCGTAAGTGCCCACCAGAGGGCGTCGCCGCCAGTCTTGATGGTGGCGTTCGGGGCGCTGCGTTCGACTGCGACCATCAGCATCGTGCTAAAGAAGACCATCACCACCGCGATGCCGGGGAGGGCTAGCAGCTTTTCGTTCAGCGAGGTGCCGCTGGTGAGCGTATTCAGCTTCTTCATCACCCGGATGAAGCGGATAAAGCGGTAGATGCGGATGGCCTGCAGGGAGCGGAACGCCGGGTCGAAGGGGATACTCGCGAGCAGGTCGATCCAGCCCCAGCGCCAGAATGATGCGGTCCATTTCTCCCGGCGCCAGCGGACGACGATGTCGGCCAAGAAGATCAGGCAAGACAGACGGTCGATATCGCGAAGGAGCGGAACGACATTGGCTGGAATGTGAAGGAAGGTCTCGAGCAAGACCAACAGCAACGCGACGACCGCGACGACGAGCACGAACCAGTCCCAGGGGTTGAGGCGTTGGGCCAGTTTTGGGTCGATTTTCACTCTGGGACGGTTAATCCAAGGATAGTCTTATCTCAACCTCGTTTCTTATGCGTCTCTTGCTCTGCCTCCTAGCCAGTTATCTTTTCGCCGCCCCTGTCCCGCCTGCCCATACGATCAATCCGTTCGGTGCGGATTTTCCGAGCCTCGACTCGCTGGCAGTCGGCGCCTGGTGGGAGCCGCGTCCGGTGGCGGAGCCTCGTCCCGCGGCTAAGGGGAAGAAGAAGGGCGCCGCCAGTCCGGCCGCCCCGACGATGCTGGTGGAGCGAGACCAAGTCATCGCGTTCGCTCTTTATACCCAGCAAGCGGGTGTCCTAAAGCTGTCCGCCCAGCTCTATCCTCTCTACCCCGAGGAATCCAAGGAAGTGCGTCTGGAATTCAAGCGTGACGGCCGTTGGGTCGAGGCGGCCAAGACCGAGGTAGTCTTCCCTGGTTGGAGCGCCCACTTCCGCGTCGAAGGCTGGGACGGTTCCAAGGATGTGGCCTACCGCGTGCGCCACGGCGAGAAGGCTGCCTTCGAAGGGCTCGTGCGTCGCGATCCGACGGACAAGGACGTCATCGTCACCGCCAACATGTCCTGTAATTCGAGCCGCACAACGGGCGCCCGGCCGGAGATTCTCGACAACCTAATCCGCCAGAACCCGGATCTGCTTTTCTTCGCCGGCGACCAGACCTACCGACATACCGAGCACACTGCCGGGTGGATCGAGTTTGGCCTGCAGTTCCGTGACGTGATGAAGGACCGCCCGACGATTTGTATTCCGGACGACCATGACGTCGGCCACCCCAACCTCTGGGGTGAGGGCGGCAAGCTGTCCACCGTCGCCGGCATGGCTGACGGTGGCTATTTCTACCCGGTCGCCTATGTAAATATGGTTCAGCGCCAGCAGTCGTGGCACCTGCCGGATGCGTACGATCCGACTCCGGTCCAGCGCGGTATTTCTGTCTTCTACACCCGCCTCAAGGTCGGCGGCATGGATTTCGCCATCCTCGAGGATCGTAAGTTTAAGACTGGTCCCATGGGCAAGATTCCGCAGCAAGGCCCGCGTCCCGATCACGTCACCGACGAGAAGTATGATCCGAAGAGCATCGATTTGCCCGGCCTGCAGCTTCTCGGTGATCGTCAGCTGAAGTTCCTTGCCGCGTGGTCCGAGGACTGGGTGGGCGTGCGTCACAAGGCCGTCCTGTCCGCTTCGCCTTTTTGTGGGGCGGTCCACATGCATGGCGGTAAGGATAGCCGTCTGTTGGCTGACCTCGATTGCAACGGCTGGCCGCAGTCGGGTCGCAACGAAGCCCTGCGGGCCTTGCGTCGCGTACAAGCTGTCCACCTTTGCGGCGACCAGCATCTCGCCGTGACCGTCAAGCATGGCATCGAAGCCTTCGGCGATGGCCCTTATTCCCTGACCAGTCCCGCCCTCGTGAACACCATCTACGGACGATGGTGGCATCCGAAGGATGAGAAGGCCGGCCCGAATCCCGTGATCGGTAGCCCCTTGCCCTGGACCGGCGATTTCCTGGATGGACTTGGCAATCGGATGTCGGTCGTCGCCTATGCCAATCCCGGGGATGTCCAGGATGAGCGCCAGCGTTCCGACGGTTACGGCTTGGCCCGTTTTCATATGGCCAAACAGAGCGTCACCTTCGAGTGCTGGCCGCGCTTCAGCGACTCACGCAAGGGCGACAGCCAACAGTTCCCCGGCTGGCCGCAGACCTTTGTGCTGGCCGATAACGATGGCCGTAAGCCGACTGCCTACCTGCCGTCCATCGATCTCCCCGCCGGCCCGGCCGTCGTGCAGGTCGTCGCCGAGCAGACCGGTGAGACGCTCTACGTTCGTCGTCTGGAAGGCGGTAAAGCTTTCGCCGCGCCGGTCTTCGGGCCCGGCAAATATACCGTGAAGATCGGCGTCGATCGTCCAGATCAACGCTCCTTGACCGCACAGGAGCCCGTCGCGCGTTAACGCTTCAGCAAAGCGTCGGTCTCGCTCAGCTTGAAGCGGACGCTCACGACGGAATTCTGCTCGGTTCCGGCGGCATATTGGACGTAGGTCGTGGCCACGATCGTGCCATCGGGCAGGAGCTCGACGCCGGGATAGCCGCAATCCCCGGCGCGTTTGCCGTAATGATGGAGCAGCTTGACGCGGGTTTGGCCGGGGCGGCCGGACTTCAAGTCGTCGTAGGTGCCGACCCACGCGACGAAGTGCCCCTTGGTCGGGCTATTGAGGGCTTGGTCGCGGAAGCAGACGACCATGCGGCCATCGGCAGTGAACACGCCGTTGTGGCGATCGCCCGTAAGGCCCCAGTTGGTATCGACGGGCGTGGACCACGTCGTACCTTCGTCTGGGCTGAACATCATCAGGCTGCGGCCCTTGTGGGTGTTTTCTCGGATCAAGCAGGCAAGCTCTTTGCCGTCGGGGGAGCGGAAGACGAAGGGCTCGCAGGGATTCTTATCGGCGACTTCCGCGACGATGCGGGGTTCGGACCAGGTGAAACCGCCGTCGGACGTGATGGTCTGCAATGTCACCAGCGGGGCCTTGTCAGCTCCGCCGGGACCGCGGTGGTAGAGCCCGAGGGTGCGGCCATCCTTGAGGCGGACCACGCTGCTGAACGTCATCACGCAGGGGAAGTTGAGCGGGGGCATTTCTTTCCAGGTCTGTCCGTCGTCCTCGCTCATGATGCTCGGCATGCCGGGGCCGCCACGTTGGCCTAGAGCAGCGGAGAAGACCCAGAGGCGGGCTTTGCCGGCTGGGTCGACGATACGGTAGATGCTCGGGCAGTTCTGGTGGGTCGAGAAGCCTTTGGGCAGGGTGGCGTCAAGGCGCGTCCAGGATTTGCCGCCATCATCGCTGCGGGCCATCGGGCCGGCGGCGCCGCCGTGGTTGATGCACCAGACCGAATAGATCGTCTGGCTGTTCGGCATCAGCAGGGTCGTCGGATGGCCTTGGTAAAGCGTCGACGTGCCCGCGGCTACGACCACCTGACGATCCTTTTGCCCCGAAAGGTCGACCAGAGGCAGGTTCGGCTTTTCCTCTGCCGCGACCAGCACGGTCAGGCAGAGTAGGGCAGGTAGCAGGGGGCGCATGGGGTCATCCTGTAGGACACCGTAAGGGCTGCCAAGACCTTTGCCCATTGATGCCCCGTAGCCACAGGCTTTGTGATCGGTACGTTTGCGGAGTCATGGGCTCTCGTTTAGGTCACGCTATGTCCGCGCCGATGGCCTTTGTTCCGACCCGAGAAGCCGCTTTGGCGCGGATGGCCGAGTTCCTGCCCTTAGCGGGGCGCTATGCGTCGGACCGAAACTTCGTCCGACCTGGACACCCGAATATCTCAAGGCTTTCCCCGTGGGTGCAGAAGCGCCTGCTTCTGGAGGAGGAAGTGATCGATGCGGCCCGTGCCCGCTGGCCTTTCGAGGCCGTCGAGAAGTTCGTGCAGGAGGTTTACTGGCGGACCTACTGGAAGGGCTGGCTCGAGCAACGTCCCGAGGCTTGGTCGCGCTGGGTAGCAGCCGTGCGGCGCCTGCGCGATGCGTTGAGTGCCGGGCAACGGTCGACGCTGGAGGCCGCGCTCGCCGGACGCACGGGCATTGCGGGCTTTGATGATTGGGCCAAGGAGCTCGTGGCTACCGGCTACCTACATAATCACGCTCGCATGTGGTTCGCTTCGATCTGGATTTTTACCCTGAAGCTGCCGTGGGAACTCGGCGCCGCGTTCTTTTACGAACACCTACACGATGGGGATGTCGCGAGCAATACGCTCTCCTGGCGCTGGATCGCCGGCTTGCAGACCCCGGGCAAGACCTATGTCGCCCGGGCCGACAATATCGCGTTATACACCGACGGGGAGCATGCGCCGCAGGCAAGTCAGCTGGCCTCAGCTCCGTTCGCCATAACGGAGGAGCCCTTACCCAAGGTGGCGGCGTGGACTGAAGACGCTTCGCAGGTCGCTTCGCTTAAGGCTTACGATCGAATCGGCCTATGGCTGCATCCTGAAGACCTCGCAGTCGAACAGGGTGAACTAGCCAGATTGAAGATTCAGGCCATCAACGCCTCGTGGCCGACTGGTCTCAGCGCTCGCGCCGGATGGTCAGAGAAAGTCTCCGGCTGGATGCGGGCGGCCTTACGCGATGGGGCGACGCGGGCGTGTCAGTATTTCAAGGCCGAAGTTTCTTCGGGCGAGACGTCCCATCTAGCGACTTCGTTAGTCGATTGGGCTAAGCAGAACCGACTGCAGGCTGTCGTTGCCTATCGTCCGTTCGTCGGGCCATGGCTGACCGAAGCGCTCTTCCTCGAGGCCGCCTTGACCTCCGCCGGTATCCGGCTGATCTGGCGTCGCCGCGCCTGGGACGCCGAATATTTCCCCCACGCCACGCGCGGTTACTTCCCCTTCTGGGAAAGGATTAAGTCGGCTAGTTGAAAGTTGGTGGGCCCACCGGGATTTGAACCCAGAACCAAGGAATTATGAGTTCCGTGCTCTAACCGTTGAGCTATAGGCCCGTGCGAATGAGATAGGATAAAACCTGCCTTGAGGGAAGGATGAACGTTTACTTGGCGACGACGTCGATCAGCTGGCTGCGGACGGGCGTGACGGTGGCGCGATGTTTTTCCACGGCCGCGGAGAGGCGGGCGACGACGTCCGGATCGTCGGCGGAGATCTCGTGGGCTTCGGAGGGGTCGACGGCGAGGTTGAAGAGGAGCGGCTTCGGGTGTTCGACCGGCTTAGGATCAAAGTAGGAGCCCTGCGTGATGAAGTGGATCTTCCAGTCGCCGAGGCGGGCGGCATAGAGCTTCTCGCCGCGGTAGTAGCAGAAGAGCCCGCGGTCGACGGCGCGTTCCTCGAACAGGAGCGGGGAAAGGTCGGTGCCATCCATCGGACGGTCCGACGGTATCTTGGCGCCAGCGAGCTTCGCGGCAGTCGGGAACAGGTCCAGCATCGTGCCGACGTTATCGGTCACGCCGGGCTTGATCTTGCCGGGCCACCAGGCGATGCCGGGGACGCGCATGCCGCCTTCCCAGGTGCTGCCCTTGCCGTCCTTGAGCAGGCCGGCGCTGCCGCCGGTCTCGGCGCCCATGAGCGTCCACGGGCCGTTATCGCTGGTGAAGAAGACCAGGGTGTTGTCGGCCACGCCGTTATCCTTGAGGGCCTTGAGCACCTCGCCGACGTTCCAGTCGAGCTCGGCGAGGACATCGCCGTAGATGCCGCGCGAGCTCTTTCCCTTGAATCGTTCCGACGCGAAGAGCGGCGTGTGCGGGAAGGTGTGCGGCATGTACAGGAAGAATGGTTTGTCCCTGTTCGCGCCGATGAACTTCGTGGCTTCCTCGGCGTAGCGCTTGGTCAGCTGGGTCTGATCGGTGCGGGGCTCGAGAAGTTCGCGGCCTCGGTAGAGCGCGGCATCCCACCATTCCGGATCCTGGTCGACGAGCGAATTGGCCATCTTGGGCCGCGGCTTGTCCGACGGATTCATGTCGTTCGAGTGCATCAGTCCGAAGTGGAAATCGAAGCCATGGGCGAGCGGGTGGTGCTGCGGCTGGTTGTTGGCCCAGACGCCGAGGTGCCACTTGCCGATGATGCCCGTGGCGTAGCCGGCATCCTTGAGGGTCTGCGCCATCGTGACTTCCGAAGCGGGCAGGCCGCCGGTCGAGATCGCACGAAGCACGCGGAACTGGTTGTGCGCCATGCCTGAGCGGATCGGATAGCGGCCCGTCATGAGCGCGGCCCGGCTCGGGGTGCAGACTTCGGCGGCTGAGTAGAATTGGGTGAAGCGCAGCCCTTCGGCCGCCATCTTGTCGAGATTCGGGGTCTTGATCGTCGGGTGGCCATAGCAGCCCAAGTCACCGTAGCCCAGGTCGTCGGCCAGGATGATGACGATATTCGGACGAGGCGCGGCGTAAGCACCGAGGGAGAGCGCGATGAGCAGAGCTAGCAGCAGGGGTTGCATAAGGATAAACACACCTCCAAATGTGACCAGAGGCAAAGCCCATTTTGATGCATCCCGAGCAACGCGCACAGTTTAGTCATGCTGTTTTCCGGTTTGCGTCTTTACCAGCGGATTGGCCGACGGAATTCGCGATTATCACGGCTTATGATTCTGATGGCTTGGCGACCTCGGCCGGACTGAACGTCGCGGCGGATGCGGCGCTGGAGGCCGAGCTCCGGTCGGCTGGCTATCGCCTGCATCGGATCACCGGTGGGTCGGAGGATGGGGTTCATCAGGAACCAGGTTGGGGCGTGCCCATCGGGCTGCCCGGGGCGGTGGAGTTCGGGCGGCGCTATCGCCAGCTGGCTATCTTCGCCGTGAGGGCAGGGCGGTTGGCGTTGGTAGATTGCGAGGACGGCTCGGTCGAGGACCTTGGCCGGGACTTCCGGGCGGTCTGACCATTTTCGGATTGGAACACCTCGGGATTTCGGGACTCTAACCCTTAACCCCTTATACCCATGAAGAGCCTAATGTCCCTCCTCGCCGTCCTGGCCGCCGTCGTCGGCGTCCGTGCCGCCGATGCCCCCGGTCTGGTCAACGGTCACCCGCCTGATATCCACACGCTCAAGAGCGGCGATGCCGCCCCTGACTTCGATCTCCTCGGTATCGACGGCAAGAAGCACAAGCTCGCCGAATACACCGGCGGCGAAGCGCTCGTCGTGCTCTTCACGTCGAACCACTGCCCGACCTCGCACAGCATCGAGCGTCGCCTCCAGAAATTCTACGATGAATACAAGGCCAAGGGCGTGAAGCTTGTCGCGATCAACCCCAACCACCCGGATGGCCTCAGCAAGGACGAGCTCGGGTACGGCGAGTTCGGCGACTCCTACGCCGAGATGAAGCCCTACGCCGAGAAGAACAAGTGGACCTTCGACTACCTTTACGACGGCGACACCCAGACCATCGCCCGCGCCTACGGTTGCCTCGCGACCCCTCACGTCTTCGTCTTCGATAAGAACCTCAAGCTCCGCTACCAGGGCCGCTTCGACGACTCCCGCTACTACGACGACAGCACCGTGAATTCCAAGGATTGCCAGAACGCCGTGGATGCCATCCTCGCCGGCAAGAAGGTCGAAGTCGAGCTCACCAAGCCCATGGGCTGCTCCACCAAGTGGCGCGAGAAGAAGGCCCTCCATGACGTCAAGCACGAGACCTGGGCGAAGACCCCGGTCACCGTCGAGCTGATCGACAAGGCCGGCATCGCCAAGCTGCGCGCCAACACCTCCAACAAGTACCGCGTCATCAACGTCTGGGCCACCTGGTGCGGACCTTGCGTCAAGGAGTTCCCCGACCTCGTCGAGATCTCCCGTAAGTTCGACATGCGTGACTTCGAGCTCGTGACCATCAGCCTCGATAAGCCCGAGGACAAAGCCAAGGCCGAGGCGTTCCTCTTCAAGCAGGCCGCCGGCCTCAGCAAGAAGGTCGAAGCCTCCCTCAAGAAGGAAGGTCGCACCACCAACAGTTACCTCTTCGCCGGCAGCGGCGACGACCTCGCGGCCGCGCTCGACAAGGAAATGCCCGGACCCATCCCGCATACCATCGTCGTGGCCCCTGGCGGAGAGATCGTCTACCGCCATACCGGCGTCATCGACCGCGCCGAGACCGAGAACGCGATCCTCGATAAGATGAACCGCTTCTACTCGCCCGGCGCCGTGAAGGCCTCCTCGAAGAAATAAGTCCTTCCTGCAAAAAGAAAGCCCTGGACGCAGCGATGCGGGCCGGGGCTTTTTATTGGGCGAGCGTAGGACTCAGATCGCGACTGCGAACGTCTGGTCGAGCGGGTTGAGCCAGACCTTGACGCGGGGCATCCAGGAAGGCCCGATGATCGCGTCGATGTCTAGTGCGCGGAGGAAAGGGCTCATCGGCACCGGCGACACGCCGCCGCCGAGCGCGCTAGGGGCTTCGCCGACACGCTCAAGCAGCTCATGGCTGGCGAGCGTGAAGGGCAGGGTGTAAGAGGCCGGGATATCCAGGTCGCCGAACATCGGACTGAAGTCCGTGAAGCCCGTTTCGGCTTTCTTGCCCGCGATGAACTTCTTGTCGGTCACATAGCCATACTGCGCGCCCGTGTCCCAGAGCACGCGAGCCGGATGACCGTTGAGCCTCACGGCGAAGAGCGGGATGTCGGACATCGGGGCGAGTTCGTAGGACTGAGGCTTGAAGCCGGCAGGCATCTCGTCACCGGCCGTCAGCGTGCGGTGGGCGACGTCGAAGAGCAGGGTGGTCTGGGCGAGCAGGTCCATGCCCAGCAGCGCATCGACCTGGGCACCGATCTCGGCGGACAATTTATCGAACGTGAAGCCCATGTAGCCTCCCTTGTTCACGCCGTGGTTCTGGTTCTGCCAGGTCAGGCGACCGGAAGTCGAGGAACTGAAGGGGGCGCCCGTGTCGATCAGGGCGCGACCTTCGGGGAGGTCGATGAACAGGTGACGGTTGAGGAGATACAGCTTGTAGGTGCAGACCATGGAGGAAATGTGGGCTTTACGTGGCATAGGCGGGATTGCTGACAGTTGTAAATGGTAACAGTAGGATGTCAAGCGGTGTGTCTGTGGTAGGGGCGGGGCGGCCTAGGACAGCACGTGGTGCTGTCCCTACCTCGATTTGCCGTCTGGGCATAAAGAAGCCCCGGATCGGGTGATCCGAGGCCTCTGGAAGGCGGATTAGGCCTTCTTCACCTTAACCCACTGCTTCGTCTTGGCGGACTCCAGGACGGCGTCGCAGACGTACTGGGTGCCGAGCGCGTGGCGGAAGTCCGGGTAGGCCTTCGGTGCCTTCGGGTCGTCGAGGCTCTTGAGGAACTCGGCGAGGGCGTGGGTGAAGGAGTGCTCGTAACCGAGGCAGAGACCCGGGACCCACCAGTTGCCGGCGTACGGGTGGTCGCTGTCGGACGTGTGGATGCTGGACCAGCCACGACGATCGCCCGGGACGGAGTGATCGAAGTAGTTGAGACGGTTGAGGTCGTGAAGGTCCCATTGGAGGGACTTCTTCTCGCCGTTGATCTCGAACGTGTAGAGCGCCTTGTGGCCGCGGGCGTAGCGGGTGGATTCGAACTGCGCGATCGAGCCGTTCTCGAAGCGGCAGAGGAAGATCGCGGCGTCGTCGATGGTGACGGCCTGCTTCTTGCCCGTGGCGGTGTGGACGCGTTCCTTGATGAACGTCTCGGTGATCGCGGAGACCTCGGTGATGTCACCGTTGATCCAGCGGGCCGTGTCGATGCAGTGCGCGAGCAAGTCGCCCGTCACGCCGGAACCGGCGGCGGCGGCGTCGAGGCGCCAGAGACCCGCGCCGCCCTGCGGCAGCTCGGTGGAGATCGTCCAGTCCTGGAGGAAGTTGGCGCGGTAGTGGAACACGCGGCCCAGTTCGCCGGCGGCCACGATGTTCTTCGCGAGCGTGACGGCGGGGAGGAAACGGTAGTTATACCAGACCAGGTTCGGGAGGCCGGACTTCTCGACAGCGGCGACCATCTGCTCGCCCTGGGCGCCGTTGAGGGCGAGGGGCTTTTCGCAGAGGATCATCTTGCCGTTCTTGATGCACTCCAGGGCGATCTCGGCGTGCGAGTCGTTCGGGGTGCAGATGTCGATGGCGTCGATGTCGGAGCGCGTGACC
>Ga0209298_10000555_pt1 | contig 25018 bp, 24 predicted proteins | sample S_140806_EF_Meta_FD_187325 | JGI IMG/M metagenome (GOLD analysis project Ga0209298, IMG submission 187325) | Freshwater microbial communities from Lake Simoncouche, Canada to study carbon cycling - S_140806_EF_MetaG (SPAdes) (version 2) | ecosystem: Environmental > Aquatic > Freshwater > Lake ...
CATGCCCAGTGGCTCAAACAGGCGTGTGCGGAGGAAATCCTCATACTTCATGCCGCTGACGATTTCGAGGATGCGCCCAGCCACGGTGGGGCCGAAACCATATTCGTAGGCACTGCCCGGCTGGAAGGCGAGCGGCGTCTTGATCAGCGTGGAGACATAGGACTTCAGCGAGATGGCTCCGTCGCTTGGCTTGCGAGAAGGGAAGGCGATGCCCGCCGTGTGCGAGAGCAGCATGCGCAGGGTGATGGGCTTCTCCGGTTTTGCGCCGCCTTCGACAGTCACCTTAGCGAGTTCCGGCAACCACTTGGAGGCGGGTTCATCGAGCGAGAGCTTGCCATCGTCCACGAGGCAGAGAATGGCCGCGCCGTTCACCGACTTCGTCATCGAGGCGATCCAGAACAACGCATCTTTTTCCATGGCGCGGCCTTTGGCGATGTCGGCCATGCCTGCGGCATCGTGATGGACGATTTTACCCTTCTCCATCACGAGCGTGACGATGCCAGCGGCTTGTTTGGCCTTCACGGCCTCCTCCATGGCTGGGTGAATCGCAGCGAGCTTGGCGACATCGAGTGCCAGGGCCTGGCTGAGGGAGAAAACGACGAGGAAGGAAAGCGAGCGAAGCATGGTGGCCGCTATCAACGGCCTCTGCTCGCGTCGTCATGCAGCCGAAACGGCCTCGTAGTAGCGAAACTCCAGCTCTTCCGAGGTGCCGACGACTTCCTTCAGCCGGAACAAATGCTCGAACGGTGGCAGGAACACATCGCCCTCGAACTCCTTTGCGATGTGCGTGAGGTAAAAACCATCGCAACGCGGCAGCAGCTCGGCAAACACCTGCGCCCCGCCGATCACAAACACCGTCGCATCCGGTGCGCACACATTTGGCAGCTCGCTGACATCACGTAGGATGGTCGCGCCTTCGCGAGGCTCCATCGTGCGGCTCAGCACGATGTTTTGCCGACCCGGTAGCGGCTTACCGATCGCCGTCACGATGGAATCAAAGGTCGCGCGACCCATCAGCACCGGATGGCCGAGCGTCGTCTTTTTGAAGAACTTCAAATCCTCCGGGTAATGCCACGGCAGCTTCCCCTCGCGTCCGATGACACGATTCGCAGACATGGCGACGATGGCGATGAGTTTCATTGTCTTACCAAAGCTCCAGCGGCTGATGCAGGTCAGGGCGGACGACCTCTGTCTCGGGTATCGTCTCGCGGAAGCGATTGATGAACCACATCTGGGCAGGCTCATCTCCGTGAACGAGCAGAAGCTTCTTCGGCTTCACCTTCTCGGCGTAATCAGCGAGCTGTTCGCGGGTGGCGTGGGCGCTGAGGTCAAAGCTTTCCACCCGGCAGCGCAGCGGCACGGGCGGCAGGTCTTTAGCCAGCTTGATCATATCACCCTCCTTGGCCGTACGGATTTTGTAGCCGGGGGAATCAGGGTCCGTGTAGCCGACAAAGCAGATGGCGTTGCGTGGGTTATCGAGGAACTTCCAGGCAAACTGGTTGCTGGCGGTGTGCTCTGTCATCATGCCGCTGGAGAGGGCGTAGAGGCAGCGGGCATTGGCGGTAAGCTCCGTGCGGCCGCGTTTGCGTGGGGTGAGCATCTTGATGTCCTCCAGGATGCGAAAGCCTGGGTAGCTCCGGCGACTGCGGGAGGCGTAGTGATCATAAAGCACGGTGATTTTCGTGCTCAGGCCACCCATGAAGAGCGGGCATGCGGGGATGAGGCCCTCCTGCAGCAGCTCGTGAACCATGAGCATGACCTCCTGCGTCTTGCCGAGGGCAAAGACGGGGATCAGCACGGCTCCTCCTGCCTCATGCGTATCACGAATGACGGAGGCGAGGCGCTCTTTTTCACCTTTGCGGCTGTAGGCTTCCGGGCGGGCAAAATCACCTCGTGTGCTCTCCATGATCAAAACATCAATGCCACTCGTCGGGAAGTCCGCCGCACGGCAGATGGTCTGGTTTTCAAAATTGACATCACCCGTATAAAACAGCGTGTTGGAGCCTTCGCGGATCAAAACGCCCGTCGAGCCGAGGATGTGCCCGGCATCAAACATCGTCGCCTCCCAATCGGTATCAGGGACATTAAAGGGGCGTTCGATGTCGCGGTAGATCCAGTCACGGCGGATGTCATCAAGCTCACGGTGAGTGAAGATCGGATATTCGGGGATGTTTTCCTCTTCGCGCTGCTTCGTCATCACATTGACGGAATTGTGCAGCATGGCGCTGCTGAGCTCGCCGGTGACCTCCGTCATGAGCACGGGGGTCTTCTCCTGCCGCCGCTGGAGCACGGGTAGGGAGCCGATGTGATCGTGGTGAGCGTGGGTGACGAAGATGGCGTTCGCCGAATGATCCGGCAGCGGGCCAAAATCCGGCGTCGCCGCATAGCCGGCAAATTTGGGATGCATGCCGGAGTCCAAAACGACACGCTGGTCCCCGGATTCGAGGAGGTAGCAGTTAGCGCCGATTTCACGACGACGGGTAAGATTGCGAAAACGCATGCAGGAGGGGTAAAAGGGGGGCCGAAGCTAGGGGCGGCCAGCCTTTGCACAAGGGGAAATCCAGCCTCCCTCTCTGGAGGTGATAGACCCGCTCAATTCACCGTGAAGCCATTCGTGAGCGTGCGTGTGATCCCTCCGTTGTAGGTCACGACGACGTTTCGAGCGCCCGTGGTGGCATTCGCGGTCACGGTGAAGGTGGCAGTGATCAGCGTTTGGCTATAGCGGACGATGCCGCTCACGGTCATGCCCGTGCAGGCGATGCTCGCCACGCCCACGTTCGCAGACGGTGGAGGTGTTGGCAGTTCAATGACGACACTCATAGCGCTGCCACGGGCGGCGTTGTCCGGTGTGACGGTGTCTGCATCGCCGCCGACAGGCGTGGTGATAGTGAAGTAGGTGCCTGCGATGCCATGGCGATCATACGTTGCTAAACTCGCTCGCGTGGCGCGATAAAAGCGGCGTGGATTCGTGCGCGCGGTGGCTGTTTCGACCACGCTAACGGCACCATCGCCGCTGGCCAGGATGGCGGGAGGCAGGGCGGACCATACCGTAAGGTCTGAGGAGGCCTGAACTTGATAGGTGCCGCCTTCCACGCCGCTCCAGGTGAGGGTGACATTGCCTGACTGGATGCCAAGGGCGTGATTCTTATCACTCTTTAGTGGTGCGGCGAGCACGGCGGTGCTGACGGGTTCGCTGATCGTCGTCACCGCGCCGCCCGTGGGATCGCCGTAGAACTCACGACCGGCCGTGTAAGGGAGCCGATCCGCTGGTGAAGTTTGAATGGCAGCAGGTCATGATCGACCTCGTGAAGAAGACGAACGGCTGCGCTGCCGAAGGCACGCCGTGGGCTGAGCACTGCACGCTGTATCCTTCCGCTACAGGCACGCCCTTCATTGCTTACGTTCATCCCGGCATACATAAGTTTCCTGATGAGGCTCCCGCCCTCATCGCCCGCTTTTTCAAAGAGCAGGCAGCGGCGGTGAAGTGAGCCTGCTGGATCGTAGGCCGGATGTGTGCGGCGGAAAACCCATCTCAAACATCATGACTGCCTTCGCCGAACTATCCGGCTCTGGAGTGGTCGCACGGCAAACCTACCGCCCAAGCGCCGGATAGTTTGGCGATGAATGCGGAAGAGTCATCGTGAGTCTTTTCCGCCAAACACATCCGGCCTACGGGCGAAAGCACTCACTTCAAGCTCTTGATGTAGAGGATCAGGCTTTCGATCTGCGACTTGTTCAAAATGCCGGCGTAGATCGGCATGCCCGTGTCGAATTTCTCGAAGCCCTTCACCACTTTCGCGCTCGGATTCGTGATGGACTCGCGCAGGTAGGCCTCATCGGCCTTCACCTTGCCTTTGAAACCTTTCGCGATGTCCCGCTCGGTGCCGAAGAGGCCTTTCCAGCTCGGTCCTACCTTGCCCACGAGTGTGCCATCCGTGCTATGGCAGGCCATGCAGCCAAACATTTGATACAAACGCTCGCCTTCCTCGACGGTGGGCTTCACGGCGGCCGCTACGGCGGATTTCCGCGGCGTGAGATCGACCTTCAAACCGGGCTCAAAGCCCAGCTTTGCCGCATCGAAGGTCGCGAGTTCCCACGGCGTGAAATAGGCGGTGTTCGCTGCCTTGAGTCCATCGGCACTTTGCAGTCCCCAGCCGATGCGCATTTGATGCACGGCCTTCATTTCCGGGAAGGCTACGAGCACGCTTTTACCATCCGTGCTCAGGTAGGCGCTGCTCGCGTTCAGCCATTCCTGCCCGTTGCTGCCATCCAGCTTTAAATGCGGGCTGCCATACTCCGGCGTGCGCTTGTAGTTCCAGCGCTCTGCGCTGTAGCTTTCGGGGTTCGTCGCCAGTTTTGCATCGAGCTTTTCATTGAAGCGAAGCACGAGGCCTTGGTCCGTCGGTGTCACCTCTTGCAGCAAGACACGCGGCTTGCCCGTCCAGCGCACGCGAGCGAGGCCGCTGAGGCGCTTCACCACAGTGCCCCACACCTGGAAACCGGTGACATAAAGCTGACCATCCGCTGGATTCACGATGGCATTCAGTGTGGGGAAATCGAACTCTCGCGAGAAGCTCACCACGGCGGTTGTAGAACGGGTTTTCAACCCGTTCTCCGGTGACGAGTTGAAAACTCGTCCTACGACTCGGAACAACTCCGGTCGGTTGTAGCCGATGTGGATCAACTCCTTATCCACCGGACCCATCTTTGAGCCGAGCAGCCACGTCTGCGTCACACCGCTCGGATTCACCGGATGCGGAATCCACGTCAGCGGATCGGTGATGGCCTCGGGATACTTCTCCTTCTCCGTGATGGTCGGCAGATGGCCGTAAAAGTGGTGATCGCGGATAAGATGCAGCGGCGTGGAGGGCACATAATGCCCCTGCTGATCGCTCGCCGTCACCAGGCCCGTCTGCGCATTCACGCCGATGAACGGCTGGCGCAATCCATAGCCGATCACCTCAAACGACTTTCCATCCGCCGCCACTTTGATCACCGTGCCGTTGTGCTTTCCGCGAGTGGTGCCTTCCTGGCCGCCTTTGGAGATGTAAAGCTCACTCTTCGGTCCCAACTTCATCGAATTCGGAAACTCCCGCGTCTCCGCCGTCTGCGCGAAGAGATTGCAGAACATCTCATAACGGTCGCACTCGCCGTCGTGGTTCGAATCGACGAGACGCCAGATGCCGTTGCGGTCGAAGACGAGCAGATCAACATTGAACATTGAACTCTGAACATTGAACTTTGAATCCTGCGCTTCCGACTTTCGCTGTTCAATGTTCGATGTTGAATGTTCTGCGTTCGATGTTCGTGGCCTCGCCACGATGCTCATCGGCTCATGCAGCCCGCTCGCGAAGCGCTTCCACGTCACCGCCTCCAAATCGCCCTTCAAGCCCGAGATGAGCCACACATCGCCATCAAAGGTCACACCCGCCGCATCGCCTTGGTCATTCAGAAACGCGATGTCCGCGAGCCTCACATTCCGCTTCCAAGGATTCGGCACTGGCAGTGGGATGTCGTCGATGGCGTAGGCGTCGGCCTTTTGAGAGAGCGTGGCTTTGGTGGTGAGGGGCTGGTGCCACAAAGCATCCTTGGCCCCCAGGTGTGGCCGAGAAGTGGTTTCTCCATCTTTGATGTGCTTTCCGATGCTGACGCCGAATTCAAACTCAGAACTCGACGGTCGAAGTGCAACGAACTGGAAACCGTTCACATGCTGCATTTTCAGGCCGGTGGAACTCGCACAAAGCACTTCCAGCGAATCAATGCTTCTACCCACATGCACGATCAGAGGTTCCTGATGAGGCGGAACACGGAACCATCGGGTCACATGCCTCCCGTCAGACCCGCCATGTGCCAGCCACTCAGTGATCCTTACATTGCCAATGGAATACTCTAAATCGGTGCCCACAGGCCTTTGAGAAGAAATGGCATGAAATTGTCCTGATGGCCCCCGTCCCACCTCCTCCTCACTCGGCGCAGGCTCACGCGGATCAGTGAAGCACGGCTTCTCGCCAACCTGCCAGCCGGGATAGATGCCATTTGCCAGCCACAACTTGCCAATTGGCTTCGGCAGGTCTTCCTGGCCGTCCTTGGTCTTCTGACCGGCGATGTGATACGAGCCGGGGGCCAGAGCGGCGGAGGTGACAGGTGGTTTGCCGGGTTCGCCTTCCCAAATGCATGCGATGCGGAGAAGATCGGTGTCAAAGCAGGCCCAGAGGTTGTGCCCGAGGTTCAGGATGAGGCCACGCGGGGTGAGATTGTCCTTTGGAAAGCCTTTGCCGACATCGCGACAGTCCAGCACGCTGCTGAAGAACGGAAAATCCTTCTCCACGAAGTCGCCCCACGGTGATTCGGCCGGTTTTTGGGCGACGAGCGAGGTGATAAAGGCAAGAAAAGCAAGGCTGGCGGGCAACTTCATGGCGGTGCAGCAGAGAACACGGCCAGCGGTCCTCGTCTGTCAACGATCCGCGCCTTAGCCGGGTGCATGTTGTTGTAGTGGATTCCCACAGCATTCGCTAACACCCGTGGATGGAGACTCGCGGCAGCGTTCTGGACTGCGCCGGGCCTCCGGCGCTTTCGAGCGTTCACAGTCCTTCGAAAAGCTCCAGAGGGCTGGAGCACTCCAGCACGCTGCCGCGATTTCGTATGCAGGTCTGCATTGTTACGCCTTAACCTAGAAACGGGAATGAACAGCCGCAAAGGAACGCAAAGAGCGCAAAATCAAAGCGTTGGAGAATCCACTCGATTTGCCTTCCGAGTGAAAAGTGTCGGAATGAAGTTTTGTTCTCTTGCCCTTCTCTTTGCGCTCTTTTGCGGCGATTCCCATCTTCGATTTCAGGCCTAGCGTGGATCACGGCGCTGCCTGCGCTTCATCGTGAGCATGCCCGCGAGAGCGATCAAAATCACCGAATGCGGTTCCGGCACCACCGCGATGGCCTGGATGGCGGCGGCGTTTGTCGAAATGCGGGAGGCATACATGCTGGAGGGATTGTCCGGGCCCACATTCGGGATCAGCGTCCAGCCCTGGCCATCGCTGCCTTGATACAGACCCCCGCGATCAAACAGCGCTGCGTTGAACTGCGTGCCGTCGCCGGTCGTGTTGTTCGTGTCGAACAGACCATCCACGCTGTAATTGATGCCCGCGAGCTTCCAGATGCCGCCGTCGTTCACAAATACACCCCCGCCGGAATCGCCCACCGAAAGCGTCGCCTCCTCTGTCGTCTGCCCAGGGCCGCTGGCATCAAACTCTGCCACCAGCATGCCACCGAGGCCGGGGATGGTGGTCGCATCGCTCACGATGTTGCTACCCCAGCGAGCCACGCCGTCGCCGTTGTTGTGTTTCCAGCCATGCAGCGTGCCAGAGACCATCACGTCTGCCCCGCGCACGCCGCCGCGGCCCATCGTCACCATGTCGAGGCCTTGCTCCGAACTGCCGGTGTAGAGCGTGGCGTAGGTGGGGAAGTATTCGTTGATCTTGATGATGCGCAGATCGCTGCCTGCGATGTCCCAGTAGCCAGCGCCGCCGTTTGCCGAGGCATCAATCGTGTAGGTTACATCGACGCCGCCATTGAAAAGCCCTGCGCTGACGAAGGAACTCCCCTGCGTGCCCATGTGCTGCGCCGTGAGGAAGTATTGCGGAGCGATCATCGTGCCCAGATAGGCACCGTAGTAGCCTTGAAACTGCCAGCCAGAGTCCTCATACGCTGCGGTGGGCGCCGCGATGTTGTGCGCGGCGCTGCCAGTATCGTAAAACAGCACAGCATGCGCCATTGGCTGAAACCCAAAGCCCATCATGACCAGCCAAACGGTCAGCCGTCGCGAGAGCTGCGGTGAAGTGAAAGGTAAGCAATTGTCATCAGACATGCGGTATGTTCCCGTATGATTTAGTGATTTCCATAAATTACTGCTCTCGCCAAGAAAATATAACCCGCAACAAGGTAAAAATTCCATATTGATTAAAGAGACACCTCGACAGCTTACTCGAAAGCGATATTAACCGCCGCCCCGAGTCGCAAACATGAAAGCCCACTGGTTCCAGGCCCTATCCGCTTTCTGCCTGCCGCCCTTAATTGGCGCTGGCGTGTTTGCCGCATTGATTGGCATGCTCAAGCAGACTGAACTGTTTAGCTTTCCGGTAAATCTTTCCACGGCTGATGTCGCGCTAGTCGCCAAAAAGCCTGTCAATACGATCGGCGCTGAACTGCAATCCGCGAAATCCGTCGAGGCAAATTTTCCTCCGGTGGCTTCCATCAAGCCCACCCAGCCGGTCGAGATTGACTCGCTCAAAAAACTGCAAGATGTGCCACCTCCTGTGATGACATTCGAGAGCACGTCGAAGTCCGCTGCAAAGCCACAGGCGCTCGAAGACCAAGCTGCTCCGGCTGTTGTTCCAACCAAGCCAGCCTTTGCCAAGGCCTCCACCATCCCCTACGAGCCAAAAAAGTGGCGGCCTATACTCGATCCGATCAGCGAAGTTTGGTCCACGCTCTGGCCGAGCACCGATGCACTGCCTTCTGTTTTCCAGGCAGTGATCCTGCGTGATGCGGAACGCGTGGCGCACCTCGTGGCGATGGGTTTTAATCCCTCTGAGAAGACCCAGTTTGGCGATACACCGCTCTGTGCTGCCGTTCGTTCGGGGCAGGCGGATATGGTGCCGGTGCTCGCGATGTGCGGCGTGGATTTGAATGAACCCGGCCGCGAAAATCAGGCCCCCATCCTTGTCGCCTCGCTGCGTCGAAACACGCCGGTGATTGCGGCGCTCACCAGCCTAGGTGTCGATCCCAACACCCGCTTCAAAAGCCCCATCGCCAAAGAATTGATCGACCGCTGCACCATCAAAGATCTGCGCAATGCCATGGAGAGTGATCGCGGCGTCACCCCGCTCATCTGCTGCTCCGCCCGTGGTGACGTGGAAGGCGCGGTGGCCCTCATGAAAGCTGGGGCCAAGCCCGGCATGTCCACCTCCCGCTACCATCGCTATCCCATCAACTTCGCCGCCACGCAGGGTTACCTTTTCCTCATGCGTGTGCTCCTCGGTCGTGATCCTGATGCGGAGCCAGACACGCTTGTTACCGTCGATCTCTCCAGTCAGCGTGCCTGGGTCACTAAGAATGGCAAAGTCATCGCCAGCACCTCCGTCTCCACGGGTCGTGAAGGCTACCGCACGCCTTCCGGTCGTTACGTCATCACGGACAAGCACCGCTCGCACACCTCCACGCTCTATCACTGCGCCATGCCATGGTTCATGCGCTTGAATTGCAGTGCCATCGGCCTCCACAGTGGCTACGTCACCGGCAGCCCCGCCTCCCACGGCTGCATCCGCCTGCCGTATGATCAGGCGAAGCTTTTCTTCTCCCTCACCGGCGTCGGTGATGAGGTGCAGATCGTGCATTGATCACCGCTGCGGCTAGCTTGGCCGCGAAAGGTAGGTGGTGCTGGCTCGAAGTGCTGCAAAAGCAGCTTGATGCCCTTTGGCTCCGCGTTTTTTGCGTCCGTGTGTCTTGACCTTTGGGCGCATCGTGACCTCTTGACCCCAATCTTGACCCGATTGACCTCATTGACGCCATTTCGCCCGTGGCCTCCGTTTTCCGTCATTCGTCCTTCGTCATTCTGCATTCGTCATTCCCCCCCCCATGCTCCTTTCCCTCACCTCTCGCATTCTCCGCACTGTCGATCCGCTTTGCCTGGCCAAGATCGGCTGGAATTTCGGTTACAAGGGGGCGCGGTCCGTGATGCTGCACAAGCAGCGCATGAAGCAGGGGCAGTTCTTCCCGCCCTTCTTCTACATCTCCATCCTGAACTCCTGCAACCTCCGCTGCCAGGGCTGCTGGGTGGATGTGGATAAGCCGCGTGAGTCGCTGAACCTCGATGAGCTGAACAAGATCGTGAACGATGCCAAGCGGCGCGGGAATGCCTTCTTCGGCATCCTCGGCGGCGAGCCCTTCATGCACCCGGAGCTCTTCGATTTCCTCTCGATGCACCCGGACGCCTACTTCCAGGTCTTCACGAACGGCCAGATGATCACCGAGAAAGCTGCCACCGCCATGCGGAAGCTCGGCAACATCACCCCGCTCGTCAGCATCGAAGGCACGGAAGTTGTCAGCAATGAACGCCGTGGCAAAACGGACGTGCTCACCCGCACGCTCCGGGGGCTGCAAAACTGCCTCGACGCCAAGGTACTCACCGGCGTGGCCACCAGCCTTTGCAAGACGAACATCGACGACCTCCTCACCGAGACCTGGCTGCGCCGCCTCATCGACATGGGCGTCCATTACGCCTGGTATCACACCTACCGCCCCGTCGGGCCGAAAATCAGCGCCGAGCTGGCTTTGACGCCGGAACAGATCACGCAGGTGCGCCGGTTCGTCGTCAACATGCGGGCGAAGCTGCCCATCGCCATCGTCGATGCCTACTACGATCATCAGGGTCAGGCGCTCTGCCCGATGGCCAATGGCATCAGCCACCACATCAGCCCCACCGGCATGATCGAGCCCTGCCCCATCATCCAGTTCGCCAAAGAAAGCGTCCGCACTAGCGACGACCTCTTTGATGTCTTCACGAAAAGCGAGTTCCTCAGCGACTTCCGCACCATCGCCTCCCAAAACACCCGTGGTTGCATCGTCTTGGAGCGTCCTGATCTCGTGAAGGCCGTCGTCACCAAGCACACCGCCAAGGACAGCACCATCCGCCAGACCGCCATGGCCGAAATCGAGAGCATGACCCCGCGCACCAGCCAATGGCGCGAAGGCGAGGAGATCCCCGAGAAGCACTGGATGTACTGGCTCGCCAAGAAATACTTCTTCAACGACTTCGGGGTCTATCGCGGACTGGAGAAGAAGAGAGGGGTATGAGGTGGGTGGTTAACGCTTCGGATCAGGCGACGGCGAGCGGGAATGGAGCAGAGCGGCATAGCTTGCCGAAGGCAACCCGAAGGGCAGCGACGGGGGGGGGCGCTGGCAACCGTCGATGACACGACAGATGCCTTACGAGCCGTTTCCTGCATCCGTTTAGGCTGATTCTCTGTTCGTCTTGTCATCTTGCACGGCCATAGCCGATCGTGAACGTGCTCTCATCTCAAGAATCGCGATTGCAATGGCGATCGGCACGATTGTGAGAATAAGGTTGGTCTTATCGTCGAAACTGCATCGGAATAAACGGGTCTGTATCGCACTAAGCCAAGTGAACGGAGGAATTTGGTGCCGACAGAGAATGATTGTCAGCCCAAGTGAGATCCAGAGAAACGCACGTAAACTCCGCTCGAATCGGGATGCCTGACTCCAACCGCAGTGAATGATATTCGCTGCACTTATTATCGCTGTGGCACGTTCCTCAACCGGCAGAGCTTTGACGTGTTTCATGGCGTCCCATTTGTGTGGCAGTATTGGCGAAAAGAGAACTGAAACTCTGGAGGCCTCCCGCCACTTCAAGTCCGCGCTGAGGCTGAATCGTGCGTAAAGCCATGATGATAAAGGACGGAACAAAAACCACCAAGATAGTCCTGCCAGGACTAAGCCAACGTAAATTATGAATTGAAGCTCGCGGTGCGACACTTTGTCGACCTGAGGCAAGATCACAAAAAGAGCCACACAAAATGCAAGGATTTTGGAGAACAGGTCGTAGCGATGGGTAAACAAGCCGATCATTGTGAAGCAAGTTGAAGGTTAGGCCTTGGTTGGATTCAAAGTGACTCTTGGCGATTCGTCGCAGCTTAGCAGAGTCGCATGAAAGCGTTTGAGCCATTGGAGAATCTCTTCATAATTTACATCAAGGCCGCTTATGGCGAAAGAAGCGGAGCTATCGGCGGCCGTCTCCACCTCACCTGGCAGAGCGTGCTTGGGGCGAATGATCAGCATGTGCGCAATGGGGATGAAAATACCCAGCAACGATGTTCCGATTTGGGTTGTCGTGAGGCTTGAGACATCATCCCACGGAATGAGGGGCCACCCCGCTCTAGTGTGAACAATTCCAAGTGGCGTAAATTGGATGGCGATACCGGTGCGCCGAGCGGAAATCAGCATCGAAACAAGAGTGAAGAGAAGGACCAATACAGCTACTCCCAAAAGGACGTAAGCAGGAAATAGGACCACAGGATTGTTAGAGTATTGAGCCAGCGCAGTCACCCCTATCGTCACGATCAATAGGCCGACTTCCGCCGTAAGTGCCGGCGTGAATGAACGCACTATTCCCAAAAATGAAAATTTAACAATGAGCGTATCCATACAGGTGCCTCAAAATTCAGATGGTAAACACTATTGTCCGTTTGCCAGCACCTTTATAGGCGACAAAAATGTGGGAAAAGTACGGTGCTGACGACTTCATGGCGTGGTTTTACCCGCTAATGGCGGAATAGGGCAACAAAAATGTCGAATGGCAGCCCGCATTGGGCTCTTGGCGGATAAAAACGAACACACGATCCGGCGAAGCAACGTCGTCCTCTCGCTCTGCGAGAGGAACTCAGCGTGGGGAGGGCATAGGCGTGGACGCCTTTCGGGGCCGGTGGAGGCAGCGGAGGCCTTGGGCTCAACTTGCGGAGCAAGTTGGCTGCTTTGCTGGCGAATTCGTCACGCGCCTTGTCGGAAGGCGCGGAGGGCGGTTGGCCGCGCAGGGAGCGGGACTTGCCAAGTCCCGGCTTGAGGCCCTTGGCAAGGGCCTCTCCTTGAGCGGGCGCCGAGGGCTGAAAAATCACTCTTCCCAAAAAACGGCTGGTTTGGGCCTGACGGCGCGGAGAGCGAGGGGCGGAGGGCGAAGAGCCAGAGTTGAGGAGCGGGATCGGACGTCTTTGGGGCACTTTCGGGGGCGTTTGGCCTCCAACGGCATGAGCCGTGTGGTGGGTTCATGACGTAGCCCGAGTTTTCCAACTCGGGTCAGACACGGACTGGAAAGTCCGTGCTACGGCAGGCCGCGAGGCTCGAAATCAACGCTGGCGTTTTCGGCACCGGTTTGACACACTGTGCCGATGAACCTGCTCTCTGCTGCTTCTTTTAGCCGTCGCGACATCTTGCGTGCGATGGGCTCCACGGCTGCGCTGTCCGTGTTTCCTTCGCTGCGTGCTGCCACGAGCACGGATTCGTTGGCGATGCAGTTCTACCAGAGTCTCACGGAGGAGCAGCACGCGAAGATCATGCTGCCGGGTGACCATGCGAAACGCGGTTTTGTGAGCAATTGGTGGTACATTTGCCCGGAGCAGCGGCTGCACACGTTTTACACGAAGGAGCAGCAGGATTTGGTGAAGCAGATTTTCGAGTCGCTGCATCACCCGGAGCATCGCGAGAAGATGAACTGGCAGGTGCAGAAGGATCTGATGGGCCAGATCAAGAACACGCCTTCGGTGGGCTTCTTTGGCCGGCCGGAGGACGCGGACTTCGAATTCATCTACACGGGGCATCATGTGACGCGTCGCTGCTTTGCGCGGAACGATGGGGCAGCCGGTTTTGGAGGTCGCCCGATCTTTTACGGGAACTTCGCCAAGGCCTTCCGCGAGGAGAAAGACCATGCGGGCAATCCTTTTTGGTATCAGGGGCTGGTCTTCAATGAATTCGTCAGTGCCTTGGATGGCAAACAGCGTGAGAAGATCCTCGTGGCCCGCGAGCCACGCTCGGAAAAGCCTTCCGAGGTGATCGTGAAACGCAAAACGGATCTGCCGGGGCTCTCGGGCGCTGATTTGACGAAGGATCAGCAGGCGAAGCTACTCGAAGCGATGCGCCGCATGCTGGTGTGTTTCCGCCCCGCCGATGTGGAGGCCACGATGAAGACCATCGAGACACAAAAGATCGTCGAGCGTCTCTTCATCTCCTGCTACGGCGGTGAGTTCGACATCGGCGGCGATCAGGTGTGGGACACCTGGCAGATCGAGGGGCCGGACATGGTTTGGTACTTTCGAGGGTTCCCGCACATCCACGGCTACTTCCACCTCGCGGTGGCGTGATGGCCGGCGTTAAGCTTTGAGCACGACCACCGCGATCTCATCCCAGAGCGTGTCGATGTCCTTCGGGCCGTGTGAGGCCTTGCCCGCTTTCGAGAACCAGTAATCGGCGTTCCATTGATCACCCTCGATGACGTGCAGCAGGGCGTGAAGCCACGAACCCATCTTGGTGGGGATGTCCTGCGCGATGTTGTGCGCGGCATCCCAATCGCCGTTTTTGATTTGCCAGAGGGTTTGGGCCTCGGGCGAGAGTTTGGACGGGTCTTTGAGGGCGATGAGTTCGGCAGAGGTCATGGTGAAAATGACGAATGAGGAAGGTCGAATGACGATTGAATGACGAAGCGCTTCGGCATTCGTCATTCTGATTTCGTCATTGCCGCGAAGCGGTTCAATCCTCCGGCATCGGGCGGCCTTTGGTCTCGGGGAGGAAGGCGAGGGCGACGAGGCCGAGGAGGAAGATGGCGCTCATGTAGGTGCAGGCGGTGCGGAAGGCCTCCAGCTTGGCTTCGGGCGTGGTGGCACCGGCTTTGAGGGCTGCTTGCAGGCTGCCGAGGGTGAAGGGACCGCTGGCGGCGACGAAACGGCCGACGTTGTAACAGAAGCTGGTGCCGGTGCTGCGCAGGCTGGTGGGGAAGAGCTCGGGGAGGTAGATGGCGAAGCCGGCGAAGAGGGCGAGCTGGCAGGCACCCATGACGGCGCTCATCCAAATATCACCACGGCCATCGAAGAACTGGAAGAAGCCAATGGTGGCGATCATGGCGGCGATGTAGGCCATGGCAAAGGCGGGCTTGCGGCCGCGATTCTGAGCGATTTTCGTCATGAGCAGCATGCCAAAGAAGGCACCGAGATTCTGCACGATGGAGTTCACGCCGATCCAGTAGGTCTTTTCTCCGGCGATCTTTTCCGGAGCCACGCCTTCGGCCTTGAGTGAGCGTTCCATCACATCGCCGACGAGTTCAGGACTGAAGAAACCGATGCCCCAAAGGCCGATCACACCGGCCACGCAGAGCACCATGCCGAGCAGGGCGGATTTCCGCCAGCGCACATCACCGAGCAGGGAAGAATAAGAGCCAAACTTCACGCCTGCGGCTTTGCCTGCGGCACGCGCCTTGACCCATTTCTCGGGTTCTTTGAGGCGGATCTGGATGAAGACGCAAAGGAAGGCGGGCAATGCGCCGACGAGGAACATGTATTTCCAGGCGGTGCCGGGTTCGATGGCCTTTGAGGCTTCCAGGCTACCCATGTACATGCTTGTCATGCCTGCGGCGATGTTTCCGACGGCTGAGAGTGCCTGCAAGGTGCCGAGCGCACCGGCGCGGGCCGTATCAGGAAGCGTATCCGCCACGAGAGCGACGGCGAGGCCGAAGACACCGCCGACGCCGAGGCCGGTGAGAAAGCGGTAGATGGCGAAATCGATCCAGCCTTTGGAGAAGGCGGAGAGACCGGTGCAGACGGAGTAGATGAGCACGGTGAGCGTGAGCGTCTTGGCCCGGCCGATGCGATCTCCCACGGAGCCGAAGATCAGGCCGCCGGTAGCCCAGCCCGCGACGAAGATGGAGGTGGCGTAGCCGCCGTACTTGATGGGGTCCATACCTGGAGGCAGGAGCGCCTTCATGGCGGAATTGCGGGCCAGGAGGAAGAGCTGCTGATCAAGGCAATCAAACAACCACGCGAGCGAGGCCACAATGAAGACGAACCAGTGGTATTTGGTGAGGTGCTTGTACCAAGGGGCGGAGGCGTCGGGTAGGGTGGTGGTGCTCATGCGGGGAAAGTGGGCGCGATGTTGAATGACGAGGGAGGAGATGACAATGGCGAATTCGCCCGAAAGCAGCCGTTTCGAGTGTGAGCGATCTTTCAGCTCAGCGCGGCGTGCCCTTCAGCCGCTGAAATTCGGCCTCGATCAGCTTTATGCCTTCGCCTTTTCCTTACTGGGTCATCGTTTCACCCCGCAGCCAGCGGTAGATGGCATCATTCGGGCAATTCGTCTCCGCCAACTCGCGGTGCGCCCGGATGTCCTTCGGCTCCAAACCATGACGTAAGAGCAGCTCGGCGACGAGGGTGGCGGCCCGCTGCATGGCCTGCGGCTGCAAAAGCTCGGGATGATCCACCAGCTCGCCATTTTGCACGCGACCGCCGCAAAGGAAGGACACGGTGAGGTGGCCCTTCGTGTGACCGGGAATGCGTTCGCGGGCCTTGGATCGAAAATCAGGCGCGACGCTGATTTTGCCCTCGTCGATGGAGGTGACCTTCGTCTTCAAGTCCGCCGGGCTGAGGTAGTAGGTATTGGAGGCCGGAGCCAGCGTGGGGCGGCGGCCCTCGTAAATGCGGCCGCTGTCACCCACGATGAAATGGTAGGCGATGTCGCCAAAGCCACGCTCCCGATGGCCCGCCTGATTGCTCTTCAGCCGTGTGGTTTCCTTGTCCTTGGGGCCGGCGAAGTTGTGGATGCTGATGAAGCGGATGTCCTTCGCGGTTTGCTCTGTCGTCTGCGCTGGCTTGCCTTGCTCCCCGCCGGTATCGCCGCCGCCCCACTCGTCGCGTCCCACGAGGTTCCCGAGCACTGAGCCTCCCTCCTGCGCCCAAAGCGTGAGCGCGGTGAGCAGTAGCGAAGCGGTGATCGAGATAAGGAGGGGTTTCATGGGATCAAACTGGGGGGAACAAGTTGAAAAGCCTCTCCGCCTCCCGCACTCGCTGGCGGCGGGGATGGTTCATATCGAAGCAGGCTATTGTGGTCCGCCCAATGGAGGTCAATCCGTTCACTCCAGTTCCTTCCCATGCAAAATGATCCATCCAAGCGTCATTCCGAGGATGAAACAGCAGGGCGCGTTCACCTGTAACCGGGTCCACGGCATGTGAACGATCTGATTTATGCAGATTGCAGCTCGGACAGGCGAGAGCCAGATTTTCCAACGTCGTCTTTCCTCCGCAGGTTACGGGGACGATGTGTTCGATATGAAAAGTGGCCCCTTGGAGCTGTTGGCTCATGCGGCAGTATTCGCAGCGATCTCCAGCACGGTGCCGCACTTCAGATGCCAGAGCCTCCGGCGTGCTCATGCGGGCTGCCGACCGAGCAATTGAAGTGCCTGAGCACGAAGGAGTGAGATTTCTTCGCTGAGTGCCGCGAGAGCAGCGAGCTGATCTTTCTCGGAGGATTGTAGGATGCCTTCAGTGTTTCTATCCATGAGGCTCTGGAGTTGCTGATCTGTCTGCGCAGGAAGACGAAAGTCACTGATCGACTCGATCCAGGCTGCGGGAGCTGCGATGGTGGCGGGCATGGGAAAAAGTGCGGGCCGCTGGTTTGTTTGTCAAACCGCGTGTTTCGTCCATTTTGCAGCCATGAATTCTCAAACCATCCTCGGCATCGGTGCGGAGACGCACGACACCTTTTTCGTGGTGCCGGAATTCAGCGCGGAGGAGGGTGTGATGGAGGCGCTGGCGCGGGCGGAGGATCGTGGTGGGCCGGTGGCGACGGCGCTGGCGGTTTTGCGTGCTCATGGGCATGACTGCGCCTTGCTTGATAGCGTTTCTGCGGAGGCGGTGATCCTCGTGCGACAGGGGGATGGGGCGCGGCAGATCGTTTTTAAGCCTGCGGAGGCTGGTGAGCCGGTGTTTGAGCCTGCGATGCTGGATGGGGTGCGGCTGCTGCATGTGAATGGTCGCCATGAAAAGGCTTGTCGTGCGGCGATCTCAGCGGCGGTGGCTCGGGACATTGAAATTTCCTTCGATGGCGGCGCGGGGAGGTTTCGAGAGCAGACCCGTGATTTGTTGGAGGCGAGCCATGTGCGTATCCTTTCGCGTGAGTTTGCTGAAAAGGCTGCGGGTAGTTCTGACCTTGCGGAGATGGTTTCAAAGCTTTTGCAGCCGTCTGCGAGGCTGCTGGTGATCACGGATGGTATTCGTGGTAGCCAGATTTGGAGGCCGGGTGGCTTTCACCATCATCAGCGGGCTTTCACGGCTTCTCCGCTGGTGGATACCACCGGCTGCGGTGATGTGTATCACGGAGCGTTTTTGCACGGCTGGCTTTCCGAATGGCCGGTGGAGCGTTGCGCGGAGTATGCGAGCGAGCTGGCGGCTCGAAACGCGGAAGGTTTGGGCGGGCGCTATGTGCTGGGCCGTTGCGGCTCTTCTTCGATTTCTCCTTCTCGCTCCTCAATCTCTTCTTCGAGTTGAAGGCGCTGGCCTTCGATGAGGATGAAGCTTTCGAGGTTTTGAGCGCCGCCAGCTTGCTGCTGCGGGTGGGGACCGCCAGTGTAAACGATTTGGTCGATCGCTTTGATGATGGACATTTCTTCGGAGGATTCGTTATCGACCTGCTGCTGATCGAACATGCCTTTGAGATCGAGAAGCATGCCTCCGACGAGGAGGGGCGGGGAGGCGACGAGAAGACAGCCACATGCCGATGCGGCTGAAGAAGCTGGCTTTTTCCGGCGGGCCAGCGATGGGCGGGCGCGGAGGATGCGGGGGATGATGTGGGCTGTGATCGCGTGGAAGGAGCGGTGGAACGGCGGCGTGATTCTGCGGCGGGGCGTGAGGATGCGGGGCGGTGATGACCTGGCTGCAACTAGGGCAGGGGCCGGTGATGCCAGCCATGGCCTGCGGGACGGTAAGGGCGGTGCCGCAGGCGGCGCTCGATATCACTCAGCCAGTTGAGCACCTTGGCATACTCTTCTTCGATGGTGAGGGTGGTGAGGGTGGTGAGGACGAACTTGGGGATGAGCTTGTTCGTGGTGGAGCCTTTCGGCCCCGTGCGCCGTTGGCGGCCTCGATGAGGCCCGCGAGCGTGAGGGCCAGGCGAGCGTGCCCTTCCTGGAAAAAGATCCCCGGCCTGAAATGGCTCTTCAAATACAAGAACCGGAGCAAGAACCACAAAAACCTCATGCTCTTCATCACACCGAATCTCATCGGTGCCCGCGATGGAGGCCTCCCCGCCGAGCCGCAGTCCGTCGTCCCGCAGCGGCCCTCCCGTTACCTGCCTACCAAGCCGTGTGTCGATTGCCATAAGGGTGCCCTCGCCAACGCCCCCCCCCAGACCTCCCCAACGCCTCTCGCTACCTCTCCCGCGAGACCGATAAGCTGGAAAACCTCGTCAACCAAAACCTCATCACTGAGGAGACTGGCCAGAAGCTCCGTGAACTCAAAGTCGCCACCGAGCAGCTCGCGGAGCAGTGCCAACAGCTCAAACTTACCCACCACAGCGATTTCGCCATCATCGACCAAAACGAACTCGTTCTCAAAGGTGTCCTTGATCGCATCGGCCGCGAGACGCGCAAGATGTTCACCAAGAAGTACTTCTGATGCCGGGGTGTTGCGGGCACATTTGTCATTGTCGATTTCCGGCGGGCATGGTAAAACCTGTGCCCGCTCCCGACAAATGTACCCTGTAATCCGATTCATGGCTGTGCTCGCCACCTCCGCCGCCCTCGTGCAGGCGCAGGAGGCATTGCCCTTACCGCAATCGCTTTCACCACTGCCGCAGGCGAGCTTTTCGGGCTCTCCTCAGGCTCCTGCGGTGTTTTTGAAGCCCACGAAATCGATCAAGCCACCGGTTTCCACGCCCGTGGCCGCTAACGGGGCTCCCGTCGAGACGCCGCCGCTCCAGATTGTTTCCTCCCCAGCTCCCGATACCCGGCTGCGCCGTCTCGTCGTCGTCGATGCCACGATGAACCCGGAATTGATCCGCCAGACAATCCTCGCCAGCGGTCAGGGCCGCGTGCCCGTGACGATGGCCGGTGGTGTTTCCGCCCCGGCACCTGTTTTGACGGATTTGGCTGGTTTCTTCGGTTCCACAGCCAATGAAGAGACGCAGAAGAAGATCATCGACACGGTAAAAAAAGGCATGGGCTCCTCCTCGCGCCGGCTCGGCCGGGTGGAAGTCGTCGGTTGGGTGCCCAGTCAGGGCGTCATGGCCGTGGCCGTGTATCCCGAGAGCTGATCCACCTGCCTCATGGCCACCAAACGCCTCCGCTATCCGCAACGAACTGCGGAGGAACCATCTCCACCACCCGCGCCGCCCGTGGTCATCCCGAAAGGCCCGCCTCGCGTGCTCCTCGCCGAGGAGAGCCTGCCTTACCGCCGTGTCATTCGCGAGGCCCTCACCGCCTTCCGCGAGTGTGAAGTGGATGACACTCCGAGCGGTGAGCATGCCTTTGAAATGGCGCTGCGCCGCGAGTACAGCCTTTTCATCTTCTCCATCCCGCTGCCGGATATGCCCGGTGATTTGCTCGATCGCCTGCTCGTCAAAGCCTACCCGCTCGCCCATCGCGGCACGCACACCGCCCCGCCCATTCTTTTCCTCACACGCCCGGCGGATATGCAGCTCTTCGAGTCGCTCAAGCGTGATGTCCGCGTTCGTGGCAGCCTGTCGTTTCCACCGCGCCTCGATCAATTGCTCACGCTGACCTCCACGCTTCTGCCTGCCCGCTCCACGCCCGCCGCCTCGGGTGGCCTGCTGCCGCCCGTCATGCCCTTCAGCCAGCCCTCATGACTGCCACCATGTTTCCACCACGCGATCACCTCGGCATCAAAATCTGCGGCTTCAAAGATCCGCAGCAGGTGCCGTTCGTCTTTGACCTCGGAGCCGATGCGGTGGGCATCAATCTGTGGCCACAGTCGAAGCGCTATCTCCCGCTCGCTGAGGCCGAACAGCATCTCGCCGAAACCGCCGCGCATCACCACCTCGTCGCCGTCCTGGTGAATCCGAGTGCGGCAGAACTCGATGCCACCATCCGCAGCGGCCTCTTTCGCAGCCTGCAATTGCACGGCGATGAGCCGCCAGCGCTCGTCGCCGAGCTCATCCAGCGCGGCCAGCACATCATCAAAGCCTTTCAGGTGCGTGACGCTGCCTCGCTCGATGCCATCGCCTCATTTCCCTGCGCCGATGTCCTGCTCGATGCCTACAATCCCGGCCTCTACGGAGGAGCGGGCCATTCCTTCCCCTGGGACCTCGCTGTGCAGGCTGTGGAGCGCTTTCCTGACAAGCGCATCATCCTTTCCGGCGGCCTCACGCCGCAAAGCATCGCCACCGCCATCGCTCAAACGCATCCCGCCGCCGTCGATGTCGCCAGCGGCGTCGAATCTGCTCCCGGCGTGAAGCGCCTCGCGTTGGTGGCCGACTTCATCCAGCAGACACGCGGTTGAGATTTTTCTAATAACTCGCCGCCTTCAATCGTCACTTCGGTCCCGCTTATGCCTACCGTCACGCTCACTTACGAAACGCCGCAGTTTCTCCAAAAACTCCTCGGCAATGATCTCGCCACGCTTCGTGGCATTGGCGAGGCCTTCGGCGTTCATCTCACCAGCCGCGAGGCCTGGGTGAAAATCGATGGAGAAGACGATCATGGCGTCGCCCGCGTGCGAGATGTCTTTGTACAACTCGAACGCGTTCGCCGTCAAGGGGGCGACATCACACCTGCGATGATCCGCCTCGTCACGGAAAGCGTGCAGCGTGATGCCGGCGATTCGCCCGCTGAGGCCATCATGCATTTGAAGCTCCTCAGCACTGGCAAGAAGCCTCCCGTGCTCGCCAAGACACGCGGCCAGATCGCTTATGTGCAGGCCATGCGGGAAAGCGAAGTCGTCTTCGGCATCGGCCCCGCCGGCACCGGCAAGACCTACCTCGCCATGGCACAGGGCCTTCATCTGCTTCGCGAAAAGGTCGTCCAGCGCCTCGTGCTCACCCGGCCTGCCGTCGAGGCTGGCGAGGCACTCGGCTTTCTGCCCGGAGACCTCAAAGAAAAGATCTTCCCCTACCTTCGCCCCCTTTACGACGCCCTCTACGACATGCTCGATCCCGATGAAGCCGAGCGACTCATCGAACGCGGAGCCATCGAGATCGCCCCGCTCGCCTACATGCGCGGCCGTACGCTCAAAAACGCCTACATCATCCTCGACGAGGCCCAAAACACCACCACCGAGCAGATGCTCATGTTCCTCACCCGCCTCGGTGAAGGTGCCCGCTGCGTCGTCACCGGCGATCCCTCTCAAATCGACCTCCGCCGCGGCGTGAAGTCCGGCCTCCGCGAAGCCGTCGAGATCCTCCAAAACGTCGAAGGCGTGAAATTCGTCCACTTCCTCGCCAAAGACATCGTCCGCCTCCCTGTCGTCCAACGCATCATCGAAGCCTACGACGCCGCTCGGAAGGAAAGAGCTGATTCGTGAAACCTTGGACTGCGGCAGCCCAGCTGCCGCCGCCGTCCCCTGGTGTTCTGCATCGTTGCAAAATCAGCATGAAAGGCGTATTTCCACACCCATGAGCACTCTGACTCTCAAGATGCCTGATTCGCTACTGCTGCGCTTGCAGCAGGAGAGCCGTTTGCGGCGTGTGTCAAAGACCGCGCTTATCCGCACGGCATTGGAAAAAGAACTGAAGGAGCCTCAAGACTCGAAAGAGGTGTCCTGTTACGATCTGGCTCGCGACCTCGCGGGAAGCATCAAGCGCCTGCCCAAGGACATTGCCACGAATCCTAAATACATGGAGGGCTTCGGCAGGTGAAAGGTGTGGTGCTGCTGGACACGGGGCCGCTGGTTTCGTTCCTCGTGGCGGATGTGGAGCACTCCGAATGGGTGGTGGAGCAGTGGAAGCAATTGCGCCCGCCGTTGGTGACCTGCGAGCCTGTGCTTACCGAGGCGGCTTTTCTTCTGAAAAGAGAGGGCGTGGATACGGATGTACTTTTTGAACTGCTCGAACGCGGCGTCATCCGTGTCGCTTTTGAGGTCGATGAGCATCTCCCTGAACTGCGTGCTTTGATGCGGCGGTATCGTGATAGGCCGATGTCACTCGCGGACGCCTGTCTCGTCCGAATGTCAGAGGTTTTTAAGGACGGCGTCATCTTCACGCTGGATGACGACTTCCACATCTATCGCCGTCACGGCAGCAAAACCATTCCCGTCTTGATGCCTGACGAGTGACAAGCCCGTCTTTGCTCGCCATGCTGCGCTGTGCCTGAAACTGACGAAACACCCATCCACGACGCCCGCGAGGCGTTGCGAAAGCATTTTGGCTTCCGCGAGTTCCTCGATGGCCAAGAGCCGGTGATGGCTTCGATCCTCTCGGGGCGTGATACGATGGTCATCATGCCCACCGGCGGCGGGAAATCGCTCTGCTACCAGCTTCCGGCGATGGTCATGGATGGCGTCACGGTCGTCGTGAGTCCGCTCATTGCCCTGATGAAGGATCAGGTCGATGCGCTGGAGCGTCGCGGCATTCCCGCCACGCTCATCAACAGCAGCCTCTCGCCCGGCGAGCAGATGCAGCGCATCCAAAGCCTGCGAAATGGCGAGTATAAGCTCGTCTATGTGGCCCCCGAGCGCTTTCGTAGCCGCAGCTTCACCAATGCACTGCGGGAGGTTCAGATCGCCCTCTTCGCCGTCGATGAAGCGCACTGCCTTTCGCAGTGGGGGCATGACTTCCGGCCGGATTACATGCGCCTCGGTGAGGCCCTGCAAAATCTAGATCGCCCGCAAGTCGTCGCCCTCACCGCCACCGCCACGCCGGAGGTGCGGGATGACATTTTGCGCACGCTGGCGCTGCGTGATCCGCTGATTGCCATCCGTGGCTTCGAGAGGCCAAACCTGAGCCTCAACATCATCCCCACCAAGACGAACGACGACAAGTATCAGCGCCTCATCAAGCTCATCAGCACGCACAAGACCGGCATCGTTTACTGTGCCACGCGGAAAAAAGTCGAGGAAGTCGGCTCCGAGCTTCGCGAGAGGAAGATCAAGGTCATCGAATACCATGGCGGACTCGACGACAAGGAACGCGAAAGCCGCCAGACGAAGTTCATCGAGAAAAAAGCCGATGTTGCCGTGGCCACGAACGCCTTTGGCATGGGCATTGACCGCTCCGATGTGCGCTTCGTGGCCCACTTCGATGTTCCAGGCAGTGTGGAGGCCTATTATCAAGAAGCAGGCCGTGCCGGCCGCGATGGCGAGCCTTCGCAGTGCGATCTTTACTTCAATTTTGCCGATACCCGTACCCAGGAATTCTTCATCGAGGGCAACAACCCTTCGCCCGACATCATCCGCGCCACTTACCAAGCGCTTTTGAACCGCGCCGATGCCCAAAACGAAGTCCAGGCCTCCATCGACGACATCACCGAATTCACCGGCGCGAAGAACAGCATGGGCGTCTCCTCCGCGCTGAGCCTGCTGAACCGCATGGATGTCATCGAACGCTTCGACATCCCCGGTATGCGCATCCGTGGCACACGCCTCTTGCAGCCCAAATTGCTCGCCCGAGACCTTCCGCTCGATTTGAAGGCCCTCGCCGAAAAGGACCGTCGCGATCGCTCGAAGCTCAAGGCGATGATTGATCTCTGCTACGACGACAAAGCCTGCCGTCAGGAGCAAATTTTGCGTTACTTCGGCGAGACGGAGACTATGCCCTGCGGTACCTGCGATGTCTGTCGTGCTGAAGGCGTGCAACCACCGCGTGAAGGCACCTCCGAGGAGGTCACCATGCTTCGTCAGACACTCAGCGGCATCGCCCGCATGGCCACAAAACGTGCCGATGGCTCCTGGGAAGGCCGCTTTGGCAAAGGCCGCATCATCAACATGCTCGTCGGCTCCAAATCGAAGGACATCGTCGATGCGGGCCTCGATCAACTCACCACCTACGGCCTGCTCAAGCACGTCGGCACCCAGGTGCTGCATCCGCTCTTCATCGAACTCGAAAAGGCCGGACTCATCGAAACTACCACCGATGAATTCCCCAAGATCAATCTCACTCGCCGTGGAGCCGAGGTGATGAAGAACGGCGAGAACATCAAGATCCGCTGGCCCAGCGCCACCACCGCTTCCAAACCTTCCAAGACGAGCAAAACCGCCCTAAACGAACTCGCCGCCCGCGAGCTCGGCTTCGACGAAGCCCTCTTTGAGAAGCTCAAAAAGCACCGCAACGCCCTCGCCCAGTCCGAAGGTGTGCCGTCCTACATCGTCTTCAGCAATCAAACGCTCGAATTCATGACCCGCCTCAAGCCCAAGACCATCGCCGAAGGCCGTGACATCCGCGGCGTCGGCCACATCAAAGCGCAGACCTATTTACCGGACTTCATCCAGATCATCGCGAAGCACAGCGCATAAGGGAAAGGTAGGCGCATG
>Ga0209298_10000556_pt1 | contig 24895 bp, 31 predicted proteins | sample S_140806_EF_Meta_FD_187325 | JGI IMG/M metagenome (GOLD analysis project Ga0209298, IMG submission 187325) | Freshwater microbial communities from Lake Simoncouche, Canada to study carbon cycling - S_140806_EF_MetaG (SPAdes) (version 2) | ecosystem: Environmental > Aquatic > Freshwater > Lake ...
CATTGCCCGGGGTAAAGTGACCTCTAACTACAACACCAAAAACTTTTTCCACAACATACCCCCCACCCCCATACGAACTTATGTATGTGGGATTCGAACTCGGTATAGCAAACACCCCCCAACATCTTTCCACACAAAATACCCCACCCCCTATATTATTTTTACAAAAGCGTGTACACTTCGCCCCCATTGGAGCTACAAACCGCTACCCATGATTCTTGTTACACCAGAACTAGATATACCCGTACCCTTTTCTCTCACCACAGAAGAGGCCAAAGACCTGCACCAACGAGCGCAAGCTGCGTTCAACACGGTGGAGTTTCTGACGGCCAACGGGATGCAACCCCCTGTCATAACAGCGGCTGACAAGAAAGAAGCCCGCGCCCAGTTCTTTGAAACCCCGTCTGCGGGTAGAGAACTCAATTCAGCAGCAGCCGTTTTGCTCAAGTCCATGTTGGACGAGTATGACGTTGAGGTTGTACGCAACGCTGCACAGGTGCGTAACTACGTGAAGATGCGTCTGCTGATGCTGACAGGCTCAGACAAAGAGTCCACCCAGTTAAAGGCGCTGGAGATGCTGGGCAAGATGAGTGACGTGGGTGCGTTTGCAGAACGGCTGGATATCAATATCACTCACAGGACAACTGAAGAGTTGCAAGCTGAACTGGCTACTAAGTTATCAGCCTATATGGACAACATCATTGATGTGGAGTCCAGCGCGTTGCAGATCAAGGACGAGACATACCTCAACGGTGCGTCTGCGGTTCAACTGATTGATCTGGACGAAGAGTTAGGCATGACGGGCAAAGAGTTGGAAGAGATTGATGAAGATTGAGTTGGTGCTGGAGAAACTACAGACACTGCCATACGCGCAGCAGCAGACGCTGCTCAAGAAATTCCCCCCGGACGAGCAAGAAGCCATCGCAGATATTCTGGATGAGCTAAATACCCGCAAGCTGCGTACACGAGCGGCTGATGACTTCATGGTGTTTGTCAGAGAGATGTGGCCTAGCTTCATCCATGGTCGGCACCACGAGAAAATGGCTAAAGCGTTTGAGCGGGTGGCCAACGGGGAGTGTAAAAGGCTGATCATCAACATGCCGCCACGGCATACCAAGTCAGAATTTGCCTCTTACCTGCTACCGGCATGGTTTTTTGGTAAGTTTCCGGGCAAAAAAGTCATCCAGACCAGCCACACAGCCGAATTAGCGGTGGGGTTCGGGCGAAAAGTGCGTAACTTGGTGGACTCCACTAACTATAAGCGGATATTCCCGGCCCTAGACTTGCAGACTGACTCAAAAGCAGCGGGTCGGTGGAACACAAACTTTGGTGGTGAGTACTTTGCCATCGGTGTTGGGGGTGCTGTGACTGGTAAAGGTGCCGACATACTAATAATAGATGACCCGCACTCGGAGCAAGAGGCCGCGATGGCCCAGACTAACCCAGAAATCTACGACAAGACGTACGAGTGGTACACATCTGGCCCCCGCCAGCGTTTACAGCCGGGTGGGTCTATTGTTGTAGTGATGACACGGTGGTCAAAGCGGGATTTGACGGGGCAAGTGGTCAAGGCTGCGGCCCAAAGGTCGGGTGAAGAGTGGGAAGTCATCGAGTTTCCTGCCATTTTGCCCTCGGGTAAACCCTTATGGCCCGAGTTTTGGGCGCTCAAGGAGCTACAAGCCCTAAAAGAAGAGTTGCCTAACGCCAAATGGCAGGCGCAGTACATGCAGCAGCCCACGTCGGACGTAAGTGCGATTGTGAAACGCGAATGGTGGAAAGTTTGGCCACATGATCGCCCGCCGACCTATGAGTTTGTTATCCAGTCGTGGGATACGGCATTCTTGAAGACAGAACGGGCCGACTACAGCGCATGCACAACATGGGGTGTGTTCTATCAAGACGACGACCGGGGCGTAAATCGGGCCAACATCATCCTGCTCAATGCGTTCAAGAAGCGTATGGAGTTTCCCGAGTTAAAACAGCGGGCGCAGGAAGAATTCAAGGAATGGGAAGTCGATTCCCTCATAGTAGAGGCCAAAGCGGCGGGTTCGCCCTTGATATTTGAGCTTCGGGCAATGGGAATCCCCGTGCAAGAGTTCACCCCCAGCCGGGGGAACGACAAGATTGCCCGTCTAAACGCAGTATCTGATTTGTTTGCATCTGGGCACGTTTGGGTGCCTAATACGCACTGGGCAGAAGAATTAATAGAAGAAGTCGCCAGTTTCCCCTCGGGCGAACACGATGACTTGGTAGACTCTATGAGTCAGGCATTACTGCGCTACAGGCGCGGTGGCTTTATTCAATTGGCGTCTGATGAAGAAGATGAACCACGGCAGTTCCGCAGGAAAGAGCCGTACTATTAAGGATGAACCATGGCAACAACTGGTCTAGACTTGCGTACATTGGAGCAGCTTAGGAGCGAAGGTATTGACCCTAGCCGTTTAAAAGAACGCAGTATTCCAAGTAGGGAGCAGCCGTACACAAGCGCGGGTTTGCCATCTTTGCAGGTATTTGACACGCCTGCATTGCAAGGTACAAACACTGAAGCCTTTATGTTAGGCAGCAATCTTTATGCTGACTTTGACAAAAATCGCAGGCAGGCGCAGGCAGTATTTGTGCGTCCAGACGCAAGACCCTACGCAATTGCTCACGAGCAGGAGCATTTGTTAGCGCGGCAAGGATTAGGCACACCCGCCGCAATTAACAGTAAATTTGATGAACTTGCAGGCGAAAAAGGTGGTGCAGTTCGAAAACAATTTGTTAAAGATGCCGCAGGCGCTGCGGAGCACCTCAAAGCAAAGTACGGCATTGAGGACGCTTATTTCAGCCCCCGGATGTTAGAACAGGGCGGCACTGCGCTGTATGAGCAACTAGCTTCGTTGGCTGGGTACGAAGCAGCAAACAATGTGGACTTAACCAAAGACCCTGTTCTACGCAAAACGCTTTTTAAAAACAAAGACGTGCGTGAGACGTACAACGCAATTACGGGGTTGCGGCAAACACGGTTGGATGCCCGAGACCTACCTCCTTATACTAGACAGTCTGAGCCTGCTGAACCGGGCATGATAGACAAACTAAGAAAAATGATTGGCTACGCTAATGGTGGCTACGTAGAAAACGCTGGAAACAGCAATTTGATTTAAGGATGAACCATGGCAATTGAGAAATCACTATACGCAGCACCCCAAGGTTTAGAAGAACTGGCTGCGATGAACGCCTCATCTCCTCAGATTGAGATTGAGATTGAAGACCCCGAAGCTGTGCGTATCGGCATGGGCGGTATGGAGATCGAGATTGGCCCAGATGCGGAGGGTGAAGATGAGTTCAACGACAACTTGGCCGAGTATCTTGGTGAGAATGTTTTGCAGAGTGTTGCTGAAGATTTGATCAGTGACTATGACGAGGATGTAGCCAGCCGCAAGGACTGGATGCAGACTTATGTGGACGGCCTAGAACTTCTGGGTATGAAGATTGAAGAGCGCACGGAGCCGTGGGAGGGTGCATGCGGGGTATTCCACCCGATGTTGTCAGAAGCTCTGGTGAAGTTCCAGAGTGAAACAATGATGGCTACGTTCCCAGCCGCTGGGCCAGTGAAGACCCAGATCATTGGCAAAGAGACACCAGCCAAGAAAGAGTCTGCGATTCGTGTGCAAGACGACATGAACTACCAGTTGACGGACGTGATGAAAGAGTACCGGCCTGAGCATGAGCGCATGCTGTGGGGCTTGGGTCTGTCTGGCAATGCGTTCAAGAAGGTGTACTTTGACCCGGGTTTGGATCGGCAAGCATCGTTCTTTGTACCCGCTGAAGACCTCGTTGTGCCCTATGGCGCGTCTAATTTAGAGTCTTCACCGCGTGTAACGCACGTGATGCGCAAGACTGAGAACGAGTTGCGCAAGCTACAAGTGGCAGGTTTCTACCGTGACATTGACTTGGGTACGCCCGACAACGTGCTCGATGAGGTTGAGAAGAAGATTGCCGAGAAAATGGGCTTCAGGGCCACCTCCGACGACCGCTTCAAACTCTTGGAGATGAACGTAGACCTTGACTTGAAAGGCTATGAGCACAAGGACAAGGAGGGCAAAGAGACCGGCATTGCACTGCCGTATGTGGTAACCCTTGAGAAAGGGACTAGCAAGGTGCTGGCCATTCGGCGTAATTGGGAACCTGATGATAAGACCCACGCCAAACGACAACATTTTGTCCACTATGGGTACGTTCCCGGGTTTGGCTTCTACTGCTTTGGCCTCATTCACCTGATCGGGGCTTTTGCTAAGTCAGGCACTTCCCTTATCCGTCAGCTTGTTGACGCTGGTACGCTGAGTAATCTGCCCGGTGGTTTCAAGACTCGTGGCATGCGTGTTAAGGGGGACGATACACCGATTGCTCCGGGTGAATGGCGTGATGCGGATGTGGCCAGCGGCACATTAAAAGACAACTTACTGCCGCTGCCTTATAAGGAACCTAGCCAAACGTTGATGGCGTTGCTTGGGCAGATCGTTGAAGAAGGTAGACGTTTTGCCAATACGGCTGATCTGACGCTCAGTGACATGAGTGCACAAGCGCCTGTAGGTACTACCTTGGCTATTCTTGAGAGAACTCTGAAGAATATGAGTGCCATTCAGGCGCGGGTTCACTACAGCATGAAGCAAGAGTTGGGACTCTTGAAGAACATCATCGCTGAGTACACACCTGAAGACTACGACTACCAGCCAAGCGAAGGCTCACGTAAGGCGAAGAAGTCTGACTACGATGATGTGAACGTGATCCCTGTCAGTGATCCCAATGCGTCAACAATGGCGCAAAAGATCGTGCAGTATCAGGCTGTGCTCCAGTTGGCTCAAGGCGCACCCCAACTTTATAACCTGCCGCTCTTGCACCGTCAGATGCTGGAGGTGTTGGGTATTAAGGAGGCATCCAAGCTCGTGCCAATGGACGATGACCAGAAGCCGACCGACCCGGTGTCAGAGAACCAGAACGTGCTCAAGGGCAAGCCGGTCAAAGCGTTCCTTACCCAAGACCACCAAGCTCACATTGTTGTGCACATGGCCGCGATGCAGGATCCCAAGATCATGGCACTCTTGCAGCAGAACCCCATGGCGCAAGCCATGCAGTCGGCCATGATGGCGCACATCAACGAGCACTTGGGCTTTGAGTATCGCAAGCAGATTGAGCAGCAGCTTGGCATGGCGTTGCCGCCGCAGACAGATGAGTCGGGCGAAGAGGTCAGCATGGATCCCGAAGTTGAAGCGCGGCTGTCTCCGATGTTGGCACAAGCTGCACAACAGTTGCTCCAGAAAAACGTGCAGGAAGCACAGCAGGCGCAGGCAAAACAGCAGGCGCAAGATCCCATCATTCAGATGCAGATGCAGGAGTTGCAGCTTAAAGCAGAGGAGAACAAACGCAAGGCTGCTAAAGATCAGGCCGACAACGCCATCAAAGCGGCGCAGTTGCAGGTTGAGCGTGATCGCATCCGGTCACAAACCGACACTGCCGACAAGCGCATCAAGGTCGATGCGGTCAAGACAGTAATGACGATGAAAGCTGACCAGCAACGCCACATGACGGACACCGGGGTAGATGTCCTCAAACAACTCTCTAATAAGAGCCACGAAGAACAACTGCGGCTTATGCAGGAGCGTATCCAGATGAGGCAGCAGGATCAACAACGAAATCGACAACCCAATAAAGGTGAGTAATGGATGCATTTGAAATTCTTATCAAACAAGCTGATGAGAAAGTTGAGCAACTCAAGGACTATCTGGCTGATGGCAAGTCCGAGTCCTACGAGGAGTACAAGAAACTGTGTGGTGAGATCCGTGGTCTGCTCATCATGCGGGGATACACCCTAGACCTGAAACAACGATTGGAGAACTCGGATGACTAGTTCCATCCTGTTGGCTACAGACGCCAACAACCCACAAGTCGTGGGAGCCTATAACTTTGCTGCAACCGCAGAGGAAAAAGGCAAACAACTGCCCAAGCCTTCGGGCTACCGGATTCTTTGTGCCATACCAGAGGCAGATAAAGAGTTTGAGGACAGTGAGGTGGGTTTGATTAAATCTGACCAGACTATGCGCGACGAGGAGACCCTCACAACGGTCTTATTTGTTGTAGATATGGGGCCAGACTGCTATCAAGACCCGGTAAAGTTCCCTAACGGGCCGTGGTGTAAACAGGGAGATTTCGTCCTTGTGCGCCCACATTCGGGTTCTCGCTTGGTCATACATGGCCGTGAGTTCCGCATCATCAATGACGATACTGTCGAGGCCGTTGTAGACGACCCACGTGGCATCAAACGCAAATAAAGGAGCACAAAATGCCTTTTGAAGACACAGAATTTAAGTTCCCAGACGAAATTGAGAGTAAGGGTAAACCCGTACAGGAGGCTCCTGAAATTGAAATTGAGATTGAAGATGACACTCCTGTAGAGGATCGTGGCCGTCAACCCATGCCTAAACCCCTCGTTGAGGAACTGGAAAAGGACGAACTTGACCAGTATGACGATAACGTCAAGACCAAACTCAAGCAGATGCGCAAGGTTTGGCACGACGAGCGCCGTGAGAAGGAATCCGCTGTACGTGAGCAGCAAGAAGCTGTAACTTTGGCACAACGCTTACTAGAAGAGAATAAGCGCATCAAAGGTATTCTAGATACTGGTGGGAAAGAATACGTCACAACCATGCAGAGTAATTCTGATATGGAACTGAAAATTGCCCAACGTGCTTATAAAGAAGCCTACGAGGCAGGTGACGCCGACAAGATGATGGACGCCAACCAAGCGTTGCAAATGGCCAACTTAAAGGCCATACAGGTAAAAAACTTTCGCATGCCCTCTTTACAAGAGGAAGAAACTCGTGTACAACCTCAACCTGTGCAGTATCAACCTGCACCGTATGTACCCGAACCGGACAACAAAGCAGTAGTGTGGCAAAACCGCAACCGCTGGTTTGGACAGGAACGGGGTATGACGGCCTTTGCCCTAGCTCTACACGAAGACTTGAGGGACAATGGCGTAGAGGTTGGTTCTGAAGATTACTACCGCGAGTTAGACAAAACAATTCGCAAACGGTTCCCAGAGAAATTTGAGGAACAAGAAGACAGTAGGCAGAGTACTCGCACAAGACCTAGTACCGTAGTCGCCTCGGCAGTTCGTAGCACGGCCCCCACCAAGGTTAAGCTAAAGCAAAGCCAAGTAAACCTAGCCAAAAAATTTGGCCTAACTCCTGAGCAATATGTGAAGGAAGTTTTAAAATTGGAGGCCCAAAATGGTTGATGTTAAAGACAACAAACTCACACGCGAGTTGACAACACGTGCGGTACAGGAGCGCCCTAAGCAGTGGTCGCAACCTGAACTGTTGCCTGAACCGGACAAAGAACCCGGTTACAGCTACCGCTGGATTCGTGTTTCTACAATGAACAACGCTGACCCACGTAACTTATCGGCCAAACTCCGAGAAGGTTGGGAACCCGTTGCCATTGAGGAACAACCGAAGTTTCGACTGTTAGCCGATCCCAGTAGCCGTTTTAAGGACAGCATTGAGGTTGGTGGACTATTGCTTTGCAAGACACCTACTGATTTTGTAGCCCAGCGAAATGCCCATTTTGCCAAGGTTACCCAATCTCAGACAGATGCTGTAGACAATAGTTTCATGCGTCAAAGCGATGCGCGGATGCCGCTCTTCCAAGAGCGTAAATCCTCAAGTAGCTTTGGCAAAGGTACTTAATTTTTAAGGAGTCTTAAATGGCTTATCCCGTCGTCTCGGCCCCCTACGGCCTAAAGCCGATCAACCTGATCGGTGGTCAAGTATTTGCGGGGTCAACCCGTGAATACGCAATCATCAACAACTACGCTACGAACATCTTCTACGGTGATCTTGTGGCCTTGGTTCGCGGTAACTTAGAACGTATTTCTGTAACTACTGGTACGCTGGGTACAGTTGCTGGCATCTTTTTGGGATGCTCGTATACCAACCCGCTGACCAAACAGAAAACGTTCTCTCAGTATTACCCAGCAAGTACTGCTGCGGGTGACATTGTTGGTATCGTTTGTGACGATCCTGACACCGTGTTCTCTGCTGTAGTTTGCTCGGCTACTACTGTTATTGCTTCTGGTGCTCGTGCAATGATCGGCCAAAACGTGGCCATGGTCAACAACGCTGGCAACACTGCAACTGGTAATTCAAAGAACGCGGTTCTAGCTCCAAGTGCTACGCCTGCAACGACAGATGCCCTGCCTTTGCGTGTGTTGGGTTTGAATCCAGATACAGCAGTCTCGCTTGGTCAAGCCACATTTACAAGCATCTCAACTGCCACCATCACTTGTAGCGCAATTCCCTCCGCGTTGCCTGTTGGTACTGATGTAGGTTCACTGGACTCTAACGGCAATTACATTGCTTCAGGCTCCTTTGTAATTACAGCAGCGGCGGCTGGTGCGACGACTGTGGTTATGAATCAAGCCCCCATCACTTCTTTTGGTGCAAGCTCAACGCTGGTCTTTAATCAGTTCCCAGAAATTCTGGTCAAGCTGAATTTTGGCCAGCACGAGTATTACGCAGCAACTGCAACAGCATAAGGAGCTAAATCATGGCTATTTCACGCGCACAACTACTCAAAGAACTTCTCCCCGGCCTGAACGCCCTGTTTGGTCTGGAGTACGCTAAGTATGGTGAGGAACATAAAGAGATTTATGAGACCGAAACCTCTGAGCGTTCTTTTGAAGAAGAAACGAAACTGTCTGGTTTCTCTGCTGCCCCCGTTAAAAACGAGGGTTCTGCCATTGCTTATGACAATGCGCAGGAAGCATGGACTGCCCGATACAACCACGAAACCATCGCTCTGGGTTTCTCGCTGACCGAAGAGGCCATCGAGGACAACTTGTACGACAGCTTGTCTGCTCGTTACACCAAAGCTCTGGCTCGTGCTATGGCTTACACCAAGCAAGTTAAAGCTGCTGCTGTTCTAAACAATGGCTTTAGCTCTGGCTACGCTGGTGGTGACGGTGTTGCTTTGTTTAGCGCATCACACCCCTTGGTGTCTGGTGGTACTAACAGTAACATTCCATCTACCCCTGCCGACCTGAACGAGACTTCTCTTGAGAATGCCGTTATTCAGATCAGCTTGTGGACAGATGAGCGTGGCCTGTTGATTGCCGCAAAGCCTGATAAGTTGGTGGTTCCACCTTCATTGCAGTTCACGGCAACCCGTTTGCTGGAAACTGAACTCCGCGTTAGCACTGCTGACAACGATATCAACGCATTGAAGAACAATGGTTCCATCCCCGGTGGTTACTGCATCAACCACTTCTTGACCGATACGAACGCTTGGTTCCTGACCACAGACGTTCCAAACGGCATGAAGCACTTTGTGCGTTCGCCTCTGGCGCAGTCGATGGATGGTGACTTCGATACTGGCAACGTGCGGTACAAGTCCCGTGAGCGTTACAGCTTCGGCTGGTCTGACCCTCTGGGCATGTTCGGCTCTGCCGGTGCTTAATTGATTGGGGGGCTTGTGCCCCCCTTTCTTTTGGTGTATATTGCAGCTACTCCGGGCTTTCCGGTGCATTAGACAGCCCCGGCTGACGACATACAGACTAATGCGCCTAACTTGTATGTAAGGAAAAATCATGGCATCAACCACGTTTTCTGGCCCGGTTACGTCTACCAACGGCTTTATTGGCGCTTTGACGGGCAACGTCACGGGCAACATTGCAGGAACTGGCCGCACCACGCACGCTACGACCGCCGCAATCAACGCCACTGCAACAGCCACCGCTGCTGAAGTTGCTACTGGCTACATCACCTCCACCTCTGCCTCTGCAACCGCCATCACGCTGCCAACCGGCACGTTGCTTGGCGCAGCCCTTGGCGCAGCTAAAGGTACAGTTTTTGACCTGTACATTGACAACACTGGCGGCGCAAGCACAGTGACTATCGTTGTAGCAGTTAACGGTATCTTGTCCACCGCCGCCGCTGACTCTGCTGGTTCTTTTGGTGACTTGACTGTTGCTTCTGGCGTCACAGGCTTGGCCCGGTTCACGCTGATGTTCTCTAGCGCCACAGCCTACGTGTTTACACGCACAGCTTAATTGATCTTGGGGGCTTCGGCCCCCGTTTAAAAGGAGATTGATTATGATGCAAACAGACGTAAAGGCGGCGCATTTAACTGCCGCTGGTTCTTTTATGGCGGGTCGTACACGCCTCAAAGGTATTGTGGTTAGCCCTAAAGTAAGTACCGCAGCAACGATTGAGATTCGTAATGGTGCTTCCGGTGCTGCCGTTTTGTTTACGATGGATATCGCCAGCGTTACCGTCCCGGTAAACTTCAATATCACAATACCCGGTGAAGGTATTTTGGCGACTACAGGACTGTACCTGACAACTAGCGTAGGCTCGGTTGTAGGTATTGAAGTGTTTTATGGCTAGTCCCGCATGGACACGCAAAGAGGGCAAATCCGAGAAGGGCGGCTTGAACGCCAAGGGTCGAGCCTCTTACAACGCAGCCAACCCCGACAAGCCGGGTCTGAAAGCTCCGCAACCAGAGGGCGGCTCCCGGCGCGACTCCTTTTGCGCAAGGATGACTGGCATGAAGAAAAAGTTGACCAGCGAGAAGACGGCCAACGACCCAAACTCGCGTATCAATAAAAGTCTGCGGGCGTGGAACTGCTAAATGCCAAGCTCCAGCAAAAAGCAGCACAATTTCATGGAGGCAATAGCCCACAATCCGGGCTTTGCCAAGAAGGTAGGTATCCCACAGTCCGTGGGCAAGGATTTTAGTAACGCCGACAAAGGCAAATCTTTCTCAAAAGGTGGTGATATGGCTACGAAAATGAATCCCGGTTTCATGGCAATGATTGCTAAGAAAAAAGGCGCTCCCGCTAAGAAAATGGCTGGCGGCGGCATGACATCAATGGGCAAAGTTAAGACAAACCCCGGAAACATCAATGGTGTTGCTATCAAAGGCAAGACCAAAGGTACGCAGATCAAGATGAACAAGGGCGGCATGCCCTGCTAGGAGAACGTCATGGCAGCACAAACGGCAGGCGCGGGGCGCGGTAAGCAGGGTGGCCCAACGGCCAAACAACTTGCTGACTACGAGCGCAAACAAAACGCTGGTATCTATACCGCTGAAATGGGTCAGCCCCCAATGGATCCCGAAGTTGCTAAGAAGCATGGCGGCATGATCACTAAATACCCTCACGGCAGTGGTGCTGAACAGCGCGGCAAAACCAAAGGCAGGTTTGTATGAAAAAAGTACGCAGGTTTAATGGCGAAGACGATTCATACGTAGAAGGCACAGCAACGTCTTTACGTGATGATACTGAAGATCAATTTCGTCAAAAGCAGTCGGAACGTATAGCGCGAATAGCAGACGCAAGTGTGGGCAGTAGCCGAGTGTTGGAAACGCCAACGGAAGCCCTTACATCGCGTTCTATGGCCCCGGCAGCCCCGACAGAAACAGAGCCAGCGGCAGCAGAAGCCCCAGCAGCACCAAAACCCCAGAACTTTAAATCTGCTTTTGCGGATGCCCGTTCCGCTGGTGACAAAACTTTTGAGTTTGGTGGCAAAAAATACACTACGGATTTAGCAAAACCTAGTGCCCCTAGTACTCCCCCACCCGCTGCCGCGCCAAAAGTGGAAGCCAAAAAAGCAGATACGCCGGTAGAGCGGGGGCTTCCCGTTAAGTCGGCTAAAGAGCAATCTTTGGCTGTTGCTCAAATTCCTCTTGATGATAAACGTGAGCCGGTTAAGGGAGAATCTGCCAGCGGGTCTGAATTAGGGCGCAATATTAGTAATACGCTAAGTGCTCTGCCAATATCTCGGGGTATACAAGCGGCGCAATCAGGGGCTAAACTGGCTGGTCGGAAGGCTGTTGAAGAATTTGTTAGAAAAGAACCAATTTATCGTGAGCCGAAGCTAGAAATTCTTAAAGATATACCACGGTTACTTGGGGGGCCAAAAAAACAAATGGCTCTTCCCGCACCACCAAAACAACTAGCTTTACCAGCACCACCAAGAAGGCTTCCCTACGATAGACCCGCTGCAAGTGCCGCAGAGTCTACTAAAGCAAAACTTGCAGGCGAACTCCGCCGGGGTGCACAGCCGACAAAGTTTACAAGCCCCAACAAATCCACAGCCTCTAAGAAAACACGCAAGTTCAACGAGGATGAAGGAGGGGTGGAGTTTCGTAGAGGCGGTTCTGTATCTTCAGCTTCTAAACGGGCTGACGGCTGCGCCATACGGGGGAAGACTAGAGCATGAAAGCCTCTCGTGGCATGGGGGCCATCAATCCTAGCAAGATGCCCGGGGGGAAGAAAAAAGCCCGCCGAGATAATACTGACTTCACACAGTTTGCCGAAGGTGGGGCTGTGAAATCGAAGGTCAACGAAGCTGGCAACTACACCAAACCCAGCCTTCGCAAACGGATTTTCAACAGCGTCAAGGCTGCGGCAATTGTAGGCACGGGCGCAGGGCAATGGAGCGCGAGAAAAGCGCAAGTTATGGCCAAACGGTATAAAGCCGCTGGCGGGGGCTACAAAGATTGAAAGCTCCGCAACAGTCCCTCAAAGATTGGGGTGACCAGAAATGGCGCACCAAGTCTGGTAAACCGTCGAGCAAGACGGGGGAGCGGTATTTGCCTGAAGCGGCTATCAAGAGTCTTAGCCCTGCTGAGTATGCAGCGACAACCAAGGCCAAAAGGGCAGGTAAAGCCAGTGGAAAACAATTTGTAGCACAGCCTAAAACAATTGCCAAGAAAACAGCAGGATTTAGATAATGGCTAAGACTACCGGCACCTCAGCCTTTAACCTTGACATGAACGACCTCATTGAAGAGGCGTTTGAGCGTTGTGGTCAAGAACTTCGCACGGGCTACAACTTCCGTACTGCACGGCGTTCGTTGAACTTGCTGACGATTGAGTGGGCTAACCGGGGTCTGAACTTCTGGACTGTTGAGCAGGGGCAGATTCCGATGGTGACGGGTCAGGCCATGTACCCCATGCCTGTAGACACAATCAACCTCCTAGATACCGTTATTCGCCAGAGCAACGGCACGTCTAACCAGATCGACATCAACATCAGCGGCATTTCTGAATCGACCTACATGAGCCTGCCAAACAAGTTGGCACAAGGTCGCCCAATCCAAGTCTGGTACAACCGTCAGTCGGGGCAAGAGAACCTTGCTACGGCTACCCTTAACGGGACTATTACATCCACAGCCACCACAATTACGGTGTCTAGCGTAGCTAGTTTGACCACCTCTGGGTTTATAAAAATTGATAGCGAGACAATCAGTTACCCCAACGTAGACCCCGTGAACAACCAGTTGATCAACTGTGCCCGTGGGCAAAACGGCACAACCGCTGCGGCCCATACTACGGGCGCGGCTATCACGGTGCAGAACCTGCCCGCTATTAACGTATGGCCCACACCCAATGCCCCCGGTAGCCAGTACATGTTTGTGTACTACCGCATGCGCCGTATTCAAGACGCCGGTACGGGCGTGACCGTGCAAGATATTCCGTTCCGCTTTATCCCCTGCATGGTGGCGGGGTTGGCCTATCTGTTGAGCATGAAGCTGCCAAATGCCGATCCAACCCGCACGATGGCGCTCAAGGCCGACTACGAACAGCAATGGGACTTGGCCCAATCGGGAGACCGAGAAACTGCGCCTTTGAGGTTTGTGCCAAGGAACTTGTTCTATGCCTAGTCGTTTTGCATCAGGTAAGCATGCAATCGCTGAGTGTGATCGGTGTAGCTTTCGCTTTAAATTAAAAGAGCTAAAAACCGAAGTAGTTAAGACCAAGCCTTTTAAAATTAAGGTTTGTAAGACGTGTTGGAACCCGGATCAGCCGCAATTGCAGTTGGGTATGTACCCAGTCAACGACCCCCAAGCGGTGCGTGATCCTCGCCCTGACGTGAGCTACCGAGTCTCTGGCCAGAGTGGCTTACAGATCCTGCTAACGGACAGCACTGCGCAGGATGGGTTTGGTTACCCAGAAGCGGGTAGTCGGGTGTTCCAGTGGGGCTGGAGTCCTGTTGGTGGGGCAAGAGGGTTTGACACACTTTTAACACCAAATAACTTGGTGATAGCGGTAGAATTAGGCACAGTTACGGTTACAACGACATAAGGAGTCGATCATGGACAAAGCAGATTTGGCACAAGACAAGAAGATGATGGCTGGAGCCGTGCACAAGCATGAGAAGAAGCTACATCCCGGTCAGCCTATGACGAAATTTGCCAAAGGTGGCAAGACAAACGCCCAGATGAAGGCGCTTGGTCGTGGTTTGGCTAAAGTTGCTAACCAGAAACGGGGTTAATCATGGCCACTTTTAGCAAAAAAGTTATGGGCAAAGAGGTTGGCGATGCCAAAGTTTATGCCCCACCCCACACGATGGATGGCAAAGCGGGTGTGGACATAAAGAACAGCGGCTATAACGGTGGTAACCGTATGAAAGCCAATGACGTAAATATGTCTGTTGGAAGCATCAGCCGCAATGACTACCCTGCACCTAAGACGACAGGTATCAAAACCCGTGGTAACGGCGCGGCTACTAAAGGCATCGTCGCCCGAGGCCCAATGGCTTGATATGAATTACACGCAACTGTTCGATACCATTCAGTCGTATACGGAAAATAATTTTCCGGACTTTACTCTTGCCAGTGGCGGGATAGAGACGACTACCGAACAGATTAACCGATTCATTCAACAAGCTGAACAGCGCATTTACAACTCGGTGCAGTTTCCGTCAATTCGTAAGAACATGGTGGGTAACGTCCAAATCAGTAACAAGTACCTCAAAGCACCCGACGACTTCCTTGCCGTCTACTCAATGGCGGTGATTACAGATTACGGGACAGCCGCTGAGACCTACGAGTTCTTGTTGAACAAGGATGTGAACTACATCCGGCAAGCGTACCCCACACCCGCAGACACCGGGTTGCCAAAGCATTACGCCTTGTTTGGCCCTGCAATCGTAGCTAGTGTGATTACCAATGAGTTGACGTTCATACTTGGCCCAACACCTGATGCGGTTTATACCATTGAGTTGCATTACTATTACTACCCTGAATCAATCACGACTGCAAGTACGTCATGGCTTGGTGATAACTTTGACACGGTGCTGCTGTACGGCTCACTGGTAGAAGCGTACACGTACATGAAAGGTGAAGCCGATATGCTGGCTTTGTACGATGGTAAGTACAAAGAGGCACTGGCCTTGGCCAAACGTCTTGGCGATGGTATGGAGCGCCAAGATGCCTACCGTTCTGGACAATATAGACAGGCGGTGACTTGATGGCATTCACCGGCAATTTTTCCTGCAATACATTGCGGTCTGGGCTAGTAGCCAACACGTTGAATTTCTCAACTGATACGTTTCGTTTGGCGCTATACACAAACTCAGCAACACTGGATCAATTAACTACGGCCTATACGTCAGTGGATGAGGTTTCTGGTGGCAACTATGTAGCCGGTGGGTCGGTAGTAGCGGCCACGGTCAGTACGGCTCTTAGCACAACCGGCAGCATCATCTATGTTAGTTTCTCAAGTCCGGCTTGGACAGGCGCAATCACTGCGCGTGGGGCTTTGATCTATAAAGCTGGTGCAAATGGCGCTGTTTGTGTTCTGGATTTTGGCAGCGACAAAATATCCACCAGTACTTTTGTCGTCACAATGCCCGCTGACACGAGTACATCTGCACTTATTAGACTTGTTTAAGGGGAAAATATGGCATTGGTTACAACCACCAAAGGCGAAATGGACGAATCTTTGCTTGAGAAAAAAGAGGGTTCCGTCGATAATGACAACGAGTACACAACTTGGGTGGAGTATTGGCTAGAGGGCGAACTTGTCCACCGTTCGGCGCATGTTCAATTGAAGAAATCGGTGGGGCTAAAAGTCGAAGCCGCATCTTTCGGTTAATTTTTTAAAGGAGCCTCAAATGGCAAATACGCAATCAATGTGCACATCGTTCATGGGGCAACTGCTCAATGGCGGTCACCAATTTGGAACAATTACGTTGACCTCACGTACAAGTTTGACAGCCCCCACTGCTGACTCGTTTAAAGCGGCTTTGTACTTGGCATCAGCAACAATGAATGCCTCTGCAACTGTGTATACGGTAACAGGTGAAGTATCTGGTACAGGCTATAGTGCTGGTGGTGTGGCGGTAACTATGGGAACCGTTCCAACAGCCACTAATAGCTCTGCAACTGCGGGTGTTGCATTTGTCACGCCTTCGGCCAGTATCACATACACCACAGTGACTTTGGCTACGGCGTTTGACGCAGTGCTGCTCTACAACTCCACTCAAGGCAATACGGCTGTTAGCGTCCACACTTTTGGTTCACAGACCATAAGCGCCGGTACGTTTACATTGACGATGCCTGCAAATACGACAAGCACTGCGCTGATCCGCTTGGCAACAACCTAATAGGCTTCTTAAAGGGGCCGGGTTATGGCAACCGGATGGGGCATAGATGGTTGGGGTGATAACACTTGGGGCGGCTCCCAGTCGGAGATAGCCGGGAATAGTGCTGCCGGTGCTGTAGGTACGGTAGTTGCGTCTTCTGAGTTTCCTGTACCGATTACGGGGGTTGGGGCTACGGGGGCTGTAGGAACGGTAGCAATGGGTGAGCGCACAGTGGCGCTTACTGGTGTAGTTGCTTCTGGCGCGGTGGGCAATGTTGTAGAGACAAACAGCCCCACGGAAGATGGCGTCGTTGCGCAAGGTCAGGTAGGGTCGGTTGGCCTTGTTAGTACAGTGGCGCTTACTGGCGTGGCGGCATCGGGGGGTGTGGGAACTGTAAATTTTGCTTATGTGGCGTTTTTGTCGGGCGTGGTGGGAGCAGGCAACGTAGGCTCTATTGCAGCTACAAGCAGAACAGTGGCAATATCAGGGGTGCAGGCAAGTGGTCAGGTAGGAACGCCAAATTATTTTTATTGGTCAGTAATTGATGACAACGAAACGCCAAACTGGCAAAATGTGCCAATGACTGTGTAAAGGATGATGATATGGCAGTAACAAATTTTACCCCTCTCCTTGGTCTGGCTTTGCCGACCACAGGTGATCTGTCCGGTACATGGGGAACCACGGTCAACACTGCAATCACCGACTTGCTTGATGATGCGGTAGCAGGTACGGTCACGCTTTCAGCAAACGCAGATGTCACGCTAACTACAACCAACGGCGCGGACAACCAAGCGCGTAATGCGGTCATCCTGTGGACTGCCAGTAACGGCGCTACCACACGCAACATTACAGCCCCGGCGCAAAGCAAGGCTTATATCGTCATCAATGCGGGTACTGGCTCCATTGTGGTTCGTGGCTCTGGCCCGACAACAGGTATCACAATTACTTCGGGCACTCGTGCCTTGGTTGCTTGGAACGGTTCTGACTTCGTAAAGATTGTCAGTAACCCAGTCATTCTTACTACTGACGTTTCTGGTACGCTACCCGTAGCCAACGGCGGTACAAGCCTGACGACCCTCACTGCCAACAACGTGATTCTCGGCAACGGCGCATCAGCACCAACTTTTGTAGCACCTAGTTCATCAGGCAACGTGCTGACGAGCAACGGCACGACTTGGCAGTCAACTGCACCAGCAGCAAGCGGGGCTACCAAGGGCCAAGCTATCGCATTCTCAATCATCTTTGGTCTGTAAGGATTCATCATGGCAAACCCAAACATAGTCTCCGTAACCGCAATTTACGGCACAACCACATACCTGACTCCAGCTAACACGACTGCTAACGTCCTGCTGTCCAATGCTGCATCAAGCGGTCTGGTCTACAAGATCAACCAGATTGTGTGCGCTAATGTGAATGGCTCAAGTGCAGTAAACGCAACGGTAGCCATTAACAACGCTGCTGCGGGTGGGGGTACAAACTTCCCGGTGATTAGCACGGTGTCAGTGCCAGCCAGTGCCAGCGTGATCGCCGTAGACAAGACGACTGCCATCTACCTGATGGAGAATAGCTCCATCGTCGTCACGTCCGGCACTGCCAGCGGCATTACATACACCATCAGCTATGAGTCGATAGCTGCGTAAGGGGTAGCCCGTGAGCATACGCCAATACAATTTGGGGAGCATTGTCAAGCCGGGGTTTAATCCGCTCGGGGCGCAAACGAGCGTGACTACTTACCAGCCTTATTTGTATAGTTGGGGAGCCGCAAGTAATGGCGCACTTGGTTTGGGCAACATTACAGATTATTCTAGTCCAAAACAAATTGGTGCGTTAACCACTTGGTCAAAATTTTCCACGGGGTTAAGACAAACATTTGCAACCAAAACAGATGGAACATTGTGGGTTTGGGGGGGCGGTCAATCAGGCGCTTTGGGTCTTGGCAATACAACCAACTATTCATCTCCAAAACAACTAGGCGCATTGACTAATTGGTCAACACCGTCAGGCAACCGCGATTATTGTTTAGCTATTAAAACCGATGGAACATTATGGGCGTGGGGAATAAACACTAATGCCACACTGGGAACGGGAAACACAACCAATTATTCATCGCCCAAACAAATTGGCGCATTGACTACATGGGCAAAAGCCTCTTCTGGTGGTTGGTATCATTCCGCTGCTATTCAAACTAACGGAACTTTATGGACTTGGGGTTATAACACCGCAGGTCAATTAGGGTTAGGCAATACAACCAATTATTCTTCTCCCAAACAAGTTGGTGCGCTTACTACTTGGTTGTCAGTGTCTTGCGGTCAATATATGACCTCTGCTATAAAAACAGACGGAACACTTTGGGCGTGGGGCAACAACGTTTACGGTCAGTTAGGTCTTGGTAATACGACATACTACTCCTCACCCAAACAAATAGGTGCATTAACAACTTGGGCATCAATAAGTGCTGGCACATCATATGTAATTGGGGTCACGACAAATGGTGGGCTCTATGCTTGGGGGCGCAATCAATTTGGACAACTTGGTTTAAATAACACAACCAATTATTCTTCTCCTAAACAAATTGGCTCGTTATTAACATGGTCAACAATTTCTGGCGGCTCCACTTTTGCTGCTGCATCAAAAACAGATGGAACACTATGGTCTTGGGGAAATAACTCTAATGGTCAATTAGGAATAGGTAATGTCACTTACTATTCATCGCCAAAACAAATTGGTAGTTCTACTACGTGGTTGAGCGCGGCTGCTTCAGGTAGCGGTGGTGTCTTTACCATAGCCGCTTTATACTAAGAACATCATGCCGTCAACAACAATAGTCTCAGGCGTTCAATACTCAGGCATCTGGACAATGCAACAGGTGAATGCCGCTGTAGCTGCGAGTACTTGGCCTTATCCACCTCCGGGCTTGTGGTCTTGGGGCGAAAACAATTACGGTCAATTGGGTCTTGGTAATACAACCTACTATTCTTCCCCTAAACAAGTATCGCCAATTGCAACTTGGGCAACTGTTTTAGGAGGGAATGATCATTCAGCAACCGTTAAAACTGATGGCACTCTTTGGACTTGGGGAAGAAACAATTTAGGACAACTTGGTCTTGGAAATATTACAGATTACTCCAGCCCTAAACAAGTTGGAATCCTTACTGGCTGGTCAAAAATTTCAGTCGGCACTAGGTTTACAATTGCAATAAAGACCAATGGCACTCTTTGGTCATGGGGGTCAAATGCTCAAGGTCAATTGGGTTTAAGTAATCTTACTAATTATTCCAGCCCAAAACAAGTTGGTGCACTTACAACTTGGTCGGTTGTTGCGGCGGGTTCTAATCAGACTTTAGCAATTAAAACTGATGGTACTTTGTGGGCTTGGGGATACAATATTCATGGCCAATTAGGTTTTGGGAATACAGTAGATTATTCGTCTCCTAAACAAGTAGGTGCGTTGACGACTTGGTCTAAAGTTACAACGGGGTCATTAGTTTCTTTTGGCATTACTACTGGGGGAGCATTATGGGCTTGGGGATATAACTTTAGTGGAGCACTAGGTTTGGGTACTTCTGGAGCATATGCTAGTAAATCAAGTCCTAATCAAGTTGGTGCATTAACAAATTGGTCTAACATTTCTGTTAGGGTATCTCCAATATCTGTTAAAACAGATGGAACTCTTTGGTCATGGGGCAGTAATACGTACGGGCAGTTGGGAGTTGGTAACACCACTGGTTACTCAAGCCCAAAACAAATTGGCGCTCTTACTACTTGGCTAACCATTTCGGCTGGTTTTTATCATAATTCTGTTATTAAAACTGACGGTACTTTGTGGACATGGGGAAGTAGTGTTCAAGGTCAGTTGGGGCTAGGAAACACAACAAACTACTCCAGCCCTAAACAGGTAGGCTCATTAACTAGTTGGTCTACAGTAGGGAATGGATATTATTTTACGTTAGCTGCAATATCTTAAACCTAAACTTCACCCCATGAACAAAACCCTCCATTTCCTCTCTGGCATCCCTCGCTCTGGCTCCACGGTGCTGGCCGCTATCCTCAACCAGAATCCGATGACGCACGTGTCAACAACGTCTGGTCTGGTTCATGCACTGGATGGCTTGGCTAACACTTGGCATTCGGCTGGTCTGCTGAATGAGAACGACCCTGAGCGGACTAAGCTGGCTCAGACGATGCGTGGTGCGATTGATGCGTTCTACGAGGACACAGAGGCTCCTGTCATCATCGACAAGTCCCGTGGCTGGCCTATCGCGCAGATCATGGCGGCTATGTCTCAAGTCCTTGGCAAGCAGCCTAGAATCATCGCTACGGTGCGCTCAGTGCCAGACTGTGCTGCCAGCTTCATCCGGGTAGCCAAGCCTGAGAACCTTGACGAGTTTATGTACTCCGGTCAGTTGATGGATCACCTGAAGGCTGCGTACATCTCGCTCCAGAACGGCTACAACTTTGCGCCTGAGAACTTCCTGTTTGTTGAGTACGAAGACCTGCTGGCAGACCCCAAAGCGCAACTGGCACGTATCCATGAGTTCTTGGGACTGCCAGACTTCTCCTACGACTTTGACAACATTGACGGCTCTACGGTGGCTGAAGATGACGAGAACCTGCACGGCCACGCTGGTATGCACGATGTCAAGCCCAAGCTGGAAGCCCAGCACAAGCAAGACCCCAAAGACCTGCTGAAGTCCCACTACGGTAGCTTCTGCCAGCCTGAGTTTTGGCTGGAGCGCCCTCGCACCACCCCAGAGCTTCACGCACTGGATTTGCAACTGGCGGCGTCCACAACGGGTGACTTTGCTGAAGGCTGGCGCTTGGCACAGCAACTGGAAGCAGACGAGCCAAACAACCACCGCGCTGCCTACAACCGGGGTTGGTACTACCTGCGCCAAGGCCAGATTCAAAAGGGCTACAGCCTGATGGACAGGGGCCGTGTGGCTGGTGTCTTTGGCAACAAGCGCCCTGATGTACCCACTCAGCAGTGGGACGGTAAGACCAAAGGGATTGTCCTGCTCAATCTTGAAGGCGGTCTGGGCGACCAGATTCACCAAGTGCGCTACGCCAAGCACATCGCCGCACGGGGCTGCAAGGTCATCGTGGCTTGCACTGGCTCACTCGCATCGCTGTTTGTTGGTGTGGAGGGTGTGTCTTCAGTCATCCAGCACGAAGCCATGTTCGGCATTTACCATGACTTCTGGGTTGCTGGTATGTCGGCGGTAGTGCCGCTGGGCTTTGAGCTTGCCGACATCTCTGGCGCTCCATACCTGACCAAGCCAACCACCATCAAGGGCCGCAAAAAACGCATTGGCCTGCGCTGGCAAGGGCAGAGTCAGTTTGAGCATGAGCATCACAAGAAGTTTCCATACGAGTTGATGTTCCATGCAGTCAAAGATGCTGACGCTGAGTTCATCAGCCTGCAACGGGATGAGGGTGCAGACGCCTGCCCAGCTTGGGTCAAGCCCGTGCCGCTGAATAGTTGGGAAGACACCCGCGCCGCCGCTGCATCGTGCGACTTGGTGATTAGTTCTTGCACCAGCGTCAGCCACTTGTCAGCAGCTATGGGGGTTGAGACTTGGGTCATCACACCCGTCATGCCTTACTTCCTGTATGCGCTTGCTGGCGAAGCCACACCGTACTACGACTCAATGAAGCTGATGCGCCAAGAAGTGTTTGGTGATTGGCAGGCTCCGTTTGACCGCATCAAAGACCGCTTGGGCGTCAAGCCTGCGCTGAGGAGCGTTGCATGAGTTTTAGATACACCTCGGGTATAAACAAGCCGGGGTTTAACCCGCTTGGGGCGCAGACGAGCGTGACTACGTATTTCCCGTATTTGTATAGTTGGGGAAGAAATAATGCGGGTCAATTGGGCTTAAATAACCTTACGGATTATTCATCACCAAAACAAGTCGGTTCTTTAACTACTTGGGCCAACATTACTGGTGGGGGTAATCAATTTGTTATAAGCACCAAGACTGACGGGACTCTGTGGTCATGGGGTTTTGGAACTACGGGTTCTCTTGGACTTGGCAATACTACAGATTATTCTTCACCAAAACAAGTTGGCGCTCTGACCACTTGGCTTAATGTGTCGGCGGGGTATAGCGGTCAAGTTTTAGCCACTAAAACAGATGGCACATTATGGGCATGGGGTTACAACGCTCAAGGGCAACTTGGTTTAGGAAATACAACATCCCGTTCATCTCCAGTTCAAGTAGGTGCGCTCACAAATTGGTCATTAGTAGCCGCAGGCGGTAGTTCATCATTAGCCTTAAAGACTGATGGAACCCTTTGGTCTTGGGGACAGGGGTCTTATGGTGCACTTGGTCTTGGAAATACCACGTACTATTCCTCGCCAAAACAAATTGGCGCTTTAACTACATGGGCACAAATTGGAATGGGTGGCGGTTATGCAGGATATGCAATTAAGACCAACGGCACAATGTGGGCTTGGGGGCGTGGTGATAATGGTGGCTCTCTTGGGCTTGGCAATTTGACAAACTACTCTAGTCCTGTGCAAGTTGGGGCATTAACCAATTGGTCAAAAATATCTGCGGGTAATTTTTATTGTGTTGCGTTAAAAACCGATAATACTATGTGGGCTTGGGGAACAAATAACTCCGGTCAACTTGGGCAAGGAAATACAACAGATAGATCATCTCCAGTTCAAATTGGCGCACTATCCACTTGGAGTAGTATTTCTGCTGAAGGTTTAGATTGTTGTGGAGCCACAAAAACTGATGGTACGTTGTGGATGTGGGGAAATAATGCATTTGGTCAATTGGGTCAAAATAACTCAACGTATAGATCATCACCTGTTCAAGTTGGCGCACTTACTACTTGGTACAAGATTTTGGCTACCAGATTTTCAACCATAGCCCTCCTTTACTAAGAACATCATGCCATCAACCACCGTCATATCAGGCGTTCAGTACTCAGGCATCTGGAGTCTCAGCGGCCAAGCTAACGCTGTAGCTGCGGGGACTTGGCCTTCTCAGCCCGTGCCAATATATGCTTGGGGTCTTAACACTTCTGGACAGTTGGGTCTTGGAAATACAACAAATTACTCTAGCCCAAAACAAGTTGATTCTGCTGTTTGGGCTACCGTTGCTGGCGGCAGTGCATTTTCTTCGGCTATAAAAACAAATGGAACTTTATGGTCGTGGGGGCAAAATAACCAAGGTCAACTTGGTCTTGGCAATACCACCGGCTATTCTAGTGCCAAGCAAATTGGCGCATTGACTACATGGTCTACAGTCTCTTGCGGATCGGATTTTGCAATAGCAATTAAAACTGATGGGACAATGTGGTCTTGGGGTCAAAACCGATCAGACGCAGGGCAACTGGGTTTGGGCAACACTACTTATTATTCTTCTCCTAAACAAATTGGCGCATTAACAACTTGGTTAAGAATATCTTGTGGCCGTTATCACGCTTTGGCAACAAAAACAGATGGAACTCTTTGGGGTTGGGGTGGCAATTACCAAGGTGCTGTTGGTGACGGGACATCAACAACCCGTTCTAGCCCAGTCCAAGTTGGCGCACTCACTACTTGGGCGACCGTTTCTGGTGGTGAGTATTACTCGGCGGCAACAAAAACAGATGGCACAATTTGGATGTGGGGTTTAAATGATTCTGGTCAATTGGGTCTTGGTAATACAACTTATTCATATTCTTCCCCCAAACAAGTTGGAGCGCTAACTACATGGGCTTCGGTCAATGCGGGTACATATTATTCTACTGCCATAAAAACTGACGGCGCTTTGTGGACTTGGGGTAGAGGTACAAATGGAGTGCTTGGTCTTGGCAATACGACCAGTTACTCCTCACCCAAACAAGTTGGTGCATTGACTACTTGGCTTAGAATTGCTCCCGGAACCAGAAGAAGCCACTCGATTATTGTAAAAACAGACGGCACTTTATGGTCTTGGGGAAATAATGCGTCTGGTCAACTTGGCTTAGGAAATACTACAAGCTATTCATCCCCCAAGCAAGTTGGCTCTTTGACTACATGGGGCTCTGTGGCCGCTGGAGGTAGTTTTACCTTAGCCGTATTATCATAAGCACATGAAAAAAACACTCCACTTCCTCTCTGGCATCCCTCGCTAAAATTCATCTTTTCATCAACTCATAGGAGTCTCAAATGGCACTTTATGTTCGCATCCAAAACAACGCAGTGACAGACTGCTGGGACACCGCACCACCAGCGGGTCAAGATGGCTGGAAATCAGCCGTTGAAGTGAGGCCAGCTATCACAGCGCACCGTCAAGGTTACACCGCCCACACGTTTGATCTTGCCACTGATCCGGTGCAGATCGTGTACGGAACCTACGACATTCCTGTTGCAGACCGCAAGGCAGGTATGAAGGCCAATGCCTCGTTCAGCTTCCAGCAAGTTGTGCAAGAGCAGATGCGTGACCCCTCCAAGTACGACCCTGCTGCCGTTGCCGCTGCACAAGCTGCCATTGCACCCAAGGTCGCTGC
>Ga0209298_10000561_pt1 | contig 24753 bp, 24 predicted proteins | sample S_140806_EF_Meta_FD_187325 | JGI IMG/M metagenome (GOLD analysis project Ga0209298, IMG submission 187325) | Freshwater microbial communities from Lake Simoncouche, Canada to study carbon cycling - S_140806_EF_MetaG (SPAdes) (version 2) | ecosystem: Environmental > Aquatic > Freshwater > Lake ...
GGCCGTAGCCATCGTTGGCCCGGCTGGGGATGGCGGCCCGCGGCCGTGCCCCGAGCCGCTGGAGCACGCCCACCAGCAGGGCCGTGCTGGTCATGCCATCGGCGTCATAGTCGCCGCAGACGGCCAGACTTTCGCCAGAGCGGCAGGCCTGCTCCAGCCGTTCCACCGCCCTGGCGAGGTCGGGGAAGTGGTCGTGGGGATCGGGCGCCTGGGGGGGATCCAGGAGGCTGTGGAGGCTGCTGTCGCTGAGGTGGCCCCGGCGTCGCAGCACCGCCAACAGCTCCTCCGGCAGATCGACCGCGGGGCAATCCAACGAAACTCCGGGACCGGGATCAACCCCGGTGGAGGGATCCGGCCGTGCCAGTGGTGGTGGGAGGACCCAGGGCTGCGTGTCGAGGGAGGGCAAGGCATGGGTCAGGCACCCCCGCATTGTGCTGCCCGCCGCCGGTGCCGCCAGCCCTAACCTGCGGCGATAGGACCGGCGGCACGGTGGCTCGTTCCCTCGAGGCGATTTTCTGGGATGTGGATGGCACCCTCGCCGAAACGGAACTCGAGGGCCATCGGGTGGCCTACAACCAAGCCCTCGCCGAGGCGGGTCTGCCCTGGCGCTGGGACCGGGCTCGCTATCTCGACGACCTAGGGCTCTCCGGGGGGCGGGAGCGGATGGCCCGCTTCCTCACGAACCTCGAGGGCAGCCCACCCTCCGAGACCCTTCTTGACGCTCTGGTGGCAGCCAAGAAACGCCACTACGCCGAGTTGATGCGCAGCGGCTCCATCCCGCTGCGGGAGGGGGTGGCGCGATTGATTGGCGCCGCCGCCGCCGCCGGTCTCACCCAGATCATCGTGACCACCAGTTCCCGGGCCGCGGTGGAGGCCCTGATCGCCGGCAGTCTGGCGGGGGTGGCCGGGGCCTTCCGGGGCTGGATCAGCGGCGATGACGTGAGCCGCAAGAAACCCGATCCCCAGGGCTACCGGCTGGCCATGGCCGGGCTGGATCCGCAGCGGGTCGTGGTGGTGGAGGATTCGACCCAGGGTCTGGCGGCGGCCCGGGGGGCCGGTCTCACCACCCTCGTGACCCTCAGCTCCCTCTCCCGCCATGAGGGGATCGGGGCCTTTGCCGCCGCTGCGGCCGTGGTGGATGGCCTGGGAACTCCGGATCGGCCCCTCGCCTTGCTGCATGGTCCAGCCTGTCCCGAGGGCCAGGTCACGCTCAGCTGGCTGGAGCGGCTGCTTCCTGCCCCATGACGATTCCTCCGCAGCGCACCCGCTACGCCGCCTTCGAACGGCGCCTCGGCCGCTCCCTACTGGGCCAGCTGCGCCGCAGCTGGCGCCACGCCAGCCTGGCATTGCTCTCGTTGCTGATCGGTTATTTCCTGAGCCAGAACCTGATTTCTCTGCTGCTGGTGCGGGTGCCGGGCGGCCGGCCGGCCGTGGTGCTCACCCTTGTTCTCTCCATGGAGGTGCTCGTTCGGCTACGAACCTGGGTGGTGCGCTCCGAGGAGACGCCACTGCTTTGGGTGATGCTCGACAACCTGCGCCTCGGGGCCACCTACGCGGCCGTGCTGGAGGCCTTCAAACTTGGAACCTAAAGCCCGCTCGACCGCGGAGTCGGTCGGCCTGCTGAATCAGGTTGTTCGGCCGCTTCTCGGCCGCCTGGTGGAGCTGCAGCGCCGCCCCGGCCAGCGCCGGCCCGTGCTGCTGCTCAACGGCCCAGTCGGTGCAGGAAAGTCCACCCTGGTGCGGCAATTGGCACGCCTGGCTCAGGCCCAAGGACTGAGCCTGGCGGTGGCCTCCATCGATGACGCCTACCTCCCCCTGCCTGAACGGCTGAAGCGTCTGTCGGGCAATCCCTTTGGTGTGACCAGGGTGCCACCGGGCAGCCACGATGTGGATCTGCTGGTGGATCGCATCGAGGCGTGGCGCGGCGGTTCCTGCCTCCGACTGCCCCGCTTCGACAAGACCCTCGCTGCCGGCCAGGGTGATCGCTGCGGTGACAGCGAAGAGGCCGCCGATGCGCTGGTGCTGGAGGGTTGGTTGATGGGCTGCCGGCCGCTCGGCCAGGAAGCTGTTGCCGCGGGCCTGGCACGGCTACAAGACTGGGATCTCAGCGAAGCCGAACGGACCTGGCTGCCCCGCTGGGATCGGGAGCTGGAGAGCTACGAATCCCTTTGGCGCGTCGCTGATGGACTCTGGGTACTGCGTCCCCGCCGCTGGAGTCTGGCCCGGCGCTGGAGATTTCAAGCAGAAGCGCGTCAGCGGCGTGCCGGCGGCGCCTGGCTGAATGCCGAAGAACTGGAATGCCTGGTGCGCTCCAGCCTGCATTCGCTCCCGCCACCTCTCTACCAGGACACGCTGGTGGCGGGGTTCTGCGGCGGAATAGAACACAATCGGCCTCTCCAAAGCAACTCGTCGTCCTCAGGAGACGAGCTGGCTGGAGATCTGCCAATTGTCGGGGTCACCCAGCTTGATGGTCGACGGCGCTGGGAACCTCTGGATCATCCGGCTCAGCTTTCGCCGTCTTCCTCGTCCTCGGCGATCGGATAGACAAAGCCCTGAGCCTTGCCACTCAGTACGGCCTTGCCGATCGAAAGGGCCTTGGCGGCGGCAACACCCGCCTTCGCCTTCCAATGGGCATGACGTTGATTGCGCTTGCCTTTGGAGGTTTTCTTCTTAGGAACAGCCATCCCTTCGTTGGTGCAGCCAAACGAAGATCATCCGTTGCGAACCTTCCTTTCGTCAAATCGCTAGAGTCATGTCTCGCCTCGCAGGCCTGTGGCAACGACGTCGACTCAGCCCCAGCCATCCCCCACGCCCGAGGGGACGGCCCAGAAGGTCCAGGTCCAGGGAGTGCGTCCCGCGGACTTCGGCATCGAGCCCAAAGTGGGAAAGCCAGGCGCGATCAGCGTGTCCCCCCGGAGCGTTGATAACAAAACCGGGTCCCGGCCCTCTGACAAGGTAGAAGTGCGACAGCAGCCCTTCAGCATCGGCGGCGGTGGCGGCGATACCCCCTCCTACAGCCAGCTGCTCCAGGATCTGTCGTCGGGCAGGGTGAAGGATCTGTTGCTCTCCCCGCGCCAGGGCGTGGTGGATGCCACTTACCGCGATGGTCGCAGCATTCAGGTGCCGGTGTTCAACGACAACCAGCTCCTGATCCGCACCGCCACCCAAGCCCGTGTGCCCCTCACCGTGCGCGATGAGCAGCGCGATGAGGCGATGGCCGGGCTGCTGGGCAATCTCCTGCTGGTGATGCTGCTCCTCACCGGCCTCACCCTGCTGATCCGCCGTTCGAGCCAGGTGGCGAACAAGGCCCTTGGCTTTGGCCGCAGCCAACCCCGTCTTCAGGCCGAGGGCTCGGTGGCGGTGCACTTTGAAGATGTCGCCGGGATCGGTGAGGCCAAGGAGGAGCTCCAGGAAGTGGTCACCTTCCTGCGCTCTCCGGAGCGGTTCACCTCCGTGGGCGCCAAAATCCCCAAGGGTGTGCTGTTGGTGGGACCCCCGGGCACTGGCAAAACCCTGCTCGCCAAGGCCATCGCCGGCGAGGCCGGAGTGCCCTTCTTCTCGATGGCGGCCTCCGAATTCGTGGAGATGTTCGTGGGGGTGGGAGCCAGCCGGGTTCGGGATCTCTTCCGTCAGGCCAAGGCCAAGGCGCCTTGCATCATCTTCATCGACGAGATCGATGCCGTCGGCCGCCAGCGGGGTGCCGGCATCGGCGGCGGCAACGATGAACGGGAGCAGACCCTCAACCAGCTGCTCACCGAGATGGATGGCTTCGAAGAGAACTCCGGGGTGATTCTGCTGGCCGCCACCAATCGGTCCGATGTGTTGGATGCCGCCTTATTGCGTCCCGGTCGTTTCGATCGCCGCATCACCGTCGACCTGCCCGACCGCAAGGGACGCGAGGACATCCTTTCGGTCCATGCGCGCAGCCGTCCGCTCGCCGACTCGGTGTCTCTCGCCGATTGGGCGGCCCGCACGCCCGGTTTTTCCGGCGCAGACCTCTCCAACCTCCTCAACGAGGCGGCCATCCTCACGGCCCGCCGCCAGCAGGACCGCATCGATGACGCCGCCATCGGCGATGCCCTTGAGCGAATCACCATGGGCCTCACGGCGGCCCCCCTCCAGGACAGCGCCAAGAAGCGCCTGATCGCCTACCACGAGGTGGGCCATGCCCTGCTCACCACCCTGCTGCCCAACGCCGACAAGCTCGACAAGGTGACCCTCCTGCCGCGGGCGGGCGGCGTCGGTGGCTTCGCCCGCACCATGCCCGATGAGGACATCCTCGATTCAGGCCTGATCAGCAAGGCCTATCTCCGCTCGCGCCTGGTGGTGGTGCTGGGCGGTCGGGCTGCCGAGATCGTGGTCTTTGGCCCGAGTGAAGTGACCCAGGGTGCCGCCGGTGATCTCCAGATGGTGAGCCGCATCTGCCGTGAGATGGTGACCCGCTATGGCTTCTCCAGCCTCGGTCCGGTGGCCCTGGAATCGGATGCCGGCCAGGTGTTCCTCGGTCGCGACTGGATTCGCCCTGAGGCCCCGCCCTACTCCAGCCGCACCGGCAGCCAGATCGATGCCCAGGTGCGGCACCTGGCCGCATCGGCCCTGGATCAGGCCCTTGCCGTTCTGCGGCCGCGCCGCGAACTGCTCGATCGGTTGGTGGAGCACCTGATCGCCGAGGAAACGATCAACGGCGAAGCCTTCCGCGCCTTGGTGGCCCAGTGGGAATTGGAGAATCCCCAGCTTTCCGGGTTACCCGCCCAGCTCTCCTTACTCCTCACCCCGGATGCCGCCACAGAAGCGGATATCGAGGCTGCGAAGGTAGGTGTGTAGGCCGGCATCCTGAATCGGCAGCAGCCGGGCGGCCCGGCCGCTTTCATTTCCATGGGCATGCCATAGGCCTGGTGGTGTGATGAAGGCGCCGCCGCTCTTCCAGTCGATACGCTGGGGATCACGGATCTGCCCTTCGCTGTCGCAGGAGCTGCCCACCAGGGTGTAGCAACCGGGGTCGCAATCGAGGATCAGATCGAGGGCCACCGACTGGTGCCGGTGGGGCGACTGAGTGGACCCCGCCGGCAGCACCCCTTGCATCGCCCATAGGGTGTGGGACACGGTGCGGGTGGCCGGCAGATCGGCGTGCCCCAGCAGCAGGCTGAGCCGGTTCGCCTTGCTGGCGGATGGGTCGTTGAGCAGGGTCTCCAGTTCCCGCTCCAGCCTGGCGGCTGGGTAGTGACAGGGACGGAAGCGGGGCAGGCTCGGCTCGACGCCTAGGTAGCGCAGCAGCGGGCCATCGTGAACCCAGTAGAGAACGCTTTCCTCCCGGGCCTCGAGGCGGGGCGCCTGCCCCGCCGGCAGGACGAACACATCGCCGCTCTCCCAGGCCAGGGTGAGGGGGCCGGCGTGGCTGTCGCCCGGGCGGGTCATGGAACCGCCGCCCCGCAACACGGCGAACAGGGAGGTGGTCGCCACAGCGGCGGCGCTGAGGGCTTCACCGGGAAGAATCCGCAGGAAGTGGGCGGCGAGGGCGGGACTGGTTGCCGGTCCCTGGCAACCCAGCTCCCGGCTGAGGTCCAGCGGCAGAATGGCCGTGGGTCCTTGGGCGTGGAGCTCGGGGTCCCACTGGTGCAGACCGATCGGCTCGGTGAGGCCGGGGCGCACCGGGTTGGCGGCTTCGCGGTAGTCGAACCAGAGAGCTGGTGTTTCCCAGCCTTCGCCCGCCTCCAACCCTTGCTCGCCCAACAGCAGCCCGCTGGCTAGGGATGGCGAATCGATCGGCGCGCCCCCAGGATCCAGGGCGCACTCCAGCTGGATCCGTGCGGGCGTGGAGCCTGTGGGGGAGGGTGTCGCAGCGTTGCCCATGGTTTCCGAGCCTCCGAAACGACGACGGGCCAACACCCTATGGGCGAGAAGACGACGCTGGTGTCGGCGATGCTTCCAGATCGCTGATGGCCGCCATCAGCTGGGGTGGATCAGCCGCCCGCCACGGCGGGGACGATGCTCACTTCATCCCCATCGGCCAGGGCGGTGGCCTGGTGATCGAGGAAACGGATGTCCTCGCTGTTCACATACACGTTCAGGAAGCGCCGCAGCTTGCCGCCCTCATCGCAGAGGCGGCTCAGGATGCCGGGGAAGCGACCCTCCATCGCCTGGAGCAGTTCATCGACGCTCGTGGCCTCCAGATTGACACTGGCTTCGTCGTTGGTGAACTTCTGCAGGGGGGTGGGGATCAGAACCTGGACGGCCATGGGTTGCGCTTTGGCGGAAGGAAGGGGGGAGTGGGGGAGACTGATCGGGCGCGGCGGTGTTTGGGCGCTCGAGCTGGATCAGCCCACGGTTTCCCAGGTGGCCCGATGCAACGACTGGGCACGCTCCCAGGCACTGTTGAAGCTGGCCAGTTGGGCTTCGATCAGGAAGGGCTCGCCGATCGAGGAGGCAATGGCCTCGGTGGTCTTGAGGCCGTTGCCGGTGATGTAGGCCACGGTGCTTTCGCTTGGATCGATCTTGCCCTGCTCCACCAGCTTCTTGAGCACTGCGATCGTGGTGCCACCGGCGGTTTCGGTGAAGACGCCCTCAGTTTCGGCCAATAGCTTGATGCCGTCGATGATCTCGGCATCACTCACTGCGGCGATGGTGCCTCCGGTGCGGTTGGCGATGTCGATGGCGTAGGGGCCGTCTGCCGGATTGCCGATGGCGATCGACTTGGCGATGGTGTTGGGCTTCACCGGGGTGATGAAGTCGCGGCCTTCGGCGAAGGCCTGGGCGATCGGGCTGCAGCCCTCGGCCTGGGCGCCGCTAAAGCGCACCGCCTTCTCTTCCACCAAGCCCACCTTGATGAATTCATCGAAGCCTTTGCGGATCTTGGTGAACAGGGAGCCGGAAGCCAGGGGGGCCACGACGTGGTCTGGCAGGCGCCAGCCGAGCTGTTCGATCACCTCGTAGCCGAGGGTTTTCGATCCTTCTGAGTAATAAGGGCGTAGATTGATGTTCACGAAGCCCCAGCCGTAGGTGTTGGCCACCTCCGAGCAGAGGCGGTTCACCTGGTCGTAGTTGCCCTTCACCGCCATCAGAGTGGGGTTGTAAATCAGAGTGCCGAGTACCTTGCCCAGCTCCAGATCGCTGGGGATGAAGACGCAGCACTCCATTCCGGCGTGCGCGGCAATGGCGGCGGTAGAGTTGGCCAGATTGCCGGTGGAGGCGCAGCTCACGGTGGTGAAACCGAGTTCGCGGGCGCGGGTGAGGGCCACGGATACCACCCGGTCCTTGAAGGAGAGCGTCGGCATGTTCACGCCGTCGTTCTTGATGTAGAGCTCCTTGAGGCCGAGACGGCGGGCCAGGCGGTTGGCTTTGAGCAGGGGGGTGAAGCCGGTGCCCACATCGATCGGATCCCCTTCGATGGGGAGAAATTCGCGGTAGCGCCAGATTGAGGTGGGGCCGGCCTCAATCGTGGCGCGACTCACCCGGCTGCGGATGGCGTCATAGTCGTAGACCACCTCCAGGGGGCCGAAACAGACGTCTTCGCAGACGTGGCGAGCGCCGGCTTCATAGGGGTGACCGCACTCCTTGCAGCGCAGCCCGATGAAGGTGGAGCGGGAGAGGGTGGCCGTCACGGACGAGATCGCGCAGCAATGAAAGAATGCTAGCAGCGCCTTTCGGAAAGCCTGGAAATACCCGACGTTAGTGGTCGGGATTTGTGGCGCTGTTGAAGGCGGGGCTTGACCCATCAGCAGCGCTTCCTAGCCTCAAGCGGTGAAATCAACCGCTTCCCTCCCGACCCGCCGGCTGCTGCTGCAGCGCCTTCTGCCCCTGGGAAGCCTGGTGGCGGGTCTGCTGGTGCTGCTCCCCCGCCTCGGGATCGAATGGCAGTGGTTCGCCCAGTTCGATGCCGAAGTGGTGCTTTTGCGGCGCTGGCTACTGCAGGTGCTCGCCTTTGCCTTGGTCCTCGGCTTGGGGATTCCGCTGCAGCTCCAGCAGCTGCAGCGCAGCTGGCGGCTGCGTCAGGCACTCGGCCCCAAGCCTCTGCCGGCCTCACCGCTGCTCCGGCTTGGCCCCCAGCTGCTGGTACTGCTGGTGGCAGCCCTGCTGCTGCTGCTGGCCGGCGGCCTCACCTACCTGCTGGTCCAGGCCCGCGATCTCATCGCCGAGCCCTTCAGTGGCCGGGTGATCACCGGCATCCCGGTGCTGGCCGACCTTCCCCCCTGGCTCTTCCTGGGCCTGGCGGCCGGTCTGCTGATGCCGTTGCTGCTCTGGCCCCGCACCACCCTGCAGATCACCCTGGGGGCTGCGCTGCTCGCCTCGGCCACCGCCCTGGCCCGGGGCTGGAGCCTCTGGCTGCCGGCGCTGTTGGCCGCGCCCTTCGGCCAGCGCGATCCGGTGGTGGGCCTCGATCTGGCCTTCACCGTTCTGCAGCTGCCAGCCCTGCATCTGCTGGTCAGCGTGATCATCGCCCAAGTGGCGGTGGGGCTGGCGGGCTGCCTCTGGCTCACCCTCAGCGAGGGCACAACCCTCAGCGATCTGCGCTTCCCCGGTCTGAGCCGGGCTCAGCAGCAGGTGCTTCAACCCCAGCTGGCGGTGCTAGCGGCGATGGCGGCCCTGAGCAATGCCTTTGCTCCCTTTGATCTGATGGTGCGTGGCAGCGGTGTGGCGGCCGGTGCCGGCTTCGTGGATCTGCACGTGCGCCTGCCGCTGCGGCTGCTGCTGGCGGTGCTGCTGCTACTCACCGCCCTCGGTCTGCTGGTGCCGCTGCCGCGGGGCTGGCTGCGGCGCGGCGCCCTGATTCCCCTGGCCTCCACCGCGTTGATGGTGCCGATCGCCGAGTGGATCGTGGCACCGCTGGTGCAGCGCCTCCTGGTCCAACCCCGCGAGCTGGCGATCGAAACGCCCTACCTGGATCGCTCGATTCGCGCCACCCGCCGGGCCTTCGGCCTGGAGGCGGTGCAGCAGCTTGCCCTCGAACCCCGCCAGGAGCTCACCGCCGAGGACCTTGAGCAGGCGCCCGGCACCCTGGCCAACATCCGCCTCTGGGACAGCCGGCCCTTGCTGGCCACCAACCGACAGCTGCAGCAGCTGCGCCTCTATTACCGCTTCTTCTCGGCGGCGGTCGACCGCTATCCGCTGGCCAGCGATGCGGCACGGCTGGGATCGCAGCAGGTGCTGATCGCCGCCCGGGAACTGGACACCGGCAGCCTGGCGAAGGATTCGCGCACCTGGCTGAATCGCCACATGGTGTTCACGCACGGCTACGGCTTCACCGTGTCGCCGGTCAACGCCTTCGGGCCGGACGGCCTGCCGCTCTTCTTCGTGAAGGATCTCGGTCGTAGCGGCCGGGTTCAGGGCATCCCCGCCCTGGGGATCAGCGATGCCCGCGCGCGCGAGGCCCTGCCGGTGGGCCGGCCCCGCCTCTACTTCGGATCGGGCCCTTCGCCCTACATCATTGCTCCCTCGCAGGTGCGGGAATTCGATTTCCCCGAGGGGGAACTCAACATCTATTCCCACTACAGCGGCAGCGGCGGCGTGCCGATCCACAGTCCGCTTCAGCGGCTGATGGCGGCCTCTTACCTGTCTGAGCCGCGGCTGCTGTTCTCCGGTTCCTTGACGCCCGCATCCCGGCTGCACCTGCGGCGGCGGGTGAACGAACGGATGCGGGCGCTGGCGCCCTTCCTGCGTTTCGAGAGCCAGCCGTACCTAGTCACGGCGCGGGTGGTGAACACCCCCGGCTACGAAGCGGATCAGCATCAGTACTGGCTGCTCGATGGCTTTACCACCAGCGACAGTTATCCCTACTCCGAGGCTAATCCGAGCGGAATTCGCTATTTCCGCAACCCGGTCAAGGCGGTGGTCGATGCTTACAACGGCAAGGTCTGGCTCTACGTGAGCGACCCTTCCGATCCGGTACTGGCGACCTGGCGGCGCGCCTTTCCGGAACTGTTCCGGCCGCTGTCGGCCATGCCGGCAGCGCTGCAGGCCCACATCCAGGTGCCGCGCAGCCAGTTTGCGATTCAGGCGGAGCGGATGCTGCGGTACCACGTCACGGATGTGCGCACCTTCTACAACGGCGATGATGTCTGGTCGATTCCGCTGGAGATCTACGGCTCCACCAATACGCCGGTGGAGCCCTACCACCTCACCGTGCAGCTGCCGGGCCAGGACAAGCCGGAGTTCGTGCTCCTGCTGCCCTTCTCACCGCTGAAGAGGCCCAACTTGGTGGCCTGGCTGGCGGCCCGCAACGATCCACCCCACTACGGCGAGCAGCTGCTGGCCCGCTTCCCTCAGCAGCGCCTGCTGCTCGGGCCCCAACAGGTGTCGGCCCTGATCGAGCAGGACCCGGCGATCAGCTATCAGTTCGGCCTCTGGAACCGGGCCGGCTCCAAGGTGATCCATGGCAATCTTCTGGTGCTGCCGGTGGGCAGGGGCCTGCTGTATGTGGAACCGATCTACCTGCAGTCCAGCAACAACGACCTGCCCACCCTGGTGCGGGTGGTGGTGACCGACGGCCGCACGATCGTGATGGAGCGCAACCTGCAACAGGCCCTCAACGAATTGGTGGGCCGTAAGGGAGGAGCCGCCGCGGGGTCTTCGCCCCTGCCGCCGCCACCGGCGTCCCAGCCCTGAAGGCAGCTCCGAAGTGCGGCAACGGGTCGCCGCAACGCTCCGCTTCAACGTTCCGACTTCAACGTTCCGACTTCAAGGGACATACTGCTTCAACGGGCTGGGTGCCCCAACGTGCCGGACACAGCGCCCGCAGGCCCATAAAAAAGGGGCCCTATGGGGCCCCGGCAGGGAATCGTGATCGCGCTTGATCTCGGGGACCGCAGGTTCAGACCGCCACGGCGCTCTTGGGATCAAGGGCACCCTTGGCGTAGAGAGCGGCGTAGTAGTTGATGTCGCGCTGCTTGATCTTGCTGGCGTTGCCGGCGCACCAGAACTGCTGATAGCGGTCCAGGCAGACCTGCTTCATGTACTGACGGGCAGGCTTGTTGAAGTGGCGGGGATCGAAGTTGGCGGGATCCTTGAAAGCCGCCTCACGCACCGCAGCGGTGAAGGCCAGGCGGTTGTCGGTGTCGATGTTCACCTTGCGCACGCCGTTGCGGATGCCTTCCTGGATTTCTTCCACGGGCACGCCGTAGGTCTCGGGGATGGCGCCGCCGTACTTGTTGATCATGTCCAGCCACTCCTGGGGGACCGAGGAGGAGCCGTGCATCACCAGGTGGGTGTTGGGGATGGCCTTGTGGATCTCGGCGATGCGGCTGATCGCCAGCACCTCTCCGGTGGGTTTGCGGGTGAACTTGTAGGCGCCGTGGCTGGTGCCGATGGCGATCGCCAGGGCATCGACCTTGGTCTTGGCCACGAAGTCGGCAGCCTCGGCGGGATCGGTGAGCAGCTGGGAGTGATCGAGGGTGCCCTCGAAGCCATGGCCGTCCTCGGCTTCACCCTGGCCGGTCTCGAGGGAGCCCAGGCAGCCCAGTTCGCCCTCCACGCTCACGCCGATGGCGTGGGCCACATCCACTACTTCCTTGGTCACGGCCACGTTGTACTCGTAGCTGGCCGGAGTCTTGGCGTCGGCTTCTAGGGAGCCATCCATCATCACGGAGGTGAAGCCGTTGGCGGCGGCGCCGTAGCAGGTGGCGGGGCTGTTGCCATGATCCTGGTGCATCACCACCGGGATATCGGGATAGGTTTCCACGGCGGCCAGGATCAGGTGGCGCAGGAAGCTCTCACCGGCGTACTGGCGGGCGCCGCGGGAGGCCTGCAGGATCACCGGGCTGTCGGTCTCGTGGGCCGCCTCCATGATCGACTGGACTTGCTCCAGGTTGTTCACGTTGAAGGCGGGGATGCCGTAGCCGTTTTCGGCGGCGTGGTCGAGCAGCAGCCGAAGCGGAACGAGCGCCATGGGAAACCTCGAGAATGGGGGAAAGCGACGACTAGCGGGATCCCCCGCCGTGCCTGGGGGTGAGTCTAGGGGATGCTCAACAGGCCCCCATGCTTCAGGCGGCCCCTATCGGCTGGTGCCGCCGGGCGGCATCACAGAGGCGCTGGCTGGCCGCCGCTTCTGCCAGGCCGGGCACCATCGGCCGTCCTTCGCGGGCTGCGCTTGCCCACCAGCCGATCAGCCGTCGCACCGGCGCGATCCGGCCATCCTCCCAGGTGCGCTCGAAAGCCAATTGGGGATCGGCGGCTACGGGCCGCAAGGGCTCCCCGGGCCGGGCGATCGCCAACTGAAAGCCGTGGACATAATCCGCCTGGTTAGCCGACCCGAGCACCAGGGTGGCCTCACGGCCATAGAGCTCGAGCCAGCAGCCCCGGCCCGCCCGGGTCACCGAGGCCAGGTTCACCTGCGCCGGCACCCGCCGGCCCCGGGAGTCGTTGAGATCGAGCTGGATCAGGGCGATGTCCTCGGCGTCCACCGCGCCCATCGCGGTGGCCCCGGCGCCCTCGGCTCCGGCTAGGGGCCTCTCCCGGATCGCCGTGCTCAGCCGGGCGGCCTGGAGCTCAGCGGGTCCCACGAGCCAGTTCAGGATGTCGAAGGCATGGGTGCCGAGGGCGCCGAGCACACCCCCTCCCGCCGCCGCCTGGGAGTACCAGCTCCAGGAACGCCCCGCGTCGGCACGGCTGGCCATGAGCCAGTCGAGTTTCACCAGCCAGGGTTCCCCCAGCACCCCCTCCGCCAGGAGCGCGGCGAGCTGCTGGAACACCGGCACGGCGCGATATTCGAAATCCACCGCCACACAGATTCTTTGGCGGATGGCCAGCCGCTGCAGTTCCTCGATGGCTTCGGCCTCGAGGGCTACCGGCTTCTCCAGTAGCAGGTGTTTTCCAGCCTCAAGGGCCTGGCGGGCCAGATCGAAGCGGGGGGCCGGTGGTGTGGCGATCACCACGGCTTCCACCCGCGGGTCGGCCAGGACGGCGCTGAATTCGGTGCTGCCGCTGAGCTCGGCCGCGCGGCAGGCCCCCTCCAGTCGTTCGGCGCGGGGATGCCAGAGGGCCACCGGCTCGGTGCCGGGGCAATCCCGCAGGGCCGGAAGGTGCACCGCCTCACCAAAGCCAAGGCCGGCGATGGCGACGCCGAGAGGACGGTGGGTGGGCGCAGCCATGGAGGGAAGAAGGCTTAGGGGTGGTGGGAACTGGCGGGCGTTCAGGCCGTCGGCTCTCGGCCGATGGCGGGTCCTGCCGCTGCAGTGCAGGCCTCCTGAAGCGTGGCCGCCACGAGAGGATCGCCGCCGGTGGGCTGCCAGGTGGCGTTGAAGCGGGGCAGGCCGTTCACAGACACATCTCGGTAGAGCCTGAGGTCGCAGTCGAGTTCCATCACCACCAGCGTTCCAAGGGGTTGACGGGTGCTCCGCGGTTTCGCTTCCGAGCTCCCAGCGGTGGGGGTGGGCTGCGGCTGCGGAGCTTGCATCGCTTCCGGCTCGGAAAGGGGCTGAAAGCGGCTCAGCACCGAGAGGGTGCCGCGGCGATCACGCCTCAAGCTGCCTGCATCCCACCACTGACGGCCCGTGGCGGAGGCCGGAACCTCCCGCCAGTCCACGGGCCCGGCCCAGGCGGGCTTCAGGCCCGGCAGCAGGGGAGCCGGCGCCGATGGCAGGGCCAGACCCACCAGAAGCAGAGCCAAGGGCAGGAGGGCCTGGAGCCATCTCAGCCGGCGTCGCCCTTCAAGCCATTCGGAGCCGGCGGGCCGACGCTTCATGGGGCCACCGGCTGACCGAGACGGGATGGCGCATGCAGGCGCAGCAGGAGGGCCAGGGTGGCGCGCAGCTCTGTGCGGGGCACGATCTTGTCGACGAATCCATGCTCCTGCAGGTATTCGGCGGTCTGGAAATTCTCCGGGAGCTTCTCGCGCAGGGTCTGCTCGATCACTCGACGGCCGGCGAAGCCGATCAGGGCCTTCGGCTCGGCCAGAATCAGATCGCCGAGCATGGCGAAGCTGGCCGTCACCCCACCGGTGGTGGGGTGGGTGAGCAGGGGGACATAGAGCAGTTCGGCCTGGCGGTGCCGTTCGAGGGCGCCGGAGATCTTGGCCATCTGCATCAGGCTCAGCATGCCCTCCTGCATGCGGGCCCCGCCGGACGCACACACGATCACCACGGGGCAGCGCCGGGCGGTGGCCTCCTCGATCAGGCGGGTGAGTTTTTCCCCCACCACCGAACCCATCGAGCCCCCCATGAAGCGGAAGTCCATTACCCCCAGGGCTAGGGGCATGCCCTCCAGGCGGCAGAGCCCAGTGACCACCGCATCCCGGAGGCCGGTGCTCTGCTGGCTATCCCGCAGGCGATCGGCATAGGAGCGGCGGTCTTTGAAGGCGAGCGGATCGGTGGGGGAAAGATCGGCATCGAGGGCTTCGAAGCTGCCCTCATCGACGATCAGGCGGATCCGCTCGTCGCTGTCGATGCGGTGGTGATGGCCACAGCCCTTGCAAACGTGGGCATTGGCCACCAGATCCTTTCGGTAGACCACCAGATCGCACTCGGGACACTTGCTCCAGAGGCCATCCCCCTCATCGGGTTCTGGACCCTGGCTGGGTCGCACCACAGGAGCGTTCTTGCGGCGATCGGCGAACCAGTCGAACAGGGACATGGGCGGGAAGAGGCTCGGTGTGAATCGGCCGAGAACCTGGTGGATCTCTATTTAACGCTGCCGCCCACGGAGGGGGCTGGGTCTGGCAGGACCCTTCAGAGGGGGCTTCCCGGCACCAGAGCGGGGAGCATCAGCCGCAGCCAGGGCTGGGGCCCGACCAACCAAACCAGTACGGTGCCCGCGGCTAGGAAGGGGCCGAAGGGAAAGGGCTGGTTCGGACCCAGCCGGCCAAGAACCCTGGCCAGTCCTCCCACCAGAGCCCCCCCGAGCACCGCAAGGGCCACTGCCACGCCGAGCCCGCCGGGCCCGAGCCAGGCGCCCATCAGGGCCGCAAGTTTGGCGTCCCCCAGGCCAAGGGCTGGCCGACCGAACGCACGCTCGGCCAGGGCGCTCACGGCTTCGAAACCCAGCAGTCCCAGCGCCGTGGCCACCAGATGCGCGAGGAGGAGTTGGCGACCGGTGGCCGGATCCTGAAGGAACCCGAGCAGGGCGGTGAAGGCCAGGCCGAGCAGTACCCCCCAGCGCAGCATTGGTTCGGGAAGCCAGAGGCGGTCGAGATCGATCAGCACCATGGGCAGGAGCCAACTGACCAGAAGCAAGCCGGCCAGGAGCAGGAGCACCGGCTCGGCCCCGGCACCCATCCGATCCGCCCTGGCTAGCAACACCGCCACCCAGAGACCAGCACAGAGGCTCTCCACCAGGGGGTAGCGGGCCGCGATCGGCTGATGGCAGTGACGGCAGCGTCCCCGCAGCACCAGCCAGGCGAGCACGGGGATGTTCTCGAACCAGGCCAGGGGAGTGCCGCAGCGGGGGCAATGGCTTCCCGGCCAGATCAGGGATTCTTCCCGGGGCAACCGCCAGGCCACCACGTTGATAAAACTGCCGATGCAGGCTCCGATCAGGGCAACCGGGGCCGCGAGCAGAGGGATCAGGGACTGGATGGGGTCGAGGGGGGAAGGCATGGAATTCGGCAGGCCTGGGGGAGCACCTCAGAGCAGACCGCGGGATGGAGCCGGGCGGCTGGGCCGGTTGCGACCGCCGCTGCGGTTGCGCAGCCAGTCGATCGGCACGAACTGCTCGTCGGGCAGCAGCACTGGCGCCTCGAACACCACCCTTCCCTCCGTGGCGGCGGCCTTGAGCACGATTCCGGCGGGCTCAATCCCGCCGGGACCGGAGGCGAGAAAGCGGAAATACACCTGTCGGGCGAGCTGCAGCACCACCGAGCTGTTGATGCGATCCAGGCGCAGACCTTGAAACCCGGCAATCGGGGCGCTTCCGTTCAAAGAACCCGAAGCGGACCGGATTTCAAAGGAAGGGGCTTTGCGCGGGCCGGGAGCCCGCGCAGGCGGTGGGTCCGGATCCCCGATTCGATCGAGGGGCCCGTCAGCGGCGATGTCAGTGGCGATGTCGGCGCTGATGACGCGGCTGCAGCGGAACGACGCGCAGGGGGAAGAACCCGTTGCACTGCAGCGAGTGTAGGGCTGCCGCAGGAATCAAGCGAGATTTTTCTTCTCCTCAATCATGCGGTGGATGGTCGGGGTGAGGATCAGTTCCATCGCGAAGCCCATCTTGCCGCCGTCCACCACGATGCTCGTGGGACTGGACATGAAGGAGCCATTGATCATGTCGAGAAGATAGGTGAAGTCGATCCCCCATTTGGCGCGAGCCCCCTTGCGGAAGTGGCAGATCACGAACGACTCATCCGGCGTTGGGATATCGCGGATCATGAACGGGTTGGAGGTGTCCACAGTCGAGACCCGTTGGAAGTTGATGTCCGTCTGGCTGAACTGGGGGCAGATGTGGTTGATGTAGTCGGGCATCCGCCGCAAGATCGTGTCCACCGTGGCCTCAGCCGAGTAGCCGCGCTCCTTGTTGTCGCGGGCAATCTTCTGAATCCACTCCAGGTTCACGACAGGCACCACGCCCACCAGCAGGTCGGCCAGACCGGCCACGTCGTAGCCCTCACCCTTCACGCCGCCGTGCAGGCCTTCGTAGAAGAGAAGGTCGGTACCTGTGGGAATAGTTTCCCAAGGGGTGAACTGGCCTGGATCCAGATTGGTGCCGAGGCGAGCGTTGTGCTCGGCGGCCTCTTCAACGGAGTGCAGGTAGTAGCGCTTTTGACCGCTGCCGGTCTCGCCGTAGGTCCTGAACAGCTCCTCGAGCTTTTCGAACAGGTTGGCTTCGGGACCGAAGTGGGAGAAGTTTTCGCCCTTGGCCAGGGCGGCGGCCATCGCCTCCTTCATGGGACCCCGCTCGTAGCGGTGGTAGCTGTCGCCCTCGACCACGGCTGGGGTGATCCCCTCCCGCTTGAAGATGTGCTCGAAGGCGCGCTTCACGGTGCTGGTGCCAGCGCCGGAGGAGCCGGTGACAGAGACAACCGGGTGACGCTTCGACATCGAGCCAAGGGGGGAAACCGGCTGAAAGTTTCGCAGATCGCCGGTCCCCCCTTCCGGCCGGCCTCTCTGGGTTGCTGCTGATCGGGTTCCCTGTGCTTCCTGCCTTCTCAGCGCTAGCTGGTCCCTGAGCTTTCTCGCCTGCGCTCGCCGCTTCCGACGTCCTTAGCCCTCTAGGGCCGCCAGCAGCTGCTCGCCCATCGCCCGGCAACCGAGCTGGGTACAGCCCTCGGCCATCAGATCGCCGGTGCGGAATCCGGCCGCCAAGGTGCGTTCCACGGCGGCCTCCAGATCGGCGGCGGCGGCCTCCTGCTTCAGGCCGATGCGCAGCAGCATGGCGGCACTGAGCACCATGGCCATGGGGTTGGCCAGGTCCTGGCCGGCGATGTCTGGGGCGGAGCCGTGGATCGGCTCGAACAAACCCGGCCCGCCGGAGCCCAGGGAGGCCGAGGGCAGCATGCCGATCGAGCCGGTGAGCATGGCGGCCTCATCGCTGAGGATGTCGCCGAAGAGGTTGCTGGTGAGGATCACGTCGAACTGCTTCGGCGCCCGCACCAGCTGCATGGCGGCGTTATCCACGTACATGTGGCTGAGGGTCACGCCGGGGTAATCGGCGGCGATCGCCTCGACCCGGTCGCGCCAGAGCTGGCTCACATCCAGCACATTGGCCTTGTCGACCGAGCAGAGCCGGCCGCCGCGCTGGTGGGCCAGATCGAAGCCCACCCTGGCGATGCGATCGATCTCGAAGTCGCTGTAGGCCATCGTGTTGAAGGCCCGCACGTGGCCATCGGCCTCCACTCGCCCCCTGGGGGTGCCGAAGTAAATGCCGCCGGTGAGCTCCCGCACCACCAGCAGATCCACCCCCTCAATCACCTCCGGTTTGAGGGTGCTGGCGCCGGCCAGGGAAGGGATGATCTTCACCGGCCGCAGGTTGGCAAACAGACCCAGGCCGGCCCTCAGGCCCAGCAGTCCTGATTCGGGCCGTGTCTCGCGGGGAAGGCTGTCGTATTGCGGGCTGCCGATCGCCGCGAGCAGCACCGCATCGGAAGCCCGGCAGGCTTCCAGGGTGCTTGGGGGGAGGGGTTCGCCGGTGGCATCGATGGCGGCGCCCCCCATGGGCTGCTCGTCGTAGAGGAGTTCGAAACCATGGCACTGGCTCACCGCATCCAGCAGCTGACGGGCCACCGCCGTGATCTCCGGACCGATGCCGTCGCCGGCGAGCAGGGTGATCCGGTGGCTGGTCATGACGGGCGGCGCTCCGGCGGGGCACAGGGGGTGAGCGCGAGGCTACGGCGCAGCCGGAGGCGCATTGCCTAGAGGTCCGGTTCTCTCTGCCCAGGGGTCTGGCCAACTCCGCCTTGGTCGGATGCAATGGGCTGGGGACGCTGCAGGCAGCTCGGGTCGCTGGAGTGCAGCGGCGCCTGGGACGTGATCGTGTTGAGGCCGGAGGTGCTGTGGCGGGGCGCTGCCGTGGGGGCCCCGGCTGGATCAGTCTTGAGTGGCCTGGAGTTTGCGCAGGGTGCGCGCCATCTCCGGCAGTTTGTTGAAGGCGGCGGCGCAGCGCAGCCACAGCCGGTTGGGGATGGCGGGGTAGCCGCTCACCACCTCGCCAGCGGCCACCTCGCCGTGGATGCCGGATTTGGAGGAGGCGATCGCCCGGTCGCCGATCTTGGCCCGGTTCGCTACGCCCACCTGGCCGGCCAGGATCACACCGTTGCCGAGGCGGGCCCCGCCGGCGATCCCCACCTGGGCCGCCAGGGCACAGCCGCGGCCGGTGGTCACGCCATGGCCGATGTGCACCAGGTTGTCGATCTTGGTGCCGGCGCCAATGCGCGTTTCCCCCACCGAAGGGCGATCGATCGTGGAGCCGCAGCCCACCTCAACGCCGTCCTCCAGCACCACCTGGCCGGTCTGGGGCATCTTGCGCCAGCCGCTGGCCGTGGGCACAAAACCGAATCCTTCCGAACCGATCACGGCAGTGGAATGCACCACACAGCCCCGGCCCAGGCGGCTGCCGGGATGCAGCACGGCGTGGGCATGCACCTCACAGCCTTCGGCAAGCTGCACGTCGTGATAAAGCACGGCGGCCGGATGGAGGATGCATCCCTCGGCGATCACGGTGGCGGCACCCACCACCGCGTGGGCTCCCACATGAACGCTGGCACCGATCCGGGCGGAGGGATCGATCACCGCGCTGGGATGGATGCCGGGCTGCGGACTGACGCGGGGATGGAGGGCGTCCAGGGCTTCAGCAAAGGCAAGCCTCGGATCCTTCAAGGCCACCCAGGCCAGGCCCCGCTCGCTGGCCTGCTGATGCAGGGCTTCGTCGAGGGGGAGCAGCACGGCCGAGGCGCCGGTTTCGGCCAGGGCGGCGACATGACCGCTGCCGCTTTCCAGAAAACAGAGCTGGCCTTCGGCCGCTAGATCGATGGCCTGGGCGCCCTGGATCTCCGGATCGGAGGCCAGATGACGGAGTGATGCCGCGTCCACCGCGCTGAGGTGGCTGAGCAGGCTGCTGAAGCGCATGGGCCGGGGGCCGGTGGGCGGATCGTAGGGCCCATGGGGCCGTGCATCGCGCCGGCCATGCGCGCCAGCTGCCCTTAGGGGTTGGTCGAGTCGGTCGCCACCGGGGTCAGCACGAAGTGGTCGCGGTGGATCACCGTGTCGCCCGCCTCCCCGAGTTTGCGAACGATCGCGGCCCGGTCCAGGCCCAGGACCCCTTCAAGCTCCTCGCTGGCCAGGGTCACCAGTCCCCGGCCGATTTCACGGCCGTCCTCGCCCAGCACCCGCACCGGTTGATCCCGCCCAAAGCTTCCCTCCACGGCCCGGATGCCCACCGCCAACAGGGAGGCACCGCGGTGGATCAGGGCCTGGGCGGCGCCGTCATCAACCTGGAGGCTTCCCTGGGGCAGCACCGCATGGGCCAGCCAGCCCTTGCGATTCCCCAGGGGGGAGGCACTGGGATGGAACAGGGTGCCGATTCGCTCGCCCGCCAACAGGGCCTCCAGCACCGCCGGATCCCGGCCATCGGCCAGGCGCACCCGCACGCCACTGGTGGTGGCAATCCGGGCTGCGGTGATCTTGGTGCCCATCCCGCCGGTGCCCCAGCGGCCGCCACCGCCGGCGCCGCGGCCCACGTGCTCCAGCTCGGCCAGGTTGCGCACCTCGTCGATGGGGCGGGCCTCGGGGTCGTGGCGGGGATCACCGGAGTAGAGGCGATCGATATCGGTGAGCAGCACCAACTCCTGGGCACCGATCGCCACCGCCACCAGGGCGGAGAGGGTGTCGTTGTCGCCGAAACGCAGCTCGTCGGTGGCGAGGGTGTCGTTCTCGTTCACGATCGGCACCACACCCCAGGCCAGCAACTGTTCGAGGGTGCGGCAGGCGTTCTGGTAGCGGCGGCGGGAGGCGAGGTCGCCACGGGTGAGGAGCACCTGCGCCACGGCCAGGCCGCGGATGGCGAAGGCGTCCTGGTAAAGGGCCATCAGCCGCCCCTGGCCCACGGCGGCCGCGGCCTGCAGGGCCACCACCTCGGCGGGGCGCCGTTCGATCCCCAGGGCCGTGCAGCCGAGGCCCACCGCCCCACTGGTGACCAAAGCGACGGATTCACCCCGCTGGCGGCAGCGGGCCAGGCTGGTGGCCAGGTCGGTGATCACCGCGGTGGTGGAGCGGCCGGGCTGGCCCCTCAACAGGCTGGTGCCCACCTTGATCACCCGCCGCATGCCTCCGCCGGCCGGGGTGGGGCTTCCTGATGCGCTGCCTGCGCTCATCCTTCGACCAGCGCGCCCAGCCAGCGGGACATCCGGATCTCCAGGCTCTGCACCTGGTCATGGGGGCAGGGATCCCCATCCGGACCAATCGGCCGCACCAGCACCGTGAAGAGCCCGAGCCGGTTGCCGGCGAGCACATCGGTGAAGAGGCGGTCGCCCACCAGGGCGATCTGGTGCGGTTCCAGACCCAGTTCCGCGACCACCCGCCGCAGGGCGGCGCGGCGCGGCTTGCCAGCCGAGGTGGTGAAGGGCAGGCCGAGCTGGCTAGCCACTGAGCCGATCCGGCGGCGGGAGGGGTTGTTGCTCAGCAGGTGCAGCGGCATGAGCGACTGGGCATGGCGGAGCCACTGTTCAGCGCTTGGCGGCAGCGTGGCGCTGCGGCGGGGCAGCAGGGTGCGGTCCACATCCAGCACCAGGGCGCGGATCGGTCCCTCCGGCCGCTCCAGCAGGGGCTGGAAGGGCAGGTGGGCCAGGGTGGTGCCGGCGGTCCAGTCCGGGCTGAGCAAGGAGGCCAGCATCAGTCTTCCGGCTCCCGATCCTCGATCTCCGCCTCGATCCGGGGCTGGATGCGCTCGAATTCCTCCCCTTCCACCAGCCTGGCTTCAGCGCCGTTGATCCGGGCGACCACGAAGAAGGGATCGAGGGGGATGTAGAGGCCGTATTCCACCTCATCGACCAGAAAACTCACCAGGAGTTCATAGGTTTCACTTTCATCATCGCCCTCGTCCTCGTCGTCGAGCTCATCTGGATCCGGCTCGTCGAGCTCGCCGTTCACGGTGAGGGTCACGGCGGAACGGATCAGGGTGAGGTCGTGCTCCTGGAGCACCACATCGGCCACCGAGAGGATCGGTTCGGTGGCATCGAGGGTTTCGATCAGTTCCGGATCCTCATCGCCGTGGAGGCGGAACAGGCACACAGGGGTGTCCACTGGGGTGAACAGGCCGTAATCGTGGCCATCGAGCGGGATCAGCTGCTCGAGATAACACAGCAGCTGGCGACCGTTGCCGTCATGGACGAGCAGGGTGGGCACGTCTCCTGAACCCGTCATCGAAGGGGACTCGGGTGGCATGGCGGGTGGGGGAGGGCGTTGGGATCAGGATGGCCGGGTTTCGGGCTCGGGTCCATCCCTTAGCCATTGTTCCAGCAGGAGGGCAGCGGCTGCGCTGTCGAGCCGCCCACTGCGGTCGCCATGAAGGCCATGGGCCTCGCCGGCCATCCAGCTGCTGGCATGTTCATCCACCCACGCCAGCGTCAAGGCGTGGCCGGCATCCCTCAGGGCCCCGTGCAGCTTGAGGCCATAACGGCGGCAGTGCAGAGCCTGTCGCGTCGGCTGCTGGTCGGCGTCCAACGGCAGGCCCACCACCAGCACTTCCACCCTTCGCTCCAGCACCAGCGGCAGGAGCCGGGCGAGATCGGCGGGGAGATCGCTGCGGGCTAGGGCCTGCAGGGGAGTCACGGTGATGCCGAGGGGATCGCAGCCGGCCAGGCCGATCCTCCGCCGACCCACATCGAGGGCCAGGGCCGATCGCGGGCGGGGCCGGGGCACTCAGGGCCTGACCAGCGGGGTTGGCACGCTGCGGCGGCGGGGTTGGAGGCGGGGTTGCAGCTGCTCGAGCACCGCACTGATGCGCTGGGCCGCCCCTCGAACGGCCGGAGCATCCTGACGGCGCCAGAGGCTGCGGGCCATCAACACCACGTCGCCGTGCTCCTCAGCTCCCAGCTGCGCCAGCCACTGCTGGCGGGACCCATCGTCGGTGTCGCTGAATAGCCAGAGCTGGTCGCCCTTCGGGGCGAGACGGCGCAGCAGCACTTCGGTGGCTGAACCCAGCAGGTGGTTCCAGCCTGGGTGCACGCTCAGTTCTACCTGGTGACCACCCCCTGGATGATCGGCGATCCAGCGGGCCCCCGCCACGGCTTCATTGCGGTCGGGATCGATCAATAGCCAGCCATGGCCGCCACTGCGCTCCAGCAGGTCCTCGATGCGGCGGTCGAGCACTTGGCGCAACGGAGCTGGGCAGGTGGCCTGCTCCAGATGCCAAAGGAGGGCAGCGTTGCGCCGATGCAGCGGGCGCAGTTGCAGGGGGGCGGGCAGGGAATCCAGGGCGGGAGCGTCGCCGATCGACCAGCGCCAGAGCCGCTCGGTGCGCTGGGGCTGGAAGCCGTTTTCCCGGAGCAGGGCCAGGCGGTTGTGATCGAGGCTGGAGGCGGAGGCGATCCAGCTCACGGCGCCAGGGGTCTGTTGGATCGCCTCCCGGAGCAGGGAGGATGCGGTGTGGCCCCGGGCCGGACTGGAGGGGAGATCGGCGGCGGCTAGGGCTAGGCGGAGATGCTGCACTTCCCAGCAGCTGCCTCGGCGGTTAAGGGGCCGGGCCACGATCAGACCCAGGATCGTGGGCCTGCTGCCGGGCCCGTTCTCCCGGGCGACGAGGACCAAGGAGCCCATCGACTGACGGCGGCCCAGGGCGGAGGCCAGACCCCGGGGCACCGACAGCAGCAGGGTGCGCTGCAGCAGGGGGTGCAGCGGCAGGAAGGCCGGATCGTCCAGGTGTGGCAGGTGCCAGCCCTGCAGCCGCTCCACGATGCAGGGAGTCTCGGAGGAGCGCGGGTCGAGCCTCACGGCTGGGGAGTCGGTCCTGACGGGAGGTAACACGGCAGGTTCCGGACGTGGTGCGGGGCTAGGAAATCCGTTGTCACTTTAGGGGGCTGGCCCAGGTCTACGCCGGCCTCACCAGCACGAGGGGGGTGCGTTCATTGGCGTTACCGGCGGGGTTGGGCCGCAGGGCGCGATGGAGCAGGGCCTCATCGCAGCCGCTGTTCGAGGCCAACACCTTCACCCGGCCTAGATCGTTCACATCCACCACGGCCACGCCCACCCCGAGCTTGCGGGCCATCGCCTCGCAGAAGGCCTGGGGGTCCTGGGGACCCAGGACGATCGTTTGGTCGTAGGGCGGGGTGGTGCCGGTCACGTCGTCAATTAGACGGGCCTGATCGCCGGCGAGTCGGTAGAACCAGCCTTTGCTGCCCACGGCCTTGAGGGCGGTGCCAACCAGCCAGGCGCAGAGCACCCGGGCGGGGCCCACCACATCGATCAGCGACTGGAGACCGCAGGCAGTGGCCAGACTACTGGTGGGGTGGAACACGCGGCAGAGCTGGCGGGCCAGCAGCGAGGGCTCGACGTTGGAGGGGTGGTTGTAGCGGCCCTGGATCACCGCCAGGGGTGTCTCACCGATCGTGAGCACATCACCGGGCTGGATCAGGGAGCCGGCGTAGCGCTCCAGCACCTCCTGGGGGTTATCCAGAACTCCGAGCAGATGGGTGCGCAGGGGAAGCACCCGGCAGCCCTCGCCGGCGCGCCAGGACGCCTGCTCCGGCAGGATCGGCTGCGGACGCTGCAACGGCACCAGAACGCCGTCGCGGCGCTCGAAGCGGCCGAAGGGTCCGTAGTTGATCCAACGGATATCGAGCCAGAGGGTATCGAGCAGCTCGGCCACGTTCACGCCGGGGGGGGCGGTGAAGCGCAGATCGATGCGGGCGGCGGTGCGCTTGTGGCCCTTCACGATGTAGGCGAACCAGTAGCCATCGGCTCTGGCCTCCTCATCGGGATGGAGCGGCGTGATCGACACGCTGCGCTTCACCTTGGCCAGGCTTCCCTTGCCGAGCAATACCGGCTCCACCGTGATCTCCGGCACGAACACCTCCATGCGGCCATGGTGGTTTTCGATCGTGATCTCGCCGCTCACCTCCACGGATTCGTCGCTGCGGCGCACATCGAAGCTGCCGGGCCGCAGGCGCAGGGGCGAGGCGGGCCGAAGCCGATGGCGCAGCTCCAGCCAAAGCAGGCTGAGGCCGAAGAGAAGAAGCAGAAGCAGGAGTGTGGAGAGGAGCGGCAAGCCGATCACCCATCGGGGTACGAACGGGCGGAGCGTAGATGGGGGGATGGCCCTAGGTTCGGGTCCGCCGATCCGGCCTGGCCACTGGCATGCGCAAGACCTTCGTTCTCGACACCAACGTTCTGCTGCATGACCCCTCGG
>Ga0209298_10000564_pt1 | contig 24704 bp, 20 predicted proteins | sample S_140806_EF_Meta_FD_187325 | JGI IMG/M metagenome (GOLD analysis project Ga0209298, IMG submission 187325) | Freshwater microbial communities from Lake Simoncouche, Canada to study carbon cycling - S_140806_EF_MetaG (SPAdes) (version 2) | ecosystem: Environmental > Aquatic > Freshwater > Lake ...
AAAATATAGCAGATAGTTTTATTGGTTTTATCGATGATTTATTTACAAAAGAAAAAAATAGATCTTGGATAACACATCTTAAAATTATATTACATAAAAATAATAGATATTTTTATTTAGGAATTTTATTATTAACTATAAGCCTTGTTTTAATTATATTTGAAAAAATTAAAATAAAGTAAATTTAAATATACATATGATTATAATTATTATCATTTTCATAAAGAGGTAAAATTTCATCTATATATTTTTTTGTAATTATAACTACATTTTTATCCTCATCCTTTTCGATTTTTAGTTTTTCAAGATTATTTATGAGAATGTCATAATTTAATTTATACATAATCTTTTCTATCGTCTTTTTCAAATGTCTCACTCCCTCTTCTTTATTTATTTTATTATAAATAACATACTCTATCATTTCTTTATCTATTCTAATAATATAATTATTCTTAAAATTAATAGACTCTACTATTTCAGGAATCATCTTTTCTTGACAAATTTTAACCTTTTCTTCTAAAGATGGAGAATTTACATATATAATTGTCATTCTATCTGACACAATTTCATCTACTTTTGTAATATCATTAAAAGCAATAATAAAAAATACCTTTGATAAATTTATATTTACATTTGATAAATAATTATCTTGAAATTTATCATTCTGCTCCTCATCTAACATATGTGTTAATATACCATTGATTTCCTTCGATTTTGTTGTACTCATTTTATCCAATTCATCCAAATATATAATAGGATTCATATATTGAGCATTATTTATAATCTCTACTATTTTCCCAGGTTTCGATCCCACATATGTTTCACTATGCCCTGTCAATATCGAAACATCGTTTAAACCACCAAAATTAATCTGATAAAATGGCAAATCTAAAGCATCTGCTAAACTTTTAATAATCTTTGTTTTACCAACACCCTTTACACCACATAAAGCTAATACATGACCTTTTCCATATGGATTTGTAATTTTTCTTGCAACAAACTCAAGAATTTCTTGTTTTACATTTTCTAAACCTAAAATAGACTTGTCCAACTTGCTTTTTACATTTTTAAAAAATTCAGATATTTTTTCAGGCGAATCACCTGCAGTTATACCCAACCCTTTATACTTACCATATGGAATATCAGCAACCGTTTTTAACCAAGCAATACTTTTAGCATTATCACTTCCTGACATTCTTTCTGTATTATCATACTTGTCAATAATATATGATTTTGTTTCTAAATCAACATCTAATAACATCAATTTATCACGCAACTCTTTTATACAATTATCTTCCGTCTTACGTTTTTTATGATTTTCTAATTCTTTCTCTATTTGATCTATTTTTCTTTTATAAGTTTTAACTTCATTTACCGTATCACTATCATCACTACTATTGTTTATAATCAATGTCAAATTCCTTTTTTTACCTTTTGCTTTAACTTTTATACCATTCACCTTTGAATTCACACCCTTTTGTTTGTCGTCTTTACAATCATCATCACTTTTTGCCCCCTTCCTATTTTTATCTTTTTTGTCAAAATCAAAATCAGTACCTGTTTCATTTGTCTCCGAAGAAACTAAAAAATTATAATCTATACATAACCAATATATATCCTCCTTTACTGGATATGTTAAATTCGTCGATACATGATCAGTCGTACAAATAAAATACTCACCTATTTTTGAATAAATAACATCACCTCTGTTATAAGTCACATTAACACCCCAAAATCCCTTGTACATTATTAATTTATCTTTATTTATTATTTTTAATAAAAAAATTATTCATTTTTTATTAAATTGGTATTAAATGATAAAAAATTTTATCTTAGTTAGTTTATAAATGAGAACCTATTATCTATTTATTGATAAAGAGTTTTGTATACAAAATGTAAAACAAGAAATTCTTGAGTTTGTTGCAAGAACATTTACAAATGGCTTTAGAACCCGGTATAGTATATAAACAAATTAAAGAACATATTCTATTACCACCTTATATAATTGTAGAAAGTATATACTAAGATATATGAAGAATTACGAAATATGGACTATGATAAATCGTTTAAAATTCTAAAACCACTTTCTAAAAATAGTTAATTCATTAGTTCATTTAATACTTTTTTAAATTTTAAATAATGTAAAAATAAATTAAATTGCATTTCCACAAAATCTTTGTTAAATTTTCCTTTATCTATTATAGTATAATATTCACAACCATTATCTACTATAATTTTACGTTTTAATGCATCTCTTACTTTTTGTTTATTTGAAACATTTGTACCATAATGATAATAATAACCATCCCATAAAATTGCTATTTTTAAACTTTTTATATAAATATCACAATCCCACATATTACCATTTTTATCTTTAAAAATTTGTTCATTACAACATATATCTTCTTTACCAAAATATTTAATACATAATTCTGCACAAGCAATTTCATTTTTAGAACGCCTTTGCTGAGATGCAGCAGATGCTTTACCACCTTTTTTACCACTTATTTTACCATTAATTATACTTAATTGTTTCATACATTGTCTAGAACAAGTTTTTCTTCTTCCTCCATTAATAATTGTTTTACATATAACACAATTATGATTTTTTTGCAAAGTCAATCGTATTTTATTATTTGTTTCTTCACTCCGAATACTATTATTATATCTTGCACAACAACTTCTTGAACAAAAGTGATTCTTACTTTTATTAATTTGGTTAAATAACTTTATAAATACTTTATTACATTGTTTACAATTAATTTCCTGTGCTTTATTTATTTTTAAAGGAATTTTAGCTTTTATTAAAGCATTGTTCCATCCACCAAATTTATTATAAACTGTTTTATCAGAAAATGGATGTTTTTTATCTTTTGCTATAGGAGTTATATTATATTTCTTATAATATTCTTGTAAATAATTTATAATAAACTCATTTGATATTTTTTCTTTAGTCATTATAAATAATATCTTAAATTTTAATAATTTTAAATTAAAAAACCCAATATAATCTTTTAAACTATATTGGACACTCATAATTCTCCCGGGGGGTATCGAACCCCCGACATCCGCATCGCATACTAATAAGTTATAAGTACGGCGCTCTACCACTGAGCTACGGGAGATATCATTTATAATATAATTGATATCTCTGTTAACTCTAATTTAATAGTACCAGTGGGATTTGCACCCACGACCCTCCGCGTATAAGACGGATATTCTGACTAACTGAACTATGGTACTTATAGTATATTAAAAGTACTATAAGTACCATATATCTCCATTTTCTTTATATGTTTTCTTATCTTTAAATTCCTTTTATATTTTATTCTTCATCTTTCTTAATAAATTCTAAATTTAAAACACCATTATTATATTCTAAATTATCCTTTGAAATCATTGTCACCTTGCTTGGCAATTTAACACGTCTTATAAATTTACCATACCTACATTCTCTATAAATTACCTTTTCACTTTCATCCTTTTCTGGATAAGGCTTACTAAAAGATACAATCAATACTTGAGACTCATTCAATTCAATGTTAATATTTTCAATATCTCCAGTTGTTTCCATCCTAACATAATATCTATTGTCCTTCTCAACTAAATCTACCTTGGGATTATTCATACGCCTTTTCAATAAAGTAACTTCTTGTTCTAATCTAACAACCACCTGCTTATGGTTATGGTTATGGTTATGGTTATCGTTATCCCTTCTAACAACCTTTTCTTTTTCAACCACGCTATTATTTTCATTTAATTGTACATTTACTACTTTTTTACTTGAAACTGATTGCATTTATTATACTACTTCTTTGATATTTAAATTTTCTTTTTTTTAAATCATTTTATTTTATCAAAATTAAAAATATCTAACAAAATTCACATATATGGCCACAACTCTGATAATAACATACTTATGAAAAAATTTCAGATCCTGATAAATATGCCAGTTTAAATTCATCCAATTGTTTTGATAATAACCTTTTCATTAAGGAACAATTTTTAATATAACTATCTGGATTTAAATTAGTATATATTGTAACACACCTATTTATATATTTTGTTTTAAAATTTTCATCCCATACATTTTCTGATTTATTACACATTTTCTCTAATACATAATTAAAAATACCTCTCTCTAAATTTAATGCCATTTTTATAATATCGCTTTCTTTATAATTTTCACAGTCCTCATATTTTTTTAAATCTATAGTATTTTTTAACAATTTATAAAACTTTTCATATACCTGTAGTCTTTTTGGTTGATTCGGAATATATTTTGTATAATCTATTTCTGTTTCCATTATTATAAATTCTAAAAATATATTATTTTTCATTTTTTCTAAAAATTATTTTGTTATTATACTATATATAAACTATGGCTGATATCCCGTCACCAAATTTTTCAGATATATTTAGCAATAATGATTCAGAAAATTCTAACATACCCATTCTGTTAACTGATCTATTCAAAGACGAAAAATCATCTAAACCAAGTACATCTAAACCAAAAAAATTTAACCCAAATTTACGTATAAACACATCTTTATCTGACATAACATCTGAACCAAGTATATCTGCACCAAAAAGATTTAACCCAAATTTAAATATAGATACATCTTTTACAATTTCTGATTTATTATCTTCAGAAAAAGAACAAAATAATAATAATACAAAAAGTGCAGATTCAAATTATTCAGAACTTAACGCAGACATAGATAGATTGTTTAAAAAAGAAAATTTGCCTACTACCGATAATTCTTTTACATTAAGTGATTTAGATATTCCTTCTACATTATCTCATTCTGATCAAATTACAAAATCTGATAAAGCAACTGATACTGATAGCTTTACAAAATCTGATAAAGCAACTGATACATCAGATTTAGGTAGTCTTTTAAAAGACAAATCAACAAGTACATCTGATTTACCTTTTCAACAAGATGATATGAAACAATTCTCTTTTAATGATATCCCAACAATCGATGTAGACTCTGAAGAAATTAAAAAATCTATCAGTAAACTAAGCCCACCTAAAAAGTCTGCTAAAAAGTCTGCTAAAAAGTCTACTAAAAAGTCCGCTAAAAAGTCCGCTAAAAAGTCTGCTAAAAAGTCCGCTAAAAAGTCTGCTAAAAAGCGATCTGCTAAAAAGTCCGCTAAAAAGTCCGCTAAAAAGTCCGCTAAAAAGTCTGCTAAAAAGTCCTCTAAAAAGTCCGCTAAAAAGTCTGCTAAAAAGCGATCTGCTAAAAAGTCCGCTAAAAAGTCTGCTAAAAAGTCCGCTAAAAAGTCCGCTAAAAAGTCCGCTAAAAAGTCTGCTAAAAAGTCCTCTAAAAAGTCCGCTAAAAAGTCTGCTAAAAAGTCCGCTAAAAAGTCCGCTAAAAAGTCTGCTAAAAAGTCCTCTAAAAAGTCCGCTAAAAAGTCCGCTAAAAAGTCCGCTAAAAAGTCCTCTAAAAAGTCCGCTAAAAAGTCCGCTAAAAAGTCCGCTAAAAAGTCCGCTAAAAAGCGATCTGCTAAAAAGTCTGCTAAAAAGCGATCAAGAAAATAGAAAGTTTATAATAAATAATTTCATATTATAAAAAAATTATTTATTTACGAAAAATTATCCAAATAATGACGATCATTAATATAACATCCAATATATTAGGAAGTTGAAGAGTATATAAAATATTATCTATATTTCCTAATGATTCAACGATTGGATGAGATACGTGTTTATAAATATAGGTGGGTTGTTTTTTATATTTATCTAAAATTAAATTTGACACTGTTTTCCCACTTTCTACAGCACCTTCCATAGACCATATGTTAATGCTTGTTTTACAATGGGCTCCGCCTATATATAAATTTTTAAAGGTTGTTTCTGCATTTGGTCTAAATTCTTCATTGACAATATTATTAACCCATTTTTTATTAATAGATTCTATACTTTTTGTTGTTTCATCATAATACCATTCATCGTATAATTCGATTGAGATGATTGTACTATAGGAAAATGTTATATTTTCATTGTTTTCTTTAATTAATTTTTGCAAATGTTTTGAATTAAAAAATTGTTTTAAAATTTCTTGTTTAAAATCTTCAATTGACAATGATAATCCATTATTTTGATATGGCATTATACAAGTACCACTCCATATACTCTGTACATTTTTACCTAAATCAACGTTTTGACACCAATGATAGTCTTGTGGATAAAAAGTAATATTATAAGGAGAGTCGATAATAACAAAGGCCATATTATTTTGAGGAAACTTTATTTTTTTTTTAAATGTAATGACAAAACCGATTTGTTTATTTACTGTTTTAAGTGCATCGTGTTGATTAAATAATTCTTTCATTTCACTATTTTTAAAGACGTCGATTGCATTATAAGGGTTAATACATATACAATGTTCATCTCCTTCAATAATCTTTATTTTTCCTTCATTTTCTATTTCACAACTTGTGATTCTATTTTTTTCAAAATTAATTTTTTTTAATGATGTGTTTAAATAAATTTTGACTCCTAGTGTTTTTAAATAATCAACCCATTCATCAAACCAAGCTTCATTTGTAGGTTTTACCATAACTTGCCAACTTTGATTTGTTTGCAATTGCTTTTCTACTACATACGTATAATGTCCGTAACTCATATTATTAATATCAATTCCGAAACCTGGTCCGGATCCAAAATAAACTAGAAAATCATAAGTATCTTGAGAAACATGCTTTTTTATAAAAGGTAAATATAATTTTTTAAAATAATCATCTTTTCTATTTTTTGCTAAGATTCCTTTTAAATAGATATAACTTAAATATGGATAATCTTTTAATGATATTTTTATATTTTTAAATGTTCTATCATTAAGTAAATAAAACAATATTTTTTCTTTAGATAAATTGTCATATACTGTAGGTTCATTTTTAAATGTTTCTATTTGTTTTTTTTCAAGTATGCCTATTTTATACTTTTCTAATAATTCAAGTACACGTGTATTTTTCATATGCCATTCTACACCCATTTCTTTCCATACTTTTTCTAAATCTTTTCCACCTGCCTTTATAACAACTCTTCCTCCAGGATGTTTTGATATCCAATCTGTTAAATTATATACATTATCTTTATAATAAGTCCATAGATCATTAACAGTATTATGTTTTGCAACTTCTTCTAAAGTAAATATATTTTGATATGTTTCTATTTGTTGACAAGACTTTTTAATAGGTATTTTTTTTAATATATCAAATGTATTATAATAAAAAGGTCCATATCCTCTCCAAGAATGTTCACTAGGTATATTATTTTCATCACGTTTACTTTTAGCCATACCTCCTACTATATTATCTTTTTCATATATATTGACATTAAACCCTTTAGTAACAAGTTCATGTGCTATTGTTAATCCCGTTATTCCAGCACCATAGATTGATATTGTAGGAATTATATTATTTGACATGTTTGTTTTTATATATCTTATTATAAATATATAAAAAAATGCGGAATAGTTATAAAATACAAATATATTTATTATACAATGATAATTAATCAAAAAAACCTTTTATATACTTGTGTTTTTTCAAATAAACATTTTATAAAATTATTAGAATTATTATTAATATCAATAAAAGAATTTGGAAATGTAAAAAATGATATAGATGTACTTGTATTAACACATTCTCGATTTAAAAACGATATAAAAAAAATTGCTAAACATATTAATTTAAACATTATTATTTATTGTATGGATTTTAATACTATACCCGAAGCTAAAAGTGCTCGTTTATATATTTTTAATATTCCATTTATTCAAAATTATAATAAAATTTTATATTTAGATACAGATATTATCATAACAAATGATTTACATAATATATTTAATAATAATATAGAAGATAAATTATATGTAGTAGAAGAATGTGATATAAGTGGTGCATATTTTGGAAAAGAGTTTTTTAATTTTAATAAAATTGATCCTAAAACACCTGCATTTAACAGTGGCGTATTATATTTTAAACCTTGTAAAACAATAAAAGTTTTATTTAAACAAATATTGGAACATATATTGACTTTTTCTAAATTTGGCTCCCACGTCGATCAACCTTTTTTTAATTATCATACTATTTCTAAAAAGTTAAACGACACTTCTTTTTTATATAAATACAGTACAAATAATCCACATAATTATACAAGTAATAAACAATTATGTATATGTCATTTTGCTGGAAATTATAATAATAATGGAAAATATCAACATATGTATGATTTCCTTGAAAAGATTTTAATTGATAAAAAATAAATTTACGTATCTGCTACTTCAGTTTCGGGCTTTAAAACACGTTTTACGTATTCACGTTTCATAATACGTTTTAACCAATTATAAACATTCGGATATTTTTTCAAAACTTGTTTATATCCACATTTAATAAAATAATTAAAATAAGGAATGTGACTAATATCAGCAATACTATATCCATTTTCTGTTCCTCCAATATATAAATTATCTTCTAATCTTTGATTGTATACTTCTAAAACTTTTTTTAATTCTTCTAATGAAGTTTCAATAATAGATTCATCGGGTTTAGCATCCGGTTCTTTCATTCTTTTATACATTTTTTCATACACAATTTTACTAATAGGACCATTAAAATTCTGAGATTCTACTTCTAACCACATATCTACTTCGTGATTACCTAAAAAGTCATCTATATCTTGATTATTAGATGCAATATATCTTAAAATACTTCTTGATTCAAAAATTGTATGATCACCATATTGAATAACAGGAATTTTTCCAAATGGCTGCATTTTCATATATTCAGGAGTTTTATGTTCATTTTGACTTAAATCAATGGATTCAAACTTATATTTTAAATTTAATTCTTCTAAAAGAATTAATACTTTTTGAGTACACGCAGCATTTTCACTACCATAAACAGTAAGATTTACCATTATGTTTATTAAGCTTGTTAAAATAATTATATTATTTTAACGAATAATAAAATATAATTATCTTGATTTTATATATATGTATAAATGTGGGAGTATATAATAGTAATATCTACATGTTTTTCTGTAATAGTTGTTTTTATAGCAATTTTAGGGGGTGTAATTTATTATATTAATAATAAAAGAAAATGGGAAGCAGAGGGTTTGACAAAACTTATTAGAACCAATATTGATGGTAGTATGTTACTTCCTATTAAAAGAATTGATCCAACTGAAGATATTAATGAATGTGAAGATAGCGAAAAAAGTTGCCCACTTGAAATAAAATCTTACAAGGGTCAATGTAAAATGATTACACAAAATGATGGTAATTTAATTTTATACGATGCTGGAAACAATATTATATGGTCATCTAACACACCAAATAAGGGTAATGGTCCATATAAAACAAAAGTTGAAGAAAATGGTAATTACGTGTTATATGATGCAAATAACAATAAAATATGGGAAACTGGTAAAATAGATAAAGGCACACCACCTTATAGATTTTCATTTAAAAGTGAAAACCCTTGTGATGCTGTCATATTTGATAAAAGTAATAAAGCAATGTGGTCTTCTTATCAAACGAATTTTGAAAATAAACAAATAAAAAATAAAAATCAAAGATCATCTCTTATTGCAAGCGGCGGAGATGCCATGTTTAAAACTGGGTCATCAAATCAAGAATGGTCATTAACTCCTGAAGGAAAATTAATACATTTAGAATCAGGAAAGTGTTTAGAAGGAAATCCAATTAATGAAATGGATGGATATTTACAAATATTAAAAGTACGTTTAGGAAAATTAGATGAGAAAATGACAGATGAAGAAAAAAAAGAAATGAAAGAACTATTAGATAAATTTGGTAAAGGAGATTTAACAGATGCAAATGATATAAAAGATAGAATAAGTAAAATTCATACGATTAAAATGAATGATTGTCAAGAAGATAATCAATTTCAAAAATGGATGTATGATTCTTATGGTTCTAATATTCGTAATACAAAAACCAATTGGTGCTTAGGAGAACTATACACTGATAAAAAATGGAAAGATAAAGACGGAAAGGATATTGAGTTTTCAACATATAATCAAGGTATATTTCCATGTAATTCAGAAGGGTTTAAAAAAACACTTGAATTTCAATAATTAATGTTATTGGAGTAGCAGTTTTATGTTGTTGTTGTATTATTAGTAGTGTATCAGGAGGATTTTTATAGGCAGATCACCTTCTCCCTTCACCTTCGTCATCTTGATAAGACGCTCTTAAACAAGGTAAATCAGAAGTAAAACATAGAAAAAGTGGAAATTGTTTAGATTCTAATGGCGATAAAGTTTATATAATGGGATGTAATAGTGGTGATTTCCAAAAATGGAATTTTTAAAAATTTTTTTATAGTGATATACTATATTATGCAAAAGACCTATTCAAATAAATTAGAAAAGTTTGAATCGTCTAATATGTTATATTCTATATTACAACATATTATAGATTATTTTTGTATAAAACATAATTTACAGTATTATAATTTATCAAGTTTGCCTCAATTTGTGTATACATTTTATTTAATGTTGGATTTTTTTAATAAATTAACAATAGACGAATGCGATCTATTACTGAATTCTAAAATCAAACCTGAGTTGAAAAAATACGATATTAAACTTAAAATAGAAGAAAAAAGTCAAAGTCATCCATCTGTTTTATTTAAAGTGTTTCAAAATGCCGAATTCTTATATATATTTTTTAATTACATGTTTAAGCGTTTATCGATCATTATACATATTTCGGAAAAATACTTTATAAACATCACTGAAAAAGCATTGGAAGTATTAAAAAAGTCTTCTATTATACAGGGTCCTTATATAGATTTTACATTTGCATTTTGTGATTCAATAGATGTATTATTATTTTTAATCTATGAAAATGTGTTACCGATTGCATTAAAACAAGTATTAATCAGTAAATTGCATATATCATACAACGTGACGACTTTATCTGGTTCAAACATAGATAATAATAAAAGAAAAATATTATTTACAGAATTACAAAAAGTGCCAGAAAGCACATTTATAAATAATAATAATGAATTGTTTTATACTATACCTAAATATGCTGATTTAAAAAATGTAAACAATCCGGAATATAAATATTATACACTAGACAGTGAAGACTCAATACTTAAATTACAAGAATTGCTAGGAGTATTAAGAGAAGTATCTCAAAGACCTGAAACTAGTTGTAAAAACGCATATAAAAATATTTTTAAGGAGTGTTTACAAACGAAAAAGGGCACAGGCAAGGAGATTATTGAATTTTGTGTTAAAACTACTAAAAATAAGATAAAAGGTGGTATACCAAAACGTAATTTGGACGAGTTGTTATCTAATTTAAAGCAAAAATACTCTTTTTATCATTTGAACAAATTAACTTTAAATAAATTGAAAAGTTCTATAGAAAAATATGTGTCAGAGTATCAAGCTAAATGTAAAACAGAATCTGATCCTAAAATATTACTTGTTATTACGGGTCTTATGATAGATAAAATGTTAGAGTTAGTGGAAGATAATCAGATACATATTTTAAAAAATCTTGCTAATTTTTCAAAAAGATTAATTAAACAAATGTGTATATTAAATGAACAACAAAAGGTGTTATTTATACAAGAATATAATAAATTAACAATAAGACGAGATATAGCTGTAAATACAGAAGAAGAACTATCAGCTATTTTTGATAAAATATTTCCACCACCAACACCACCAACGACGACAACGACACTTGCACCAACTTCAGTGTTGGAACAAAGTACAAAGTCAAGACGTTCTTCTACTAGAAAGTCATTTTCAAAACAAAGTACAAAGCCAAGACGTTCTTCTACTAGAACTTCATCTTCAAAACAAAGTCAAATAAATGATACTCCCAGGTTATCTGCATTAAGTAGGGTTTCTACTTTTAAATATGATATAGAATAAGAAAAAATTTGTTTAATTAAAATTTATTTTGATTATTTTAATTTTATTTAATATATATTATATGAACAGTCCCAAGGCTAAACAAAATAATACTACTTTATATATTATTATTGGAGTAGCAGTTTTATGTTGTTGTTGTATTATTAGTAGTGTATCAGGAGGATTCGCAGCATTAGGTATAGGAGGATCTCCTTCTCCATCTCCTTCACCATCTTCTCCTTCAGAACCTAAAAAAGACACTCCTAAAGCAAGTAATACAAGTAATACAAGTAATACAAGTACAGGAAGTACGGGAAATAGTTGTCTTGAAGGAAATGATAGATGTCCAAATGAAATAAAATCATCTAATGGGAAATACAAAGTTGTGATGCAAGAAGATGGTAATTTAGTACTTTATAAGGATGACAAAAATCCATTATGGGCATCTGAAACAATGAATAAAGGTAAAAAACCTTTTAAACATATTGTACAACGAGATGGTAATTATGTTGTTTACGATGCTGATAATAAAGCAACTTGGGCATCTGGAACTCAAGGAAAAGGTAAAGGACCCTATAAATTAATTATGCAAGATGATGGAAATTTAGTATTATATAAAGAAAATGCTCAACAACAAACAGCTGGTTATTCGCTTTGGAATACTGCGACTCAAGGGAAATAATGTTTAATTTATTTAATTGTTCATAAATAAATAATAAAATAAATTTTAAATATAATAAAAATGAGATTTGCTTATGTAGTGGATCAGTTTTATACAGATACATTAAAATTTTTATTAGAATTAAATAAAGAACATGAATGTATTATCTATATGGACGTTGATTTATATGAAAATAAGCATATTTATACAATTGATTATACAAATATAGAAATTAAATCAACGGTACATTTTATAGATGATCTTGTATTTAATGTATTTGATAAATGTTATATTTTATATTATGAAAATTTTTGTATGCCCAAAATTTTATTAAATCATAAACATAAAATAGTATTTATAGTTCACAATAATTCACATGCTATAAATATAGCATCATTAGGGTTTTACTGGTTTTCATTTTCATATCTTTATAACAAATACAATTATATGCCACCAATTTGTGATAGTAATAAAAAGGAAATAGATATAATTAATGATCAATTTAACAAACGTAAAAACAATGGTGATTTAATAAAGATGTGTACTATAGGTAATATAAATGTAAATGAAATTCGTAGATTATTAAATATGAGTATTATTAGTATTTACATTTTTACATTAGATTCAAGTGATAAGGAAGTTTTGCAAAATTTACAAAGGGAGTTTCCATTTAAAATATCATTAATAGATAAAAAATCTACATATGAGATTTTAGAAATCATTGAAAAACAAAATATAGAATTTATATTGTATAGTCAATTATCTGAGAATTATAAATACGAATGGCCAGGTGCAATTACATTTTCGTATAATTATAATATACCTCTTATTTTACCAAATGAAGTTGCAAATTATTATAATTTAAAGGGTGTAATAAATAGTAATAATAATATTGTTGCAAATATTCAAAATTATTATGACAATATAGAAGAATATACAAAAAATCTTAATGTATATAAACATCAAACATATAATCGTAATCAAATTGTTGATAAAATTGTAGATGGAAAATTAAGTTATATAGATACGGAATATGGGTTAATATTTGGTATGGAAAATGATATATATATTCAGAATTTAAAATCAAAGGGTTATAATAATAAAAATCTTGTAGAATTTATATCAAATAATATTTCTAAAGATAAAGATTTAATAATAGATGTAGGATCTTATTTGGGATTAGGTATATTGGGATTATTATCTAAAAACATGGATGCTAGGGTTATTAGTGTAGAACCACAATTACATTTTGCAAAATTACAAAAAAACATGTTATTATATAATAAATATATAGATAGGGTGAAAATTTATAATAATGCATTTGGTCACAAGTGTCAAGAGAATGTTACAATGTCTAGTAAATTATCTGAGTTAGATAGTATTTCAAATATACGTACAAAACTTGATTACAATGATAAAAATGTCCGTAATTTTGGAGGGTTAAATTTAGGCATTGGAGGTGAGTCAGTTGATATGTTAAGTGTAGATACATTAAATACGTTAAATATGTCATCAATGGACAATTTAAAAATAATAAAAATTGATGTAGAAGGTGTAGAAAAATTAGTAATATATGGCGCTAGAAAAACTATTATGGAACAAAAACCGATTATAATATATAGAAAAACATGGAAATCATTAACACAAGATATAATTTCAATGTTAAAAATATCAAATAAGATATTATCATTTGATATAGATACATTTTTAGTGAATTGTGGGTATGATAAAAAAAAGGTTATAAAAATTGATGATCATATTATTTGGCAATATTAATATATTTAAAATTAAAATTTAATATAAATAAATTTATGCATAATTTATTTAAATCAAAACAAATAGATCAAGAATGTAGGTATATAAATGAAAAATGTTTACAAGAATGTGTATGTATAAAAACAAAGGATAATAATATTACAAAAGATTTTTTTAATAGTGAGTTGTTTTATTGGGAATGCAATATATATTTGGCTTTGTGTGAAAAAGGCTTTATACCTTTAGCATCAACAATATATCCTACAATGATGATATATTATACAAAAGATATGATATCATTACGTTCAAAATTAATAGATAGAAATTGTAATGTAAAAGAGGTATTAAATGAACTTTTTAATTTTGTTAATTTATTTTATAAAAATAATTTTATACATGGAAATTTACATATAGATAACATTTTTATTGACAAGTATGGAAGATTTTATATAATTGATTTTACTAATTCATATTTAATAAAGTCTTCTTTAAATAGACCTAAATATAAAAGGAGATCATTTATAAATAGCATAAATAGCATAGATAATATAGATAATATAGAAAAAATAAACGCGAAATCGCGTTACATTGATTTTTTTACATTGTATATTTCTTTAAAGTCGTTTTTGACAAGTATAAAGTATATAAGATATCTTGATAATTTAATTAACAATTATATTAAACAGGATATATTATATAAAATGTTGGATTTATATATAAAATTGGATTAATTTATTCTTTTCTCCTTTGTTTACAATTGTTTGATGATTAGAATATTTATCAAATGGTTTTGTTGTATTATAAGATACAAATTTCGTAGAACTATTTATCCCCGTCTTTTGTATATTATCTAAATAATATTCATGAATTTTATCAATATTACGTGATATAAGAACACCATATCTTTCAATAACTTTATCAATATATTCATTCATTATTTTAATTTTAGGAACTGTATAGATAAAATTGTGCATATTATTTATTGTATTTGTTTTTAAGCTAATTGCAATTTCCATCATTTCTGATATATTTTCTGGATATTGATTATTAGCATCAAAATATTTTTCTATATCATTTCTTATTTTTAAAATTTGATTAGCTCCTTTTAATAATAAATAAAATTCATTTGGATTATATTGATATAAAGGTAAAATAGAATGTAAAAAATGTATCAAATTTGCATCAATATATAAAGAATCTAAATAATTTTTTTTTAAAATTTCTTTTTGAAGAGTTTGCGAAAACATTTTTTTACCAGATGTCTTTTCTATAAGTCGCATTTTATTTATCAAGTATTTATCAAATTTATTTTGTAAAAGATTTAATTTTATTATTGTTTGCTGGTTCATATCTTCAAGTTTATTTTGTTCTATTTTTACATATTTATTCGCTATAAATGTTGCAAATAAAACTAATGCTATAATATGAGCATATTGTGTATTATCATAATAATATGTGAAAAACATAAAGACAAATGATAAAATTAGTAATGATTTAAATTGAATTTGTTTTTTATATTCTCCTTGTGAATTTAAAAATAATTCTTGTAATTCATCCATCTTAATATATTAAATACAAAAAAAATGTATTTAAAGGTAAATGGATATTATAAATAATAATGAAAACAATCGGGTCATTATTGTTGTTGAATGTATTAGGTGTTTTTAGTCAATATAATGTTGATCAAGATTATATTTTAACTTCAAGAGGTGATATTCAAAATGCTGTAGTAGGTTTGCCTGGATTAGAATTATTGGCAACATTTGAAGAAAACAATGTAAACAATGATGGTTTAGTTTTTTATAAGGCAAATGGTAGAGTAGTAAATAAATACAGAGATGTTTTATTAGAAATGTTTGATATTGAAGCGGATATACGATTCTCTATTAATTATAAGCAAAATAATAATCAGAAAATTTTTAGACCATTGTTATCTGCTAGAGAGGTTCCATGGAATTTGAATAGAATTACCAAGGTAGAGTTAGATTATGACAATACTTTTCCTTATTACAATAAGGGTTCTTGTCATAATAGTGGTAATGTTGTGATTGATACATATATTGTAGATACTGGTATTGATATTACGCATACACAATTTGAAGGAAGAGCCAGTTGGGGTGCTAATTTTGTGGATAAATTAGATACGGATTGTAATAAGCACGGTACACACGTTGCTGGAACGATTGGGTCACGTGATTATGGTGTATGTGTAGATGCAAATTTAATTGCAGTAAAGGTGTTAGATTGCAATGGTTCGGGTAGTTTATCGGGTGTAATTAAGGGTATTGAGTGGGTATACAAGCGTCATAAAGAAAATGGTATGTTTTTGAAGAGTTCAAAAGTAGTAAAGAGTATTATTAACATGTCATTGGGAGGTGGTTATTCAGCTGCGTTGAATAGGGTTGTGGATTATTGTATTGAAAACAATGATAATTTCTATATTGTTGTAGCTGCTGGAAATGAAAATGAGGATGCTTGTAATGGATCACCGTCAAGTTCACCAAATGTCATGACTGTAATGGCAAGTGATAGAAATGATGCAAGAGCTTGGTTTAGTAATTGGGGTAAATGTGGTGATATATATGGTCCTGGTGTAAATGTATTATCTACAGTTCCAAAAAATGACACGGATACATTTAGTGGTACTAGTATGGCTTCACCGTGTGTGGCTGGTGTATTAAATCATTATTTAGATATGTATCCTGATAAGAATATGGAAGATATCAAGCGTCAGATGAAAAAGGATGCAAACAAGAATGCAATTCAAAATAATAAAAAGAAAAATACATTAAATTTACTGGTATATTTACATAGGTAAATAGACAATTGTTATTTAAAATTTTATATACATTTATATTAAAAATGTATAAAAAAACAGTATTAGTAACAGGTGGAAATGGTTTTTTAGGAACAAATTTGGTTTTAAGATTGTTAAGGGAGCCTGATGTAAAGACGATTATATCTGTAGATAATTATATTACAAGTAATAAGCGTAATATAGAAGATAATAGAGTTACACAATTAGATTTTGATATATGTAGTAAAGATTTTGTAAGATATATATGTGATAATTATGATCATGTGGATGAGATTTATCATTTTGCAAGTTTAGCAAGTCCTATTGCATATAAAACTTATTTGATAGAGACATTAGATGTTGGTTATATTGGAACAAAAAATGTTTTAGATCTATGTGTTTATTATACAAAGGTTATGGGACCAATGTGTAAAATGTTATTTTCGAGTACATCAGAAGTATACGGTGATGCCTTAGAACATCCTCAAAAAGAATCTTATTATGGTAATGTAAATCCTTATGGAGAACGCTCGAATTATGACGAGAGCAAACGAGTTGCAGAAGCATTAATTTACAATTATAATAAATTACATCATCTTGATACAAGAATTGTACGTATTTTTAATACATATGGCCCATATATGAATATCAACGATGGTAGAATTGTAACAGAAATTATAAAGGCTTTATTAAAGGACAAGACATTATTTATATTTGGGGATGGTAATCAAACAAGATCATTATGTTATGTAGATGATTTAATAGATATGACATTAAAAGTAATGAAAGGAACTTATTCAGCACCAGTAAATATTGGCAATGATAATGAAATTACTATAAATGAATTATTAAAAGTTACAAAAAATGTATATGAAAATTATACAAATAGGGAAGTAAATATGAATATTAAGCATATTGATATTGACAAGGATGATCCAAAGGTCAGAAAACCTTGTTTAGAATTAAATAAACAATTGTTGGGTGATATGAATAAAACATCTTTAGAACATGGGTTATTAAAAACTATACAACATTTTAATATAATTTAACTTATTGTTGCGATTCTAATCAAAGAGATCAACAGTTGATTTATTACTAACAACGCAATAAAAGAAAAAACGGCACGTGACTATTCTACTATCACAACACTCCCACCAATAACAACACTTATTAAAAAAACTGAAAAATAATTAGGAAAAACACAACATTACTCCCGCCAATAACAACACTCACACCAATAACAACACTCCCACCAATCACTCCCACTAATAACAACACTAATAAAAAAATTGAAAAATAATTAGAAAAAAATATATAATATGTCTAGCGTAATGAATTGTCAAGTGTGTACTGAAAAAATAAACAAGCGTACTCATAGTCTTGTTCAATGTAAATGTGAATATACGTGTTGTAAAAGTTGTGCAAAAACGTATTTGTTATCTTGTAGTAAAAACCCCCATTGTATGAATTGCAAAGTAGATTGGAATAGAGATTTTTTGGTTATAAATTTTGATAAAAATTTTATAAACAACACTATGAAAAAACATCGGGAAAATGTATTATATGAACGCGAAATTGCGTTATTGCCAATGACACAGCCCCATGTAGAACATAGGAAAAAAATCTTTGAGAAAGGAGCCAGAATAGCATTTTTAAGACAATTGATTCTTCAAATGATACAAACAGGACAAAATTCTACAGAAGAGGATCAAATGCTTGCATATCATACAGAACTGGTCGGTTTACAAGATGAATATTATGACCTTAGAACTAAAGGTGTTGATGAAAACGTAGCTAAAGAGTTTATAAGACAATGTCCAAATAATACTTGCAAAGGCTTTTTATCAAAAAATTTATATTGTGAATTGTGTCATATTCATGCTTGCGCCAATTGTCACGAAATTAAAGATACAACTCATATATGTAATCCAGATACAATAGAAACTATCAAATCTATGAAAAACAATACAAAACCATGTCCCAAGTGTGCAACTTTAATCTTTAAAATTGAAGGTTGTGACCAAATGTATTGCGTCCAATGTCACACAGCATTTAGCTGGAACACATTACGAATAGAAACAGGGACAATTCATAATCCACACTATTTTGAATGGATACGTCAAAGAAATAATGGAAATGTACCCAGAAATCCTCTTGATATTCCTTGTGGACGTGAAATAGATGCAATGTTTGCAGCTGGTTTAGATAATCTATTGAAAAATTATGTATCTGCCACAGTCATTAATAGACTAAACGATATGTGTTTAAGAATAACACATATTAGAGAAGTTGATAAACCAAGATATTATGTCAATCCTCAAAATACAAATCTTGAGTTACGTATCCAATACATGATGAATTTTATTGATCAACCAAAATTTAAAACAGAATTGCAAAGACGCGAAAAGAAAAACGAAAAAAAGACAGAAATATACAATATCATTGATATGTTTGTAAATTGTACAACTGATATATTATACAATTTCAATGATCAAGTAAGAAATGAATATAAAGAATTTTATGATACGGCAATGACATTGGTAAAAAATAAAGAATTTTCTTCGGAAATAAAGAAAAAAATACAAAAAACACAAGAATTAAAAAAGGCTTGGAAAATATTAGAAAAAATTGTAAAAAAAAATGAAAAAAAAAATGATGTAGAATTAATCGTTGCATTGGACACTCAAATAATTGATTTAAGAAAAAAGATGATTGCAAAATTTAATCAATGTTATATTACACTGATATCTGAAATTGAATGTTTGATAAAATATGCAAATGAACAATTGGAAAAAATCGCAACAATTTATAATTGTAAAAAATTAGCCTTTACTAATGAGTTGCTTCTTTCATAAACGACACCCACGACACCACCAACACCCACGACACCACCAACACCCACGACACCACCAACACCACACGACACTAGCACCCACGACACAACACCAACGACACCAACACCACCAGTCGAACCGAGGCCTGAAGGGTAGGGTAAGTGTATACGTACATTTTTAGAAGAAGGAGGTTTTTAGCGGAGCACCGCACTGTTGAATCTGATACCAGTATCAGATTCTTCGTCACTCCTGGGAATGATTAATCATTCCTGGGGGAGGATTTCCTGCCGTAACTATTAGTTAAAAAAAAAAAAAACCACTAGCACACACGACACGACACAACACAACACGACACAGCACGACACAACACGACCAACACCACTAACGACACGACACTAACGACGCGACAATTAACGTGACGATATGTTTTTATTTACAACATTTACATGGATCACAAGTACATTGCGGTTGACATTTACAACAACATTTTTTATTAAATATTTTTTTTATTAAAATAAAAATTTTACGAAGAGGGCACATAATTTTTTTTTATTATAACGCAAGAAAAAATTATTTTACCAACATAATATATTCTTCTATATTATTTAAATTTTGAACATTATTCGTATTATGAACATTGTTTTTATTTTGTAAAAGATGTTTAAATTCTATTTCATCGACAAGTTCATTAATATCTTGTATTTTAAAATTAATATTAGTTATTTCGTGTTCTAATTTGGAATATTTAATAAAAAGTGTTTCAAATTTTTTATCAATATCTTTTTGTTTTTGTTTATTTGAATAATTAAAATAAAAATAGGATATTGCTATAGACGTAAAACTGTTAATCAACAATATAAATAATTGTTTAGTAGTAGACATTAAAATAACAAAAGAAAAAAAAATTAAAAAAAATGAAAAACATTTAAAAAAAACTATTTAATATAAAAATGACAAAGACATTTTTGTTAAAAACAAAATCCGAAAATAACATTCAATTATATAAAAATCACACTACTTATCACCAAGGAGATTCTGGTCTTGATTTATTCATTGTAAATGATCAAGTAATTGAACCTCACGAAACAGTATTAGTAGATTTAGGAGTTCATTGTCAATGTCGATCTTTAAGTGCATGTGTATGGAGGTGGTTGACTGGTAATTCATATAATTATCATTCGTATTATTTAATGCCGCGATCAAGCATTTATAAAACACCTTTGTTAATGAGAAACTCGATTGGATTAATTGATGCGGGTTATCTTGGTTCTATTAAAGCGCCATTTTACAATACATCTGATAGACCATTCAAGTTAAACAGAGGTGATAGATATGTTCAATTAGTTAATTCTAATTTGGAACCTATTAAATTCAAGTTGGTAAATGAATTAAGAAAAACGGAAAGAGGAGAAGGTGGCTTTGGATCAACGGGTAAATAAATAAAAATGATTTTTAATATTAATTTTTATAAATAACAAGATTAATATTAAGTGAATATGGATATGGATATGGATATATATGTTGATTATTCTTGGCAAGAATCAGTAATAGATTATATACGTATTCAAGGAGATGGATATTGCGCTCTTTTAAAAGGTCCTAAAGGTTGTGGTAAAAGTCATTTAGTATATTTAGATCCGGATATTATTTTCATTGAAGAAGATAATTTATACAATACAGAAAAAGAAATAATACAAACATTAATGTACATATCTAAAAAATCTAATTCAAAAATCATATTAATATGCAATGACGCTCAACACACGCAATTTAAAGAAACTGATTTAAATGTTGTTTATTTTAATAATAACGACATTATTTTAGAAGAATTTTAAATTAAGATGCAGTATATCTACAAATCATATTAATATAATGTGTCGCAGTTGACACACTTTGGAATTTTATTAATGCTTTTGTTGTTCCAACAATACCTACACCAATAATATTAAATAAGGGAATAATATTTGTATCATCTGTATATCCAGATGCTTGTATAATAATTTCTCCTCTATCCGTAAATGCATTTGTTCTATCAGGTACACTAAATTCAAATTGACAATTTTGACTAGAACTAGTAGGAACGACTTTTACATTAAAAGATAATATAGATTCATTTGAAACAACAATAGCTTTTAAATTAGTAGTACTTAAAATACTAGTACCAACTGTATTTGAAAATGTTACAACCGGTATACTTGTAGATCCAGATGCTACAAGACTTCCTGAAACAAATACATTACCACCAATAAACAAATCCTTATTAATACTTACACCACCTTGAACAGTTAATGCACCGCCACTTGATACATCCGAACTATTTTCTGTATTTTTAATTGTAATACCACCAGATACAATTAATGCACCTGTTGTTGAACTTTTAGAATGATCCGTTGAATAAATATAAACATTACCAGCTTGTACAATTCTCATTCGTTCAATAGCATTATCTGTACTAAATTTAATATGACCATTAGTACCTCCAGCATTTCCACTATAAATATGAATGTCGCCCGGAGTAGAACTATGACTATTACCATATAGATTGATTCTTGAAGCAACAGTAGAATTATTACTGTTACTTGATCCTCCTTGAATACCAATAAAACCAGAATTTGAATCTGTAGATATATAATTGTTCATTTGTAAAGTTAAAGGACTAGTTATATTACTTGTAGTATTTATACCTATACTTCCTGTTGTTGTAATAGTTATAGCTTTTGTAGAATTAAATGGATCACTACCATTAGTTGAAAATGTCAATGACATAAAATTAGTCTCCTTTAATACACCAAATCTATTATTAGAATTTGTTTCCATAAAATCAATATATGAATAAGATCCTGATGTATTTTGTAACTTAATACCTGATACATTTTTATTTATATGCAAGGCTTCATCTATTGTAAAGGTATTTGTACCAATACCAATATTATTACCAACATATAACCCTTTATTAACACTTGCCCCACCTGCAATAGTTAAAGCCCCACCTTGCGTATAATTACTACTATCTACAGTATTCATAATTCCTAATCCTCCTCGTACTACTAATCCACCTGATGAAGCATTTGTAGAAGCAGATGTATCATAAACATCTAAATGTTTAATAGACAAATCTACATAATCATATTCTACTATAGTTTGATCATTTTCATTTAGATACATGTACGCAGCTTTAAATTTTTTATCATTATAATCAAAGTACATTGATACATATTGTGTATTATAGAAATAAACAGTATCTCCCATAGACGGATTTTGAGTTGTCCAAGGCGTTTCTATTTCAGCTACACGTTGAGCACCATTATATGATACAATTTTTCTCACTTGGTTTATACTTGACCCAGTTCCTACTTTAATCCACCATCCTACATAATAACTATCAGTAGCATTTGCTGATGTACTAAATTTAATTTGCGTAGATGTTACAGTACTTTGATTAGGTAAAGTATCAACATATATATAAGAATCTGTTACAATTTCGCCTGTTCCAGTATTATTTGCATTTTGATATCGCTGGAAAATAAAACCTAAATCCTTTGATGAAGTTGAATTATAACCTATAACAGGCATATTATCTACAACTCGCAATGAAGACCCTTCAATTGTAAGATCACCTAAAGAATAATTTAATGAAGCTCCTGTACTATTAGATGTTACATATACTTGTGACCAAGAATTAATATATCCACTACTTGAACCATTTGGCTCCCCATTATACCCCTCATTAACTATATTAAACGCATTTCCGCGCTTACCATTTACTTCAATATTAGTAATACTATTAGAAGGTGATAAAGTGAAAACGTGAACTTTATTACTTGAATCTTTATAAACATATACTTTAAAATTATTATATGTCCCATAAGTATTATGTTTTACAGTACAACTTGGTTCATTTACAAAAATAGACACCTTTACACCATATATATCCGATCCATTACTATTTATAAAATTAATATCACTATAAGATATACTAGATGTATCATTAACAATTCCTATATATGTCCATAAATTTCCAGTTGTTAAATTGTTAATAGTATCTATTAATACATTTCCCTTGTATTTTGCATTACCTTGTATAACAACATTTTGCATATTCGTTTGACCACCTATATATACATCTGATCCAATACTTGCACCACCTTGAATAGTTAATGCACCACCATTTGTTACACTTGTACTATTACGTGAACTTTTAATACTAATACCACCATTACTTATCAATGCACCACTTGATAAATTAATAGAATCTTGTGTTGAGTTCAACGTTAAATCAGTTAAATTAAAAATTCCATTTATTGTTACATCTCCACCTAACACAGTTCCTCCTGATACAACCAATGCATTACCATTCGTAGTAACACAATTTATACTTAATCCACCTGACATTTTTAATGCTCCTTGTGTAGATGAAGATGAAGGTGTAGTATTTGTTAAAGATACAATTCCATTTATAGTAGTACCACCACTAACAACTAAACTGGATACAGTATCATAATTAGATGTTAAATTAAGAATGCTATTAACAATAATAGATGATGATGTAATATTAGTCGTTTGGAAATTACTTGAAGAAATGTTAATAATATTAGAACTAGTAACTTGCAATACATTAGTATATAATGTGTTTCCTACAATAAGATCTTTATCAATATAAGCACCACCAGGCGTTGATAAACTTGCGTTTGAAATATTAGTTGCATTTGTTGTACTTGTTAAATTTATTTTAGAAGC
>Ga0209298_10000566_pt1 | contig 24685 bp, 29 predicted proteins | sample S_140806_EF_Meta_FD_187325 | JGI IMG/M metagenome (GOLD analysis project Ga0209298, IMG submission 187325) | Freshwater microbial communities from Lake Simoncouche, Canada to study carbon cycling - S_140806_EF_MetaG (SPAdes) (version 2) | ecosystem: Environmental > Aquatic > Freshwater > Lake ...
ACTCTGAAAGACGTACATTGTCAACCCAGCGAGTTCTTCTAAGCCGGAAATGGCTGATTGCACCCGATCTTAACACGAGATTGACGCTGGAATCAACTGCCTTGCAATGGATGTTGGTTCCTCAGCAGGCCCTATTTATAGCGGTGGGAGCGGCCACAGCGGGATATTAAAATCGTGATCGTCTCGCTCAGGCGCAGCTCATAGGACACCCGGCCAGAGCCCAGATGGGCGCCGTCGCAGAACCAGCTCTGACGGCTGCGACCACATCTGCACAGCTGATGCACTCTTGCGGGCAGTTCCAGCGGCTCCGTGCCTGGGGTGGCGGCAGTTGGATCAGAGATAAGCTCAGCCCTCCAATTGAGGCCTGAGCCCAGTGTGGAACAGCTGCATCCTTGGTCTGTTGGGGCGATCCTGCTGTTGCGGCTGTATCCGGGGAACCAGCTCAATCAGCCACAGTGAAGTCAGATAACGCGCTGGAAAGAGAGGAGGTACATCCCTTGGTGCTCACCGGCCATAAGCCATGAGGCCAAATCTCGCGTCTCGTCACGGCCCAGGCTGGCGACCACCAGAGGACCGACGGCGCCGAATGAACGCCCATACCTGCTGTGGCCAATGCTTGGGTAGGTCGCCGCTCGGCAGGTTCAAGGTCAACATCGAGCGAAGCAGGGGCCAGCCATCGTTGAGGCTGAGGACCATCAGATGCCCGACTACAGCAAGGGTCAGCACCAGCCAGCTGGTGAGATGAAGGTGGTACCAGAACTGATTGAGATCTCCGTCCGTCAGCCAGTCGTCTTCCATCGGCAGGCCACTGAGCACAGCAGCTGCCAAGCTCAGCAGGGCGGCCGTATTGGTCAGGCGCTGCCAGGCCGACAGAGATCCCACCATCCGGCCCAGATCGGCCGGATGGAACAGACGGCAGACACCGAGGGTGAGTGAGTAAAGGGCAAATTGAACCAGCACCCACTGCAGAAGACCGCTTTGGGAAACTCTGATAAAGACGGCTTCATCGAAAGAATCTAGTCTCATTCTCCTCAGTGAGACGATAATGAGCGAATTTTGCCCGGATTTTGCTCACAGCAGTCCCTGCAAGGAGGTTCAGGCAGTTTGCACCACGCGTTTTGCTTGATTTCTGGATAATTATCGATCCTTAGACACACTAAGCCCTTGTATCACGCTGGATCGGGTATTCGCTCCCGCACCATCCAGAGATTTGCCAGGGCAAACAGCAGCTTCAGTTTGAGGTCGTTCTTTCGGATGCCTCGGTAAAAGACCTTCCGGAAACCAAACTGGCATTTAATGATCCGAAAGGGATGCTCCACTTTGGCGCGGAAGTGGGCTTTCGCCGTCTCAATCAGATCTAGAAGCCTGCCATCTGGTGTATCTGGAAGCACTCTGCGTTGGCCAGGCTTCATGGCAATTCTGAAATCAGCTTGGCAGTCCTGGAAATCGTCACATTTCTCGATGCCGATGTGGCCTACACCGCCGTAGATGAGGCGTTCATCCCCATGAAGCCGGGCTGGTGCTGTGTTCAGTTCATGCACGTTGGCGGCGGTGCTCTCAACAGAGTGGACCAGGCCAGATGCGGCATCAACTCCAATGTGGCAGCGCATTCCAAAGAACCATTGCTTACCCTTGGCCACCGAGTGCATTTCGGGATCCCTCTCCTTGCGCTTGTTCTAGTGCCTCCGGCACGCTCTGCCTGCGGCATCGGTAGGTTGGAACTGGGGGCATTAATGATCGTGGCATCAAGGATCGTGCCTTCCCTCAGCATCACTCCCCTCTCCCTCAGCATCTGGTTCACACCGTCGAGGATCTGCTCCGCGATCCGGTGCTCTTCCAGCAGATGGCGAAAGTTGAGGATCGTGGTCTCATCAGGGATCCTCCCTTCTATCGTCTCGATTCCGGCGAAGCGGCGGAAGCAGGGCGTAACGATCAACATCTCCTCCATCAGTGGATCTGAAAGCGTGAACCACTGCTGCAGCAGATGGATCCGCAGCATCACGTCCAAAGGAATCGGGGGACGGCCTCCTTTGCTGGACGGCTTGTGATACACGGGCTTGATCAAGGCCAGAAACGCTTCCCAGGGAACCGTGATCTCCATCACGTCCAAGAAGCGCTGACGTCGCGTCCTCTTTTTGGCGAAGATCTGCTCTTAGTCCGAAAAGCCCAGCTGGAGGGGGTCGGCCATCCGTTCCAGTCTCAGTCTTGGACCTGGATTGATTTTAGCGGGTTTTTCAGGGGTTCCCTAGATCACCGTGAAGGTCGATCACCTGCTCCGATCCCCCGAGTGGCAGGCGACCAAACCGGCCGTCGTAGTGGTTGTAAATGAGAAAGCCGGTGAACGAGGCTACCCCGGCCACTGCAGCGGCCACGCCATGCAGCAGACGGAGCAAAGAGGGCTGATAGGGAGTCGCCAACGTCACTCATCAACTCGCCACAGTATCGCCAACGTTGGGATTGGGAAGTCTCCGTTCATCTCAAAATGCCACAACCTCTGAGCCGCCATGGAACTCGCGCGCGCGGTCACTTCGCGAAACTTGTGGACAGGAAAAAAGAGCGTAAAGGACACACTCCAGGACCAGCTCCTTGTATGGATGATATGCAACGCAACTTCATCGTCAGGGGATCGGCTATGGCGTGGCGAATGGTGATTCTTCCTGTTCCTCATCCTTGCCCCAGCCCAGGATCATGCCAGCCACGGGAATGGCCAGGAACACTCCAAGCAGACCCGCCAGAGGCTCGCCCACGAACAGTGCAAAGAACAGCACCACCGGCTGGATCTCAAGGGCCCGTCCCATCACCCGCGGATGGATCAGATTGTCCTGGATCTGCTGAAGAACCACCGAGGCGATCACCACCTGCAGGGCCAGCCACTGGCCCTGGGTAAGGAACACCAAGGTGGCAGCTACGATCACACCGAGGGTGGCACCGATGCCTGGGATAGCATCCAGCACACCCACCACAATTGCCAGCACCAAGGAGAACTTAACACCCAGTACAGTGAAGACCAGGAGACTGGCCAGGCTCAGAAAGATCATCAGCGTGATCTGCCCACGCAGAAAGCCCAGCACGTTTTCTGAACGCTTCGGTCAAAGCGGCCGCGCACGTCATTCGGCAACAGGCGCAAGAGCTGGCGCCAAGTGACTCCATTGTCGAGGAGCATGTAGACCACGATCACGACCAGAAAAACGCTACCAAAGACGCTGGTAAAGGCTCCACCGACCATTCCTAGGCCCTTTCCGAGACTGTCGCGCAAAAGCTCAATCAGCTGAGAGGGACCAATCGTTTTCAGGAAACTGTGAAAGGGCAGATCTGGACTCTGAAAGGCCAGAACGAGATCATTGAGCAGGCCGGTACATTGGTTGACCAACTGAAAGCCAAGCACCCTCACAAACAGGCTCACCAAACCGATGGACCCCATCACGGTGAGCAGAATCGCCAAGCTTTTCCCGCAACCCAGGCGCACCAACCGACGTACTGGGAAGTCCAGCAGCACTGCCATAGTCGCCGCTGCAATGAACAGGGTGAGCACCGCTTGGAAATAATCGATCAGCTTCACCACACCCCAGCCACAGGCAAGCACCAACAGGAAGTGCAGCAGGGCCGAGTTGTGTAGCCGCTGCCAGGTAGGACTGTTGCAGTCGTTCATGAAAGTTGACGGTGAAAGGTACGAGTGGCGGCCATAAGTTTGAGCAGAGTCGTCAATTCACAAGGTAATTGTTCAGCAGGGGTAAGGCTCATTGCGAGCATCGGCCCTGCTGACCCCTTGACGGCAGATCGATCCCCGGCTGCATCACAGGCAGAGACCGCCTGTGATGAGCGCACCTCCGACCGGGATTCCAGAAGCGGATTGGCTTTCTTGGCCACCCAAGGCCAGACCGTTCATCCAGGCCCAGCAGCAGGAGGTCGAACAGCTCCGCGGCCACTCACCGCCCTGGCCGTTCATGCCCGGCTGCGGCTGATCCCCACCCTCACCGACGACAACCTGAACGGCCTGGCCTGGCACATCCGCGGCATCACCGCCCTGGCGATCGCCTTCGTGGTGGTGGGTGCCCTGATCAGACTGGGAGGCCTGGGCTGAGCCGTGGTGGCACCCCAGGGGGGGGCACTAGGCAGGCAACACGAGCAGCAGCAGGCGGTTGCCCTCTGGGTCCAGCAGCCAGGCCTCGGCGCCAAACGATTCCTGGCGCGGCGGATCCTCCGCGCTGGCGCCCAGGTCGAGTGCCGTGGCGATCCAGGCGTGGAGCAGCGCAAGGGTGACTGTTCCATCCGCCTGACGTTGCAGGCACAGCCCAAGTCGCCCCAGCTGCCGAGGTTGGGGCCGACTTCGCGATGGCCCATACACCTCCAGCCAGCCGCCAGTTGGCCAGGGCAGCCGCCAGTGGCTGGGGCTCAGCCCAGGCTGCGGCTCAACCTCCAGCAGGGCGCCGTAGAAGCGGGCCAGGGCGGCCGCAGCGGCACATCGGGACCGTGGCCGCCTGATTCAGCCGCAGCTCATAGGACACGCGCTCGCTGCCGAGGTGAGCGCCATCGCAAAACCAGCCGTGCTGGCTGCGGCCGCAGCTGCAGATCTGGTGCAGTCCGGCCGGCAGATCCAGCGGCTCAGGGCCAGAGGCGGAGGCTGCTGGTTCCGCCATGGGTGATTTGCCCTCCAGTTGATGCCGACACCCACTTTGGTGCCGGTCATCCGATCCTCCAGATCCCCTGGATCGAGGCAAAGGGAACGGCGTGGTCTATGGCGGACTGCTGGAGCCTGGCGAAGCGAGCCCGCGTTAAGACTTGATTGCAGCAGGCATTTTTATTGTCAAAAAAAGACCGCCATAGTGGTAGGGTGCAGAGAAGGATTACGATTTGTCAAAAGTCGTGAATCATCAGCTCCACTGAGCTAAAATTATGAAGTATTTTAATAAATACACTGGCAACATTAAACCACCAAGCAGAGCAATGCAATCTATTAAACAGTGAACTAATTTCAAAGTAAAGATTAGATCATTCACCATGTAAATTTATGTAAATGGTGACAAAAATGGATCGCAACACATACCTCGACAAGAAAAAACATAGCTATTCACAGGAAAATCCGATGCATTCGCCATCCTTTCCAGATGATTTTTCGGACAGTGACATTCTGGGTGGCTTAGATCAAAAACGTTCTTCTCGCAAGCGAAAAAGCCGCTCGAAAAGCAGGGAACTCTTTTGTCCAGCCCATCCTGAGCAGCGGGTTAGTGGTAACGGCGGCAAATATTTTTTACACCTCGTTGATTCAGAGGCTCTGCGCCAGCGCGGGATGAGCGACAAGCGGGCCAAGCTGGTGATTCAGGCCTATCCGGTGTTGGTGTTGAGCAACGAATGGCTGGAAGAGTTGTTCTGTCCCCAATGCGGCAGCACCCACTGGTGCCATGTGGTGCGACACGACCGGGTGGTGCATACGGTGCGCTGGGCACCGCGGGAGTTGTGGGAGCAGGTGGCCCATGTGGATCCCTGTGTGCCCAATCCGAGCGTGAGCGAGTTCAGCCGGCGTTCGGCTCGACGGCCGAATGCGTTGCGGAGTGACGGCAAGCGTTATTACGACGCTTGAGCGCTCAAGGGCGCCAAGTGTGAATACCACATGGGGTGTGATGCAGGGCTTGGCCAACTAACGAGCAACGATGTAAGTCCCGAAAATTGGCTGGAACACGATCATTAATCAATAAGCGTTCCGAGAGCGCAGCTTAAATACGGTGCGTAGCAAGATCTGTAGATCCTTGATCAAAGACCATTCCCGTTGGTAGCGAAGATCGGCCTCCACCCGGCGGGCCATGGCGTTGAGTTCGGCAGTTTCGCCCCGCCAGCCCTCCACCTGGGCCAGCCCCGTCATCCCCGGCTTGAAGGAGTGGCGCTGCATGTAGCCGGGAATGAGGTTGCGATAGTACTCGTTGTGGTCCACGGCGTGGGGGCGAGGTCCTACCAGGCTCATCGAACCATCGAGCACATTGAAGAGCTGGGGGAGTTCATCGAGCGACCAGCGTCGCAGAATGCGGCCTAAAGGAGTCACGCGGGGATCACCGCGGCGGGCTTGCTGCAACCCGGGGGTGGCCCCATCTTCGGTGACGGTCATGGTGCGGAACTTGAGCATGTTGAACGGACGCCCATCCAGCCCGTAGCGGGTCTGGGCGTAGAACACGGGCCCGGAGCTGGTGATGGCCACCAGCAGGGCGATCGCCAGCAGGAGAGGCGCCAGCAGCACCAGGACCACGGAAGCCCCCACCAGATCCAACAAGCGCTTGATGCGGTGGTCGATGAACGAGCCCTCCTGCCCCCAGAGGTTGATGGTGAAGGCATCGCCGAGCTGGCCGACCTCAAATTGCATGGAGGAGTTGGCCCACCAGGGGAGGTAATAGACGGGCTTGCAGGTGTCGCCGAAAAAACGCAAAACCTGATCGAAGGAGAGATCGGCGGAGGAGAGGTAGCTGAAGTAGATCTGATCCACATCGTGGCTGTTGAGCCAGAGGCGCATCTCCCGCAGGCCCCCGGAGCACGGGAGCATGGAGGGCGGCAGGTGCATTGGCTCGCTGTAGGGAGCTTGAAACCAGGCCACCAGGCGGAGGCCAATCCAGGGGAGCTGCTGGAGCTTGCGATGAAAGCCGATGGCCTGGGAGGGAGTGCCCCAGAAGACGATGGTGCGGGTGTTTCCCCCCCGGATGCGGTGCCAACGCAGAAGCTTGCGACTGCCCACATGCAGCACCAGCAGCAGCCCCCAGCCCCCGAGGGCCCAAAGGGTCATGTCCAGGCGGGAGAAGTTGGCCGACACCTTGAGGAGAAAGCCCAGAAGAAGCAGTGCGGTGAGCACCAGGGCCCAGCTGGTGCTCACCTGGAGCACGAGGGTCCAGAGGGACGTTTGGCGGTAGCTGCGATAAAGCTTGCCGGTGGGAAGAATGAGCGCCGTAAGCAGAAACATCGTCAGCGCCTGGCTGGGCAGTGAGACGCCTGAACCGGATGCAGCCGCCAGGAAGAGGGCCGTGATCAGGGTGGGATCCAGAACCCGCATCAGACGGTTGAGATCCTTGCCGTAGAGACGAAGAAGCCCTCCAGAAAAACGCCCACGCTTAGGGTGTTGACTGGGAATATCATCAAGGAGTGAACTGGGGATGCGCATTTTGCTCTACGGAATCAATTTTGCCCCTGAGCCGGTGGGCATTGGGAAATACACTGGAGAGCTGGCCGCCTGGCTGGGGAAGCAAGGTCACCAAGTAAGCGCTATCACTGCCCAGCCCTACTTTCCCGGCTGGAGCCTAGGAAACGGCAACAAGACTGTGAGAAATCGTTATGGCACAGAGTGCCTCTCTGGTGTGGTGGTGCTGCGGTGCCCTCTATGGGTGCCGCGCCGGCCCAGTGGAATCACGAGATTGGTGCATCTGGCGAGCTTTGCCCTCACGAGCCTGCCGGTGCTCCTGGCCCAACGGCGCTGGCGGCCCGATGTGGTGATCACGGTGGCGCCGGCCTTTCTCTGCGCCCCGGGGGCCCTGCTGTTGCAGCGTCTGTGTGGAAAGGGATGCCAGGGTTGGTTGCATATTCAGGATTTCGAGTTGGATGCGGCCTTCGAGCTGGGGATGCTGAAGGGGAAATGGCTGCGGGGGCTGGCGGAGGGCTGGGAGCGAAGAACCATGCGGGGATTTGATCGGGTGAGCACGATCAGCGCGGCGATGGTGCAGCGGGCCCAGCAGAAGGGGGTAGAGGCCAGGCGAATGGTGTTACTGCCAAACTGGGTGGATCTAGAGGCGATCCAGCCCCAGGGCCCCGGGGAGGCGCCGGCGAATCCCTACCGGCGGGAGCTGGGGGTGCCAGAGGGATCGGTGGTGTTGCAGTATTCGGGCTCGATGAACAAAAAGCAGGGGCTGGAGCTGCTGGTGGCGGTGATTCAGCAGCTGGCGGATATGCCCAACCTGCTGTGGCTGTTAGCGGGGGAGGGCCCCACCAAGGCGGCGCTGATCAAGGCCACGACGGGGCTGGCGCATGTGCGGGTGCTGCCGCTGCAACCAGTGGAGCGGCTGAATGATTGGCTCAACCTGGCGGATGTGCACCTGCTACCCCAGAAGGCCGGGGCGGCGGATGTGGTGTTGCCCTCGAAGCTGCTGGGGATCCTGGCGAGCGGGCGGCCCGTGGTAGCTAGCTCCCCAGCGGGTAGCGAGCTGGGCGACCTGGCGGAGCAGGCGGGCCTGCGGGTGGATCCGGAAAAACCGATCGCCTATGCGGCGGCGGTGCGGCGCCTGGTGAACGATGGAGCACTCCGGCAACGGCTGGGCGGGAGGGCCCGGATGCTGGCGGAGGAGCGCTTCGGGGAGGAAACGGTGTTGCGACAGCTGGAACAAAAACTGGAGGCACTCGTGGCCCCCCGGGCGATTAGGTCAAGCACGCAATGGGCCCCAGACTAAAACCGCCCCTGAAGGCGATAAAGCAAGATGGCGGCCGTTTCGCGGAGAGCCAGGCGGTTGCGTTCGGTGGGCCCCAGGGCGGGGAAGGCAGCGAGGGGGGTGACCTGGAGGTTCTGATGGCGAAAGGCGGCGGTGCCGCGGGCAAGCTGCCAGGGGTCGGTAATCAGGAGCACGGGGGAGTCGGGGTGGTGCTGGCGAAGCCAAGCGGCCGTGCGGGTGGCGTTCTCCCAGGTGGTGCGGGCGCAGGAATCGCCGGCCACCAGGGAAGGGGCCACACCAAGGGCGAACAGGCGCTCTGCCGTGGCCCGTTCATCGCCGGACACATAGGCGGCTACCGCCTGCCCCTGGCGAAGCCGGCCAGCGGCAGCCTCGGTCGTCGCGGCGGCGATGGCGGAACCACGGCCCACCAGCACGGCAACGGGCTGGGCCCCGTCCGCCGGTGCGGAGGGTGGCACCTGGGCCATCAACCAACCGCTGAGCAGGGTTGTAGCAAAAGGGCTGTAAAGCACACTGAGGGCGAGGGGTGCCAGCAGGGCCACAGCCGGTAGCGCCAGGCGTGGGAGTTGCCACCACCAAGCCAGGAGCAGAGCGAAAGCCCCGACCAACGGCAGCAGAAGTGCGGGGGTGAGCAGCAGGGTGAGCACCGGTTCGCGCAGCTCAAACCAGACCAGGGGTGAGGGCGGGCAGTTTTGCCATTGCATCAAACTTCGGCCGTAATTTGTGGTTGGCGACTCAGGCGGTATCGCCGTATTCACGGAGGAGGGCCATTAGGTCGACGAGTCGGCGGCGGGTGGCATCGCCTGGGTTGAGCTGAAAGTCGAATTGGGCCGCAAGGCATCGATCTGCGCGGATTCGCTCCTCAGCAGCTCGATCTCGTTCTCGAGCTGCTTCATCCGCTGCTCGTGCTGCATCTTGCGCTGCTCGTTATGTTGCATGCGCTGCTCGTAGCCGGGATCCCGTCGCCAGTTGAGCGTCTGCAACCGCAACCGCCATGGAGGCAGCGATGAACCAGACACCCCATTGCTGGAGGAGCTGGAGGGTGGCCCCTGCTGGGAAGGAGATGTGGTCATTAGGAGGACTGCAGGGCGATCAGGGCGATCACGATGCCGCCCAAGGCTTGGAGCCATCCCTAGCGATCGAGAACTCGGTGGGTGGTTGTTTGTGCCCTTAGGAGGCAAAGGATTTTTGAACACCAGATGTGGTGTGATGGCCACGCCCCCTGTGCCAGCCGCGATCCTGTGGTGGCAAAGGCGGCGGCCCCATTCAGCGGCCCGTCTGGGCCAGTTGGCGCTGATGGATGGCGGCACGAATCGTGCGGGTGACGGAGAGGGCGGAGTTGCTGATCTCATACCGCTCCAGGAAACAGCGGCGGGCCTGGGTGGCCATGGCGGCGCGGGCGGTGGGATCGAGGGCCAACCAGCGGCCCAGGAGGTTGGTGATGCCGGCGACGGTGTCGTGCTCCACCAGGCCGGCACCGGCGGCGGCGATATCAGCGGCGATGTTCACCGGATGGGTGAGGAGCACGGGGATGGAGCAGGAAAGGGCTTCGGCGACGGCGATGCCGAAATTTTCCTGGTGGGAGGGGAGCACGAAGGCATCAGCGGATTGGAAGGCGCCCCACTTCTGGCCGCCCTGGATCATGCCGGTCCAGTGGAGGGAGGAGCTGATGCCAAGGCGCTCGGCCAGGCGTTGGAGCTGGGTGGCGTAGGAGCCGCTGGAAGGTCCAGCCAGCACCAGCACCATGGAGGCCGGATCCCAGAGGCCCTCGGCCTGGAGGGCGGCGATGGCGCGGAAAAGCAGGTCGGGGCCCTTCTTGGGGGCGACGCGACCGAGAAAGAGCAAGCGCTGGCGGCCGGCGATGGCGGGGTGGGCCTCGAGAAATGCGGTGGCGTAGTCGTGGATGGTTTGGGGAATACCTTGAGTGCCGAAGGCCACCACCACCTCATGGCAGTCGTAGAGCCAAAAAGATTGGCGGGCGAGGAGCCGCTCCTGGTCGCAGGTGAAGCAGACGGCATCGGCCTGCCGCAAGGGCAAGTACATGGCCCAGGGCCAAAAGAGCCATTTCTTGAGGTGCTTGAGGGGATATTGGCGACGGAACCAGGGGTCCAACATGCCGTGGGGAAAGACGAGAAAGGGGGTAGCGGTGCCGCACACGGCCAGGTAGGCGGCGAGGAGATGGAAATCCCAGATGCCGTTCACCACCACGGCGTCGTAATAGTGGTGATGGGCCCGAAGCCAGCGAAGGAGGGTAAGGGGAAAAAAGCGATCAATCCAGGAGCGGCGCAGGGGCTCAACGGGCACCTCGGGGAAGGCGAGGTAGGGCGCACCGGGGGTGTCGAGGGAGGCGATCTGCAAGGTATCGCCGAGGGCATGATGGGCGGCGGCTATCTGCCGGACCGCCTCAATCGGTCCACCACCGACTGGATTTACGGATTGAATGACGTGGAGAATCCGCAAGGGTATGGAGTGGGATCTGCTCAATTCGGAGAGGGAGGACTTGGAAGATGTGCATCTGTAATTTGGCTCTTCTGGCGCAGGGCGGTGAGCCCTCTCGGGCTATCATCGGATGGTCTGGCCAATTCCACCACCAGCCCGGGGCAAGCGACCGAACTGAGCACCGAGCCATCATCCAAATGAAAGGCGGTGGAGCTGTCAAAGACCTTCCAGCCTCCCTGCTGATCGGCCCAGAGCAGCAACCGCATCACCAGCCGGGAGTGACGAGCGCCGGATTCACTGCCAGTGGGGGTCAAGGCGATCAGGCGCCCATCGGCCGCGAGCTCGAGCACGGCATCCGGATTGGACTGGCACACCTGCGCGAACTGCTCGGGGCTAAACTTAATTTTATAAGGATTAGATCAGGCCACGCCTTCAGCGAAGGCGGAAACAGGGTGCTGGAGCGGTCCAGACCTGACTCCACCTGCCGGAGTAGTTCCCGATCAGGACAATTAGCCGACAGGGCGCGCTAACGTCGAGAAATATTCCTGATCGGTAAATTCCAGGACCCCATGGCGTCGATCTGTTCTTTCGTTCCCGAACGAGATCGCGCGGGCTGTGGGAGCTGGGTCATGATCCGCTCGGTTCAGGACCTGGGGGCAGCCTTGCGGGTGGCGCGCAAGGCGCTGGGTCTCACCCAGGCCGATCTGGCCTTGGCGGCCGGGGTGGGTCTTCGCTTTGTGGTGGAACTGGAAGCGGGCAAACCAACAGTGCGCCTGGAGCTGGTGTTGCGGGTGATCGACGCCTTGGGTGGCACCCTTCAGCTAGGTGATCTCGCGATGCCGATCAGCCAGGGCGAGGGACGTCAGGGCGAGGAAACCCATGGTCAGTGAGATCGCCCAAGCGCTGGAGGTTTGGTTGCTGGGCGAGCGCGCAGGAACGCTCTGGCTGAAGGGTGGTGAACTGCAGTTTCAGTACAACGCGCTGTGCCTCGGGCAGCCAGGGGCGATTCCTCTTTCGCAGAGCCTGCCCCTGCAGGCGGAGCCGTTTGCCGATCAGATATGCCGACCCTTTTTCTCCGGGTTGCTGCCTGAGGGGCAGCTCAGGCACCGGATTGCCCAGCAGTGCCAGATCTCCCAATCGAACGACTTCGGTCTGCTGGCTGCGATCGGGGGTGACTGTGCGGGCGCTGTGAGCCTGGCGGCTGGCGATGAAGCCACGGTGCCTGCCGCCGTGGAATGACTGGTATTGCTTGTGCGTCGCTACGACCGCCGCCTCGGCGACGTTAAGCAGGAGCTAAGGCTGCGTCAGGAGGATTTCTGTCAGGCGCTGGGCGTTCCGCCGGAGCTGAAGTATCAGCAAATACAGCTTCAGTGAGGTAGAGGTGCTCCATTGGGATCGCTTTGCCGAAGCAGCAGGACTGTCCCAGGCCCAGACAAGAAAACGGGTGGTGCGTCTGACTGATCGAAAGGATTGTCAGCTTGATCGAGCAGCGTTGCGCACTGACGTTGCGCCGATTCAGCGAAAGCTGAGGGATCTGGTTGTGGCCGCCGTAGGAGGCTGGGCCAGATGCGGGGCTGAGCGTGCGGCTGAAGAGGTGATGCCTGGTGCGAGCAATCAGCCAGTCGGGGGCAGGGCGACATGCTGCTGCTCCAGCTCTCGCAGCCGGCAGGCGATCTGGGTGAAGTAGCCAGCCTTGAGGAGGCAGAAGGCGAAGCCGACGCCGCCATCGCGCCAGCCGCCCATGATGAAGAAGCTGCCAAGGAAGAAGGCCAGGCCTCCCCAGGGGGAGGTGATCAGGCGGTATTTGAGGCGCTGGTGGGGCTTCCAGCTGGCTCTGGCCTGGGGATCGTGGCGATGGCTAAAGAGGCGCTGGGCTTCCCAGGCAGCGTAGTCGTTGTGCTTGCGCAGGTAGCTGTCGATGCCGCGCAGGTCGCGGTGGTCGATGCGGCTGCGGATCAGGCCCACCGAACCGGCCACGATGGGATGTTCGTGAACCTCCATGTCGCAGACCGACCAATGGTCTTCCTCGATGCGCTCGTATTCAACCTCGCCCACGCGGAACAGGGCAAGTTTGCGCAGGGGATAACCGCCGCGCAGGCGGCGGCCGAGGAAATAGTTGGTGTAGCTGAGCAAAAAGCCCTGATGATTGGTGTCCTGCAGGGCCTCGGCGATCTCGCGCTTCACCTGGGGCGAGAGAATCTCATCGGCATCGAGGAACAACACCCAGGGCGTGGTGGGGGTGTGGTGGCGCAGGAACCAGTTGCGCTTCTTGGGGAAGCCACCATCCCAATTGAAATCAATCACCTCGGCGCCATGGCGGCGGGCCACTGCGGCGGTGGCATCGGTGCTGGCTGAATCGATCACCACTACATTGCTGGCGAAATCAGGGCCTATGGCCTTCAGGCAGACGCTCAGGTTGCGCTCTTCGTTGCGAGCGGGGATGGCGATGGTGAGGTCTGGCAAGCATTTAGGCATACAAGTATGCTTTAAGCACCCTGGCTGGATTGCCGGCGACTGTGGTGGCGGACGTCACGTTTCGGGTCACCACGGCACAGGCGCCGACGATCGCCCGTTCTCCAATCCGCACGCCGGGCAGCAGGAAGGCGCGGGCGCCGATAAAAGCATCGGCGCCGATCTCGATTGGCGCAGTTTGCAGGGGCCAGTGGGGATCGCAAAGATCATGGGTGCCGGTGCATAGGTAGGCCTCCTGGGCCACACAGGCGCCGGCGCCGATCTCCACCGCCCCGAGGCAGTAGGCGTGGGCGCGGTCGCCGAGGCAGGCCTTGTTGTGCATCGTGAGGTTCCAGGGGTGATCGATGCGCGCCCGCTGATGCACAAACGGCCGGCCATGGAGCGTGGCCCCGAAGCAGCGAAGGACCACTAGGCGCCAGGGGTTGCAGGGTTTTGGGGTCCAGGAGCAGAGCAGCGGCCAGGTGTATTCCCAGAGCAGCTGGCGCAGACGGTGACGACGGCTCCAGGGGCTGGCGTAGCGGCTGGCCTGGGCGTGGGTGTGCATCAAGTCTGGCGCTGCTGGATCAGGGCCTTAAAGCAAGTCAGGAACTCTCGGGCGATGGTGGCCGGATGGTGGCTCTGACGTACGGCAAGGGCCGCTTCGCCGATGGTGGCCCGGCGTTCAGGATCGGCAGCGATCTTGAGGATCTCGTGAGCCAACTGGGATGGGGCATCAGCGGTGCGATGGTTGAACACCAGGCCGTTCACACCGGGGGTAATGAAATCCCGGAAACAAGCCAGGTCGCTCACAATTGGTACTGCTCCGCAGGCCATCGCCTCTAGGGGCGCCAAACCAAAAGTTTCGCCCCGCTCCGCCAGCGATGGGTACGCAAACAGCGCCGCCTCCTGATAATGTTGCAGCAGCTTTTGGTTGTTATAAATTGGCCCAAGCCACTCGATCGGAAGCCCCGTCGCCTGCGGCCCTGAAATCAAACTCTGTAGCCGGTTCATCCCACCGCCACCGGCGGCCGTATCCGCCGGCCCCACCAACCGCAACGTCCAGCCGGTAAGGCCCCGCTGGCAGGCCAAACTGAAGGCCTCGATTAAAAGAGCGATGCCCTTTTCGGGGTGCATGCGGCCGCAGTAGAGAATCACTGGCTGGCGCTCAATATTCGTTAACGGTGGCGGCAAGAAGGGCAATGGATTGGGGATGCTGCGGATCAAACCCGCAAGTTGGGGCGCTTCCGCGGCGATCGCTTGGGCCACAGCGCTGCTGTTAGCCCGCAGGCAAGCGGCTCGGCGGTAAAAGGGCATCTGGCCCTTGGGCATTCGCTGTACATCCACCACAACCAGCCCCAGCCGTTGCTGGCGTCGTGCGGCCAGGATTGGCAGCCAAAAGGTATTGGTGATCAGGATGTCTGCCGGCGGCAGGACCCGCAGGGCTCGCAGGGAATAGAGCAGATCCAGCAGCTTGAGGGACAGACCATTGGAGGATGTGTCGCTGCCCTGAACCCGCACGTGGCGCACGCCCTCGATCAGCTCCTCCGGCGGCAGCCCTGGAAAGCTGCGCGATACGTGGCACACCCTATGCCCTTGCTGGCTGAACTGCTTGCCCAGTTCGAACCACATCTTCTCCACGGCACCGCCGCGTAGGGGTGGCACGGGCAGGAAGGCCCCTTGGAGGATGGTAATACGCAAAAGATATATTTAGTAGAAGAACATCGCAGTGCTCGTCACACCAATCCTGCAAGGCCCCACGGACTCAAGAACCTGGACATTCCTGGCACGATTAGAGCTCAGCAATACCCTATAGCGCCAGAAGTCGTCCACCAGGATGATGCTGCCGGGCTGCATCAGTGGCTCGGCCTGGCGGAAACAGGTGATGCGTTCACGAAATGACTTGTCCTGCCCGTCGATGATCACCACATCCCAGCTGATATCACTGATTGCCTGGCAATAGGCTGAACTGGCAAAGTGAGCCGGTTGATCAAAATCGAAGGGGATGTAACGCATTGAGACCAGGTCGGCGACACCAGCCTTTTGAATAGCCGTTTGCACCGCAGCCATCCAGGCACTGTCGTCTTCGATGGCTGTGAGCTGGGCACCCTTTTGGGCGTAGAGCAGGGTTGAGCCGCCAGAGCCCCACTCAAAGATGCGCTTGCCGGGAAACAGGCGATCAGCCGCATCGATGGCTGCGAAACTCCACCAAGGAAGATTCTGAGCGAGCGGCGAATGCCTCGACAGAGAAAGATTACTTAACAAATAAGGGGGGATGTATTGAGGCTGGCGGATTAATGCTCCGGCCAACTTAATAACACGCTGGGAGTTGGTGAGGTTCATGGGCAAGAATGCAGAGTTATATTTTGCTCAAGTAAGAGCAATGACTTCCTGGCAACGTACGCAAATCAAACCCCTCCCAGAACAGCTGTTCGCCCATCAACCCTAACTGCTGCTTTCCCCCAGCCGTTTGAACCAGGGATTGAGCATCCCGTGGTTCACACGAAGTAGGCAATGCCGCCGCCGCTGGGATTGAGAGAAAGGCTCAAGCGCAGCTGTCTCAACGGGCTGATGGGGCCAGAGTGGCCTGGTAGTCGCTGTTGCAGGCGGCCAGGGTGAGGCCACCACTCAGAACCATGAAGCCAAGGCCGGTGGGCTGGGAGAGCTGACTGGTCATCACATCAAGAAAGGAGGCTCCCACCAGGATCAGTGGAAGCCGGTTGCCGCGGCTGGTGGCCAGCAGAGCCAGCCGCAAGATCCAGAAAGCCAAAGCCACCCGCCAGAGAATGAACGGCAGCCCGAGAACCGGCCCCAACTCGCCGATGCTCACCTCCCAGCCCCCCTCACCAAGCAGGAACCCCTTTCCATCACCCAAGCGTTGGGCACCCACATTGCTCCCCATGCCGATGCCGTTACCCAGGAGGGGGATGCGGTCCAGGTCGCTGAAGGGTTGGGTGAAACTGGGCAGCACTCGATTCTGGAGCTGGTTGGTCGCAATCCCCACATCCCCCACCTCCTCACGATCCGATCCGGAGGCGGCGCCCGCCCCTTCCCAACGCGCCAGAAACGCGACTGAGGTGTCCTGGAAGACGGGCAAGGTGGTGGCCAGGCCGAAGGCAATCAACACCGCGAACAAGCCCGAAACCAAAGGCAATATGCGCACTCGCGAGATCAGCAGGGTGACGATCAGGGACACCAGCACCAGCAGGTAGGCCGCCAGGAGGGAGCGGCTGATCGAAACCGGCAAGGCCACCACCAGGGCGATGCCAGCCACCATGCAGAAGAGGCGACCACGCTGGCGGACTTTGCTGCCGTAGAGCACCATGAAAAGGGAGGCGGCAGCCAGGGAATAAAAGGAAACGACACCGCTGATGAAGGTAAAGGTGCCGGGGGGCCGCGAGCGGCCCAACGCCCCCTGAAAAGCGGCAGTGCCGAAGCCCCCCGGCCCCACATTGAGGAAGTGGCTGTCGGGCAAGCCGGACTGGATGGCGAGCAGCACCGTCATCGGGATGCTGAGCCAGAGCAACGCCCAGGCAAATCGGATCACGTCGCGGCGATCAAACACGGCCGCGAACAGGAAGATCAGCGGCATCTGCAACAGGAACACACGGGCGCCATAGAGGGCGGTGAACAGATCGCCGTGGCCCACCGTCACGGCCAGCAGCCCACCCAGACTGCCGAACAGCATCAAGGGCTGCAGCCAGATCTGCAAGCGGCGCTGGCGCAACAGCGGCCAGCCCCACCACAGCGCCAGCAAGGCGATTGGATCACGCACCAGCAGCAGCGGATTGGAGAGGCCGGGCACCACCCACTTGCGCAAGGCGCCTTCAAAGATAAGCAGCCAGAAGTAGAGCCAAAGCAGCTGGCGTAGCCGTCGCCGGGTTGCCCGTTTCATCGGGCTGGAACCTCGGCCGCGAGCAACGGTGCCACCACAGCCGACAACGCCTGTTCGTAGCCCAGCCAGCTGCGCTCTGCAGCCCGCTGCAGGCAGGAGCGGCGCATGGCGGCCAACCGCTCGCGATCCTGGGCGAGCGCCAGTAGACACTCGGCAATCGCCCGGCTGCTGCGAATCGGCACGATGAAGCCCTCCTGGCCATCGCGCACGCTCTCGGAGGCGCCCGTGTTGGCGGTGGCGATCACCGGTAGGCCCTGGGAGAGGGCCTCATGGATCACCAGGGCAAAGCCTTCAAACAGCGAAGGCAGCAGCAGCACATCGTGCTGGCGCATCTGCTCCAGGATCTGGGCATGGGGCAAGGTGGGGATCCAGCGGTGCCGCTCAAGGGCGGCGTTGAGGGGGGCGCAGTCGGGGGAAGTGGGCCGGCCGATCAGGGTGAGGATCACTTGGGTGCCGAGTTCGGCCACTGCCTGAAGGGCATAGGCCAGGCCCTTGCGCTGGCCGAGGGAGCCGACATACAGGACCTTCAGGGGACCGCCAGCCTCGGGGTGGGCGGCGCGAGAGAGGGCAGGAGGGGAGCCGAATGGCACCACATGGATCGGCGCCCGGGTGGCGTTGTGATGTAAGAGGGTGGAACGCACAAATTGGCTGGGCACAACCACAGCATCCGCCAGCTCAAGCTCCTGATCCTTGCGGGCCAACTTGGCGGCGCTGTCTGCTAAGCCGGTGAGGGTGCAAGCCCATTCGGGTTGGAGATCGCGCTCCTCGGCAAAAATCTGCTGGGCAGAACGCCAGTAGCCAATAGGTAGGTCGTAGATGCGGCGCAGGCCAAGGCCCCTGGCAGCTTCAAAGGTGCATAGGGCCGCATCCTCGTAGGCGTAAACCGCCTGCAGTCCCGGTAGGGAGGGCAGACGAGAGGCAACGTAACGATCGAAACTGCGGTAAACGGCGTCAATAGAAAGGGCGCCGCGCTCATGGCGCCGCAGCCAGGCGAAATGGGGGCCTCCGGTAGCCAAACGGATCAACTCACGCCAAGGATGCCCGTGCTGAAGGCTGAGCGGCACATCGGTGAAAGCGCGGCGGTTCAACTGCTGCACTAAAGAAGCCGGCAAGACACGCACCAACGTTGAGTTTCGATCCCAGCAGATGGAGCTGTCTAGCTCCAGAAGCCACCCTTGGGCATGAAAGGCCCGCGCTGCCGCACGGAAAAAAGTGTTACCGCTTGGGTGGGCTAGTAATAACATAAAAACTCATTTACACCACAAAGCCGTTGGAACGGCTGAAATAGGCGGCGTTGGGATCAATGGGCTTCAACCGCCGGGCCGGCTGGCCACCATAGAGACACCAGGTTTCGCTAAGGGGTTTATTGAGCAATGAGAGGGCGCCGAGCACGCATTGATCGGGCAGCACACTGCCACCAAGGATCACACAATTGCTGCCGACAAAACAATAGGCGCCGATGGAGATGGGCTCACTGTGTTGGCGGTTGTGCTGCAGATCGATGGAATGGCTGAGCAGCTGGGAGTGATAGCCGGCGATGGTGGTGAAGGGACCGATGGTGACTCGGTTGGTGCAATCAATGTGGTGGTTCTTGGTGATGGCGGCATGATCACCCAGCAGGAGTTCGCCGCAACGGTCGGGTTGGTGGGTGAAGTGGAGCGAATCGGTGCCGCTGGGGAAACCCGTGATCCAGTTGCCCCGGCCGATGGAAGCCATTTCGCCAAGCTCCAGCAGATCTAGGTTGATGGCCACGGTCAAGGCGTCAATGCGGGACCCGGCAGCCATGCGCAACCTGCGAGGAAAGACCCAGGCCAGGCCAATGCGGGCACTACGATCGAGCTGATAGCCAAAAAAGCGCTGCAGCAGGAGGCGCTTGAGCGGCCAGGGCAAGGCCGTGATCGTGATTCGCAGCAGCGTCTGCGGGAGGTGTGCTGCCCTCATGGTTGAAGGGCGAACTGGGTGATGTCGTCGGCAAACGTCTCAGGCCTAAAACGACGGGTGTTGACGTAGCCCCGCTCGATCATCTGGGCGCGAAGGGCTGGTTGCTCTAGATCCTTGACATGGGAGGCGAAAGCAGCAGCGTCATTTGGTTCGCCATAGAGCGCACCTGCTCCGGCCACTTCGGGAATGGAAGTGGTGGTGCTGGCAATAACTGGGCAACCGCAGGCTTGGGCTTCGATCAAGGGCCAGCCAAACCCTTCGCTGAAGGAGGGGAACAGCAGGGCATGGGCTTGACCGTAGAGCACATTGAGCAAGGCATGGCTGGGTGCAACGATCGAAAGCAGTCGATCACCCAGAGGATGCCTGTCGGCAAAGAAGCGTTCGTCCGAGGTGAGGGCTTCCCCAGCAAACACAAGTTGGTAGGGAGTAGTAGGACCCAACAGTTCCAGGACACGCAGGGAGAGGGCTCGGTTTTTGCGCCGCAGAGCCGAGCCCACCATCAACAGGAAAGGACTTGATGGCAGCTGAGCCTGCTCTGATCTTGGAAGTGCAAAGGGATCTGGGATTGGTTTGAAGGGGGCATTCAAGGGTAGATGGATCACGGCATGGCGCTGCCGGGGCGGCCGGCCAATGAGGCGCTGGAAGTCGTCAAAGGTGGCCTGGGAAATAAAGGACACGCCAGCGGGGCGACGGAGCCCGGCCATGATCAACCGCTGGAGCCAGAGCCCGAAGGATGAAGCCTCACAGGCAGCGCTGGCATCCCCCATGGCACCACGCATGGCTAGGAGGTCGTGACAGATCACAATGCAGCGACGGGGATTAACGCAAAAGGAATAGAAGGCGTTGCTGTGATCAGCAATGTGCACCAGATCAAAGGAACGTGCCCGTAGCAGCAACCACAGTGGGAAAAGCAACAACTTGTCCACGTAAGCCAAATATTGACGTGCGACAGCTGGCAAGCAAGGCAGGCGGGTGACCCAAACCGGCGGATGCACAAGTTTGACACGATGTCCTTTGAGTTTGTAGGAGCGTGCCAGGAGTTGTGCAACTCGAAACATGCTCTGCTGCTGATCAGCTGGATAATTACCAACCACCAAGACAGAAAAGGTTTGATTCACAAACTCACGATCAACCACACCGATTGGGAAGGAAAACTAGCGAGCCGATGCGGGAGCACCTAGACCCTGAAGATACCTCAAAGTTCGTAGTGCCGCTTGCTGCCAAGCAGGACGCCTCTTTTCGCTAACCCAGTGGAGTATAAACACAATCATGAGCACTAGGGACAACACAGCCGATACTTGCAGGGGGTTGTCTTTCTGATATGGAAGAGATACCGCTGTAAGATAAAGAAGGGGCATGTGAAATGCATAAACAGAGAAGCTGCGGTCGGCGAGGAAACGAGTCAAAAAATTAATAGTCTTTGAAGGCTGCCCACATTGCCAATAATTCATCAGCTGATCAACCACAAATATATGAACAGCCACGAGCAAGCCTACGGCGTAATCAACAAGATAACCGGCAGAGAAATACAAAGGAGGACTGGCCTGCCAATCACCTTGATAGCCAAAGCCAGTTGCATGGCCAGAAAGAATGGCGGCCAACAAAGCAGTGCTTAACACAAATAAAAAGCCCGAGATTCCAATCCAAGGTGCTTGTCGCGAGGAAAGCCTGTGGGCGAAGAAACCTAACAACCAAACGGGTAAGAGCAACAGAATCTTCGGCCCAGCTACGACGGCACCTAGGAGAAGAAGTACTGCTCGCCTGCGTTGCCCAGGGACAAATAACCATAAACCAAGAAATATATAATACCATACTTCATATGCAAGAGACCAGAAAGGAGTATTACTTCCTGGACTGGCCGCTAAAGGGCCTGACTGCTGCAGAAACAAAGAACTGAGGAATATTCGCGCAAAGTATCCGCCGGACCTAGCAATATCTTCATAGAAATTCGGAGAAATTCTTCTGCCAATAAAATCACATATGATCGTAATAACCAATGCCGGATAAGCAACTGAGGCAATCCGGGAAAACCTCGCAACTAAATAATCTTGCCAATTATTCTGCCCTCTGCTGACAACATAGGACATGACAAAACCAGACAAGACAAAGAAGATCACAACCATCTCGTGAGCAACTTTTGGCATCCAGGCCAATCCCTGAGAAAAGAATCCTTGACCAGCATGGCCAAGCAAAACAACAATGGCAGCCCCTCCACGAAGAAGGTCGAGATACCAAGAGGTGCCAGGATTTAATTTAACTACCATATGACGAATCAACAAAAAATTAAACCTTAACACAGAAATATGAACAAGGCACAACTAGACTGAGGAAGCTAATCAAAACCTGTCAGTACAACAATATGGGAAGAATGGGGAAAGAAGCGATTCAGCCAAAGCAAGCACAGTAAGTTTCATCTCAAGGAAACTTATCGTACCCATTCAGGGGTCGAGGTTCATAGTAGGACGATGGAGCGGCACAATCAATTTCAAAACAGTCATCCCCTTACTGCTCATGTTCACCCTCCACAAAGGATTACAAAGCCTCCTGAATTACACCACTCGAAGAGGCGCTACCCCAACAAATGCCAGAATGCGAGAATTGTGGTTTTATCAGGAATCCCGTTACTTATCATGCCGAAACCTGCCAAACGGGGCATCGTCGGCACCTCGATCAGTGCATCCTCCTTCGCTGGATCGCTGTGATCGTACCAATGCTGGAGCAGGTGGATGCGCAGCATGGTTGCCAAGGAGTGGGACGAGTGACTTCCCTTGGCGCTGGACTTGGGATAGTGGGGCTCGATCAGATCAATCATCGCTTTCCACTGCATCAACCTATTGATATCTGCCAAAAAATGCTTACGCCTCGTGCGCTTCTCTTGGCCGTGGTCAGCTCGTAATCACGAAAAATAAGCAACTTGCTGCACATGTCCTATCCGCGCCTTCGATTACATTGAAATTCTCGCGCAGATGGTCGATTTTTCAGGGCCTACATAGTACAAGCAACGGCGAAGATCGCGGCTCTCCCGCAATCTATTCTTGCACGTTAGATAGGCTTAATTGAGAGGTTACTGACATCTGGGAGCATCAACAGGGAACTGACTCCTAGCCTAAGGATAATCTTTTTCGCAGACTTGTACTTACCCTCGTCAACATGGCTTTGATCATGCGCCGGGTGTAAAAAAGGCACAAATAGTAAACACTAATTCGAGCCGAAGGATCAGCAGATTCTAAGTTAGTTGCATGAATATCCTTCCAGCCTAACCCCTCTAGGACTAGAACTTGTAGGAAGTTATCGGCAGACATCCATGGTCCATCCACGTCATTCCCGAAAGGACCCGCCGAATGGAATGGAAAAGAGAATTTCTCTTGCATCCGCTCATTCTCACTGATTATTAGGCGATTAGAGTAGACTTTCGAAACAGATGCGCCGTCCACCATCTTGAATGCATTGTAGCCACCATGGGCGACAAGCAAAGCGAAAACTTCGATAGAATGTGACTCTGCAGAGATGAAGGGCGGATAAATACCCGCGCTGAACAATGCTCTGAGAATTTGGGCATCATAATACTCAATGTCTATTTTTATGTAGTAAGGATGGCCGTGAGCTTCAATTAGACTAGAGATAGTCTTTGCAGGCAATGCTACTTTCTCAAACATTATCAAGTTGCTAGGAGCTGGCTGTGGCAATTGACTCAACACGTGATCCGTTTTCGAGATATAAAAATCAACCGCATCGGATACCACCTTATCCGTGACAACGCAATTCTCGACAATAAGTCTTCCTGCCTGTATTTCGACTTTGAATTTCTCAATCATTAGTTCGCAAAGAATTGGATTAGCTTCGACAGCAATAATAATATCTGATTTCAAGAGGTAATAAGGTATGTCATCGCCATTATTGGCGCCGAGATCATAAACAACTTTCTTCTTCATGGGAATCAGGTTTTCAGCTAGCATGAAAGCAGTATATTCGTTTGTATAAGCCACCAGATCAGAAGCGGGTGGGGTTTTCAGCAAAGAACCCAACCTCAGCTCACGTCTTCTGTATCTGGTTGTTGGACTAAGCCGCTGCGCGGCAAATTAAAAGTAAGCTTAACAAGAGATATGCAAGATGGCCAGCAAGCGCTGAATAGATTGCCGAGGAGCCTGGGATGCGGCAGCAGGCCCGACCGTCAGTCATGTGCTCAGTGCCACAGTGATGGATTCACCCATCAAGTGTATGTGATCACTTGGTATCCCAGAAGAGAAACCTAACCATCAAACAACAAGAACAGGAACGATTCGAGCGCCTCTATGCCCAGCAGATGCAGGCCCTCAAGCTTCAAGGTAAAAGGAGCGAGACCATTGACGGCTACGCCAAGGCTGGAAAGGCAACAGAGGGGTTCCGTGAAAACCTTGCAACCAGATGATCATGTCGATGATTCTTTCCCCTGCTGACAACGATGGACATGACAAAACCAGATAAATCAAAGAAGATCACGAACATCTCATGAGCAATTGTTGGCATCCAGGGTATCCCTTGAGAAAAGAACCCTTGCCCAGCATGGCCGAACAAAGCAATAATGGTAGCACCTGCACGAAGAAGGTCTAGATACAAAGAGGTGCCTGGATTTAGTTTGAAATACAAGGTCTTTCCATGTAAAGAAGGATCTAAAAGCAACGGCAAAAGGATACTTAATCGATCACGAAAATCAATATCCCTTCAGCCATAAGCGAAGGCGTAGATTCCTAAAAGGCAGCAGCTGCGGTGACTTTCAGGAAAGGTGTCACTCCTTGGCTGCCTTTCAGGCGGCTTGAATCAATGGTAGCGCCTGATTGGATTCCAGGACTTCTGGTGGCTTGTTGATCCACACCACTACTGGTTGGCGCCAGCAGCGAGTGGATTGGCTCCAGCGTTTTGGGTGGGCCTGGCGAGCCTTTTCGTCGACCTGGGTGCGTTCCCGGCAGATGGCGATGGCGGCACCGCTGTGGCGTTGGTGAGGTGTGACGAACTTGATGCCGCTGTGACGGTGGCGGTGGTTGCACCAGTCCACAAAAGCTGCTACCCACTCGCACGCCTCCGCCTTGTTGGCGAACGGCCGGCTTGGGTAATCGGGCCGGAACTTGACTGTGCGAAACAGGGATTCCGAGTAGGGATTGTCGTTGCTGACCCTTGGCCTGGAGAAGGATCGCAGCACACCCAGCTCCTCAAGCCTTGATTCGAGCGTGGCGGCGCGCATGGCATTGCCGTTGTCGGAATGCAGGATCAACGGCTGCTGGTGGCTCTGACGGCTGCCAAAGCCCCTGTGCCGGCAATAGCGCTCCTTGAGGCAGGCCCGCTGCACCAGCTCGGCAGCGATCTCGGCTGATTCCACCTCAGCCACGTCCCATGCCACCACCTAGTGCCTCCGGCACGCTGGCCAAGGGCCAGGTAGGCGGCTTCAGACGTCAATCACCAGGTAGAGGTAAAGCCACACACCGCGAACAGTGGTGGTCAGGTAAGTGATGTCCCAGCTCCACACCTGGTTCGGACCGTCAGCCCTGAGGCGCGGTACTGTCCGCGGTTGCTGCGGTGG